>Ga0210382_10000039_pt1 | contig 52507 bp, 48 predicted proteins | sample PLMedo_FD_155452 | JGI IMG/M metagenome (GOLD analysis project Ga0210382, IMG submission 155452) | Groundwater sediment microbial communities from an aquifer in East River, Colorado, USA - PLM0_60_coex redo | ecosystem: Environmental > Terrestrial > Soil > Riparian zone | place: USA: East... | reverse complement strand
CTGCACGCGCTCGAGCAGTGGAACGACAGTCGGCCGCGCGCCGGCGTGTTCGCGCTGCAGCAGCCGGTGATGCAGCCCGTCTTCCCGGAGACCCGCCACACCGGCGACGTGCTGCTTCGCATCGCCGGCCGGACGGGGACGTTCAAGGACTACCTCCAGGGCAAGTGGCGCGACCTGCACCGGCGCTTCGGGGCAGGGAAGAGCTTCGAGCAGTTCTGGATGGAGGCGGTGCAGCACGGCGGCCTCTACGGCGAGGCGCCGGCGCGCGCTGTGCGCCTGGCCGACTCGGCGGGCCAGATCTTCGCAGAGGCGGCGGTGAGCCTCGCAGGTACCGGTGACCAGACGATCGTCGTGTTCCCGCACCCCGTCCTGCACGACGGGCGCGGCGCCAACAAGCCGTGGCTGCAGGAGCTCCCCGACCCGGTCTCGAAGATCGCGTGGCATGGCTGGGTGGAAGTGCACCCGGAGACCGCCGCCCGCTGGGGCCTCGCGGCCGGCGACTTCCTCCTGCTCAAGTCGGCCTTCGGCGCGGTGAAGGCGCCGGTGTGGATCACCGCCAGCGTGCGGCCCGACGTACTCGCGGTCCCGACGGGACAGGGGCACGCGGCCTACGGGCGCTACGCCAAGGACCGTTCCTTCAACGCCTTCGAGCTGCTCGGGGCGCAGCCCAACGGCTACGGCGGCCGCAGCTTCGCGGTGCGCGCCACGGCTACCAAGACCGGCGAGCATCGCAAGATCGTGACCACCGAGGGGAGCCCACGCGAGCGCGGTGAGGGGTCGGTCGAAGTGCTCAGCCTCGCCCGCGCCAGGCAACTCCACGCGGGCGACGCCCCCTTCCATCATCCCGAGACGCCCGAGTACGCCAGCGAAGCCGTCGAGTGGTGGGCCGAGCGCCAGCACGAGAAGGCTGAGGTGGGGGACTACCGCGGCGAGCAGCCTCGCTGGGGGCTCGCGGTCGATCTGTCGAAGTGCACCGGCTGCTCGGCGTGTGTGACGGCGTGCTACGCGGAGAACAACCTCGCGACGGTGGGCGAGGAGCTGACGCAGCGCGGCCGGGAGATGAGCTGGCTGCGCATCGAGCGCTACTGGCTCACCGACGCCGACGGGCATCCTCAGGGCGCGGTCAACTCGCCGATGATGTGTCAGCAGTGCGGCAACGCGCCATGCGAGCCAGTGTGCCCGGTATACGCGGCCTATCACACCCCTGATGGCCTGAATGGACAGGTCTACAACCGCTGCGTAGGCACCCGCTACTGCTCCAACAACTGCCCATATAAAGTCCGCTACTTCAACTGGTACAACTACGCCGAGCCGGACGGCGCGTGGGAGGCGTGGCCCGAGCCGCTCCACATGCTGCTCAACCCCGACGTGACCGTGCGTGAGAAAGGCGTGATGGAGAAGTGCACGTTCTGCGTCCAGCGGATCCGCGGGGCCCAGAACCGGGCGCGGCTCGAGGACCGCAATGTGCGTGACGGCGACATCGTCCCGGCCTGCGCACAGTCGTGCCCCTCGGAGGCGATCGTGTTCGGCGATCTGCACGACCGCAACTCCCAAGTGTACAAGCTGGCCGGAAACCCGCGCGGCTATCACGTACTCGCGGGGCTGAACACCAAGCCCGCGGTCACATACCTCGCGCGCGTGGTGAGCCATGCCTGACGCGACGCCGCGCGTCACGTACGACTACGTCACGCGGACCATCGCGCGGACGCTGGGCAATCCGACCCGCGGCTACTTCCTGCTGCTCGGCGCCGCCGTCGCACTCCTCGCGATCGGCATCATCACGCTGCTCTACCTGATCCGCTACGGACTCGGCCTCGCGGGCTACTCGCACCCGGTGTACTGGGCGGTGTTCATCACCTGTTTCGTGTTCTGGGTGGGCATCGCGCACTCGGGGACGCTGATCTCGGCGATCCTGTTTCTGTTCCGGTCGGGGTGGCGCACGGCCGTGTACCGTACCGCCGAGGCAATGACCGTCTTCGCCGTGATGACCGCGGGTCTGTTCCCGCTGATCCACATCGGCCGCCAGTGGTACTTCTACTGGCTGGTGCCCTATCCCAACGAGCGCGGCCTCTGGCCCAACTTCAAGTCGCCGCTCATTTGGGACGAGTTCGCCATCGGGACGTACTTCACCGTCTCGACGGTGTTTCTCATCATGGGACTCATCCCCGACATCGCCGCGGTGCGTGATCTGGCGACGGGATGGCGTAAGAAGCTCTACACCCTGTGCTCGGTGGGCTGGCGCGGCACCAACGAGGAATGGCGCCACTACACCCGCGGCTATCTGTACCTCGCCGCGCTCGCCACACCGCTCGTACTCTCCGTGCACAGCGTCGTCTCCTGGGACTTCGCGATGGCGATCGTGCCCGGCTGGCATGCCACGATCTTCGCTCCGTACTTCGTCGCCGGCGCCATCTATTCCGGCTGCGCGATGGTGATCACGCTGCTCGTGCCGATCCGCAAGCTCTTCCAGTTGGAGGAGCTGATCACCGTCAAGCACTTCGAGAACCTCTCCAAGCTGTGCCTGCTCACGGGCTCGATCGTGGGTTATGCCTACGTCTGCGAGTACTTCATCGCCTGGTTCAGCGGCAATCCGGCCGAGCGGGCCGCCTTTTGGTACCGGGCGTTCGGGCCCTACTGGTGGGCGACGTGGACGATGATCATCTGCAACGCGTTCCTGCCCCTCCTGCTCTGGGTCAAGAAGATCCGGACGAACATCACGGCGCTGTTCGTGATCTCGATCTTCGTGAACATCGGGATGTGGTTCGAGCGCTACGTCATCATCGTCGTGTCGCTCGCCGGCGAGCCGTACGCGCCCTGGGCCAACGCCGTGTACAACCCGACCTGGGCTGACTGGGGCATCATGGCGGGGAGCTTCGGGTGGTTCTTCATGTGGTTCCTGCTGTTCGTGAAGAACTTCCCGGCGGTGTCGATTTCCGAAGTGAAGGAAGTTCTGCCGCCGCCGCGGCTCGCCAAGGCGAAGGCTCGGGCATGATCCCCCTGCCCAAGCCGCTGCACGACATCTTCCGGCCGCCCCCGACGCCGGGCGTGCTCGCCGTGTTCGCGCACCTCGACGCGACGATCGACGCGATCAAGCAGCTCCGGGCCGGCGGCCACACGGACTTCACGGTGTACGCGCCGATCCCGCGGCACGAGATCGAAGACGCGCTCGGCCAAGCGGTGAGTCCGGTCCGCATGTTCACGCTGATCGGGGGCATCGCGGGGTGCGCCGTCGGCGCGTGGCTGACGCTGTGGATGTCCTACGACTGGCCCCTCGTGGTCGGGGGCAAGCCGATCGGCTCCGTGCCCCCTTACGTCGTGATCATGTTCGAGATGACGATCCTGTTCGGCGCCCTTGCGACGATCCTCGGCATCCTCTTCAATTCGGCGTTCGCCGCGCGGCGCCTCGGCACCATCCTGTGGGACGCGCGCTTCACGAACGACAAGTTCGGCGTGTTCGTGCCCGCGGGGCCGGGCGCGGTCGCGGCGGCCGAAACGCTCCTCAAGGGCTGTGGGGCGGAGGAGGTGCACCGTGGCTAGGCTGCGTGGCGCCCTGACCGCCCTGACCGCCCTGACCGCCCTGACCGCCGGCGGCTGCAATCCCGACGACGTGGTCCACAAGGTGGGGTGGTTCGCGACGATGCGGCACCAGCGGAGCATCAAGCCGTACGCGCAGCCCATCGCCGCGGTCGACGGCACGGTGCCGGTGACGGGCGGCGAGCTGCCCGTCACGCGCGATAACGCCGACCGGCTCGCGAACCCACGTACCCGCACCGCCGAGTCGTTGAACCGCGGTCAATGGGTGTACCAGACCTACTGCCTCGTCTGTCACGGCGAGCGCGGCCGGGGCGATGGACCCATCTCGCTGCAGGGGGGCGGGCCGTTCCCCGGCGTGCCTTCCCTGGTCGATCCCGCGCGGCCGAAACTCAGCGACGGGTCCCTCTACGGGATGGTCGTGGACGCACAGCGCATGGGCCGAGGCCTGATGCCCCGCTACGGCGATAAGATCCGCGGCGCCGACCGCTGGGACGTCGTCAACTATATCCGCAGCCTGCAGGTGCTCGCGCGCGTCGAGGGAGGACCGCGGTGAGCGCCGCTGTGGCGAGCCGCGCCGACCTGGCGCAGCGGGCGCGCCAGGCGCCGGTCAAGACGTTCGCCCTGATCGGCGCGGTCTTGACGGGGATCGGCGCCGTGGTGCTCGTCACGGGCGTGCTCGGGCCTAGTCCCGCCCGCACGTGGTGGGCCTACCACGCGAACTTCGTCTTTTGGGCGGGGCTGGCGCAGGGGCTCGTCGTGTTCGCCGCTTCGCAGAAGCTGGCCAAGGGCCACTGGTCGGGCGTGCTGATCCGGGTGGCCGAGGCCGGCGCGGCGTTCACCGTTCTGTCGGTCGTGCTCTTCGTCGGGCTGGTCATCGGCCGCGACCACATTTTCACCTGGCTGCACGAGCCGCGGCCCGACATCGGCGGTTGGCTCACCGCCAAGTGGTTCTTCGTGCGCAACGGCGCGATCCTGGTCGCCCTCGCGTGGCTGTCGTGGCGCTTCGTGCGGCGCGACCTCGCTCCCGACGTGCGGGAGCTCGCCACGGGAGAACCCGTCGACCGCAAGGAGGATGCGGGCGCGATCACCCGCGACGCCGCGATCCTGGTGCTCGCGTATGCCTTCGGGTACAGCATGCTCGGGTACGATCTCGTCATGTCGCTCGCCCACAAGTGGGTGAGCAATCTGTACGGGGCCTTCTACTTCATGGGGAGTTTCCTCGCCGCGCTGATGGCCCTCGCGGTGCTCGGCGTCGTCCTGCGTCGCACGATGGGGTTGGGTTCGATCTTTTCCACCAAGCAACAGCACGACCTGGGGAAACTGTGTTTCGGCTTCACCGTGTTCTGGGCGTACCTGATGTGGTCCCAGTTCCTGGTGATCTGGTACGGCAACCTCCCCGAGGAGACGTACTTCATCTTCTACCGGCTGTACGGCGCCTGGCGGCCGGTCGGCGTGGCGGTCTTCTTCCTCGTGTTCCTGATTCCGTTCGTGGGGTTGCTCGGCGTGAAACCCAAGAGATACCCGCCTACGCTTGTGGGTTTTGCCGTCGTGAGCCTGGTGGGAATCTGGCTGGAGCGTTACCTCGAGGTCGTCCCGTCGGTGAATCACGGGGCGGGACCGGCGATCGGCGTCCCCGAGCTCGGGACCGCGCTGTTTTTCGGCGGGCTGTTCCTGCTTGCGTGGGCCTGGTTCGCGGCGCGCTACCCGATTATCTCGCCGCGCCTCGCCGCCGACGCCTTGGAACGGGAGCAGCACTAGTTCGGTCGGGCGCGCTGTCGTGTGACCGCCACAATCCCTCGCGGGTCCTTTTCCATCCGAAGGTGTACGAACTGGCCGAACCCAATCCACTCCTGGAGAGCCTATGCGATCCATCCTTATGTTGGTGGCCGGGGCGGTGTTCGTAGCAGCAGCCTGCAGCAGCGACCCGTCCGGCCCGACCGGCGGCCACAGCACGACCATTCAGGTCCGCGACAACTTCTTCACCCCGTCGCCCGACACCGTGCCCGCCGGACAGGTGACCTTCTCGTGGGCCGGGTCCGCGCTACACAACGTCGCCTGGGATACCGGGCCCACCTTGCCCACGGCGTCCGGGACTATGTCGTCTGGGACGCACCCGGTCACCGTGCAGGCCGGCACGTACACCTATCACTGCACGCTCCATGGTACTGCCGGCACCGGCATGCACGGGACGATTGTCGTGCAGTAGTTAACTTTGGGGGCATGACCGACACCCTCGAAGACGCCGCCATCCTCCGCTTCTTCGCGCTCGACACGCGGACCTACGAAGCCAGTGCGCTCCGCGCGGTCGCGCGGCTCGAGGAGTTGCCCCCCAAATGAACGTCTGGCGTGCCGCGGCCGAGCTCGCCCGGGCAGGGACGCCGGGAGCGATCGCTACGGTGGCACGGGTGCGCGGGTCCACTCCCGTGCCGGCCGGCACGAAGATGCTTGTCGGAGCGGAGGGCAGGCTGATCGGGACGGTGGGCGGCGGGTGTGTCGAGGCGGACGTCATCGGCGCGGCGCTCGACGCACAGGTGCGCCGCCGGCCCGCCCTCGTGACCCATCATCTCAACGCCGACCTCGCCGGCGATTTGGGCCTCTCCTGCGGAGGGACCGTGGACATCTTCGTTGAGCCCCTCGTCGCCGAGGAGGCCTACGTCCGCGTGCTCGAGGCGGCGGCCGCGGCCGCCGCTGGGATCGTGACGACGGGGATCGTGTGGGATGCGGGGCCCGTGAAGACCTTCGAGTCCATCGCTCCCGAGGCACCTGGCAGCGCCGCCGAGCCGGCCACCGTGACGCGGGACGGCCGGTTCGTCGTGGAGCGGCTGGCCGCCGCCCCGCGCGTGTTTGTGTTCGGGGCTGGGCATGTCGGGGGTGCGATCGCCCGGGCGGCGGCCGCCGCGGGGTTTCGCGTGGTCATCATCGACGACCGCGCGGAGTACGCCGACCCCGCCCGGTTCGATAGCGCGATCGCGGTACTCGCCGCGGAGGTGGAAGCGGCGCTCGCCCGTTACCCGCTCACAGCCGCCGACGCCGTCGTGATCGCCACGCGAGGCCATCGCAACGACGCCCTCATTCTCGAGCGTATCGCCACCTCGCCTGCGGGATACGTGGGTCTGCTCGGTAGTCGCCGGAAGAAAGTGGTGGTCACGAAGGGATTGACGGCGGCCGGCGTGCCGGCCAAGGCGCTGAAGCGCGTCCGCGTTCCCGTAGGGCTCGCGATCGGCGCCGTCACACCCGAGGAGATCGCGGTCAGCGTGGTGGCGGAGCTGATTGCGTGGCGGCGGGCCGGTATCTAAGGAATCGGCTTCAGCTGTTCGAGCAGTTTGTTCAGTGAATCCGCGGTCAGCGGCCCCGCGATCTCCACCCGCAGCGTCCCGACGAAACGCGCCAGCCGCTCGGTCGCCGCGTACGCCCGGGCCGCGGGGGGCGGTGCGGCGACTCGTGCGTCTGACCGGTCGAGCGCGCGCTGGGCCCGCTCGACGTCCGCCCGCTGCTGGTAGAGTTGAATCACAGTCGTTGAATCGAGTAACTGCTCGACCAGCACGACGCCGTCGCCGGCCGGACTGCGTCGGAGGTTCCGCACAGCCAGGCCAGGAATAGCGACGGGATCGGTACCCAGGAGCTCGCGCGCCGGGCCCGGGCGGATGATCGGCCACTGGGTCGTGCCGAGCCGTCCACGCACTTCAGCGAGCCGGTTCGCGCCGTCGACGATCACCACCGCCGCATTGGGCACCGGCGCGGGGTTGGCGGGACGCAGCCCGCGCGACTCCTCGATCGCGACGACCCCCGAGGTGACGCTGATGCTGTCGTTCGCCTTCGCGGCGTTGCGGTCAGCGAACCCCTCTCGCAGCGCGGCGGGCCGACTGGGTCTGCTCCCCTCCGCGGGCGGTGCCGCCACCGCGGGAGGAGCAGGAGCTGTCGCCGGTGCGGCGGGCTCCTGGAGGCGCTCCGCGGCGAACTGCCTTGGAGCCACGAGATAGCTGTTTCCGCCCAAGTAGTAGCCGAATCCCACGGCCAACACCACAGACGCCGCCCACGCGAGCGGCACCCGCAGCCGCCAGACGAGCCGCGGCTGGCGCAGCTGGTGCAGCGGCGGCGTGGGGCGCTCGACCGGTTGTGCTAGGCCGAGGAGTTGGCTGGCCCGCTCGACCAGCGCCCGCTCCTCCTCGAGCTGGGCACGGCAGGTGGGGCACTCGGCGACGTGCGCCTCGAGCCGCTCCCGCTCGACGGGCGGCAACTCCCCGTCGAGGTAGGCGTGCAGCGAGCCGTCATCCACGTGCGACATGTTGCCCCCCTTCCGACTTTCCTGCGTCGTACGCCTCCACCAGCCGCCGGCGCGCCCGCGCCAACGTCGTGCCGATCGCGCCGCGCGCCAGGCCGGTCTGGCCGGCGATCTCGTCGTACGACATCCCTGCGTCCCACAGCAACAAGGCCTCGCGATCGCGCGGCGTCAGCTGGTCCAACGCCGCGCGTACCTTGGTGCGGCGAGTGTCCGCATCGATCTCGTCTTCCGGCGCACCGCTCACCGCGGACGGCTCACTCTTCAGGAGCGTCAGGTGCCGTCGCTCCCGGGCCGCCCTGCGCGCGTCGTCTCGTGCCATGTTAGCCGCCACGACGAACAGCCACCCCCGTGCTTTTTCCGGTTTGTGCACCAACGCCCGCGCGAACGCCTCCTGGGCGAGGTCCTCCGCGCGCTCGGCGTCCCACACCTTGCGGTACAGGAAGCGCACGAGCGCGGTATAGGTGGTGCGGTAGATCTCTGCCAGGTCCTCGGGCATCGCGCCTCAGGAACGGAAGTCCCGCACCAGCGCGTCGAGCTCGCCGGAGCGCCAGGCGGTCTTCCCGCCCGCTTCAATCTTGATGCTGGCGCGGCGTCCGGCCACCAGTACCGCCGGCTCGAGCGCCGCCGCCGCGGCGAGGTCCGGGAGCGCCCGCAGCAACGCGAAGTACGCTTCGCTGTAGGGCGCGACCGTCACGACGCGCAGCGAGTCGCCGTGACCGAGGTCGGTCCACGTGCTGTCACGCCAGATGAACAGACGGCCACCCACGCGTTGCGTCGGGTTGATGCCCGACCGTGCGCGGCGCGCATCGTCCAGCTCCGCGGCATTCACACCAGTCACGACGATCGCATCCAGGTACACCGCCTTGGACATCGATCCTTCGCGCGCTGACTGTGCCACAGCCCCCGACCCCGCCTGATCGCGCGGCGCCGCCGCCGGTGCCTGCATCCCGCGGTCTTCTGCCACCCGCCGCGCCACGAGGTTGGGTTCCTGCACCAGGTATGACGTGTACTCCGTGAGAATCCCGTACCGCAGCGCCAGCTGCTTGAGGGCGTCGATCAATTCGCGCGTTTGGCCGCGCAGCCGGATCTCGCGCGACAGCGCCCCGACTTTGCGCGCGGCCCACAGCTGCTCGATGTAGCGCGCGTCCCCTCCGGAGGGGGCGGCCGTCCGGAACTCTTCCTGCCTGCCGTTCCGCCTCCCGCGTACGGTGACCGACCCGTCGCCATTTCCCATTCCCCGCATTCTGCCGAAGACCACCATTTCGTCTCCGGCGAACAGGTCGGGAAGGTTCGCGGGCTGCACGTCGTACAGCTCGACTCCCGGAGTCGCCGACAGGGTCAGATCGGTGAGGACGGGACTCGCCACCTTCGCAGCCAGCGCGCCGACGGCCCGCTCGAGGTTCTCTCCCGGCCGCACGTATTCCGTGGTACCCCGCGCCCGTTCCGTGAGCCGGTCGAGGAGGTAGGTGTTGACGTCGTCGCCGACCCCGAAGGCGAACACACGGAACCGGCCGCGGCCCTGCTCGGCCCGCTCCGCGATGCGCTCGGGATCACTTTCCCCCACACTCGGCTGGCCGTCGGTGAGGAACACCACGACGCCCAGGGCTTCGGCGTCGGCCGCTTCGGCGAACGCTTCGGTGAGCGCACCCGCGATGTTGGTGCCGCCTTCCGCTTCGAGGCTGCGGATCCAGGTCGTGGCGTCGCGTCGTGCCTCCATCGAGGCCGTAGTCCAACCGGTCGCATAGCGTCGCACGCCCCCCGAGAACGCGACGAGACGGAACCGGTCGCGGTCCCGCAGGCTCGCGAGCAGCTGCGTCAGCGCCAACTTCGCCTGCGCGATCTTCTCCCCGGACATCGAGCCCGACACGTCAATCACCGCGACCACGTCGCGCCGCAGCGCCTCGGACTCGGCTCCCGCCCCGGGGGCCAGCAGCAGCATGAAGTAGCCGTCTTCGCCGGCAGGGCGATGCGGCACGAGCGACAGGCCGACGAGCCCGCGGGCGAGCGGCAGGAGAACTTCAAAGTCGCCGCCGGCGGCGCCGTCAGCGAGCGTGAGCTCCAGCCGGTCCTGGCTCCGCCTCACGCTCACCTGGTGGGTCGGCGAGTAGGGGTCCCCAAAGCGCCCCGCGCTGTCCACTTCGAGGCGGAAGCTGCGCGGTGCGCTCTGGCGGCCGCGGTCGCCGAGATAGCGAAACCGCCACGCGTCGCCGGCGCGGTCGAGGACCTGCGTGTACTTGAGGGTGATCTTCCGGGTTTCGCCGGGGTTGATGGGGAAGACGCGCGCCCGAATCAGTCCGTTGCCGGCGAGCTCGATCAGAGCGGGGTCGCGCTTCTGGCGGACGATGGCTTCATAGATGGCCCGCGCCTGCGCCGCGTCCATCGCCTCGCCCCGGAGCTCCTGGTCGCCCTGCCACAGCGAGTAGCTCGAGAACACCGCCTCGCCGGGGAGCGGGAAGTGGTACATCCCCTCGTCTACGGCCGGTCCGACATTGCGGAACCACTCTTCGACGGTCACACGGGCGACCCGCCCGCTGACGCTCACCTGCACGGCGCTGCGGATCCGCTCGATTCGGCTCGTGGGGACGGGACGGATGGGATCGATCCATCCTTGCGCGCGAAGGGCGGGGGACATCGTAGCGGCGAGGGCGACGGCGAGCCCGACCGTGCGAAGAAGCGGCTGCATGCTTGGCATCCTGTGAGAGACGCCATGAGAGACGGAGGCACACCGGATAGTTGCACATGAGGCGTTCGCAGTGCGCGGTAAGCTGTGCGCTGGACGGCGTTTACCCGCGCACGGCGCACGGCTCACGCGTCATTTCACTGCGCATTGGTTGGGGCCCGACTCCAACACCTCCCCATCTGAGTCGGACACGTCCACTAGGCCAAGGTTTGCCAGTTTGATGGTGCGGTACGCCTCAGGCGGAGTCGTTTGGTGCTCGCCGACCCAATCCAGAAACGCGCGCTCGTCTTGGATCCGCGCAGCGGCGTTGGTGGCCGCGATGACGTCGAAGCGCGCGGCGATCGCGCGATCGGCGCGACGTTCTTCCTCGCCCGCGTAGTGCGCCGGCAGCACGAGGAGATCCCCCGGCCATTCGCTGCGGACGCGCTCCAAGCTGCGCCACAGCAGCGCCGCCCAGCTTTCCGCTTGGCCGCCCAGGTCGGGGCGCCCGACCGACTGCACGAAGAGGAAATCGCCGGTGAGTACCAACCCATCGTCGGCGAGCAGCGCCACGCTGCCGAGCGTGTGTCCCGGCACGTGCACGGCGCGCAGGGCCGCGCGTCCGAACGCGATCGTGGCGCCGTCGGTGAGCGGCTGGTAGGCGAGCCGCGCCGGCGTCCCGTCGTACGGCGACGCCGCGTCGTCGGGGTGGAGGAAATACGGAACCTGCCAGCGCGCCGCCGCGGCGCGAGCGCCGCTCAGATAGTCGGCATGCATGTGCGTATCGACCACCGCCGCTGGCGTCGCACCCAGGTCCGCAAGGAGCGCGTCGTAGCGGTCCAGGTGCCGGCCCGGGTCCACGATCACCGCGTCGCCGTCCGACACCAGGACATGACTCAGCGCGCCCTTGCCCACGCGGTCGAGCTGGACCACATGCGCGAGCGACGGCGTCGGCGCGAGCCGACGGGCGACGTACACCGCTTCCCACGCCGCCATCCCCCCCGTCACCGAGAACGCTTCGTACCCGCGTTCGCGGAGGAAGGCCGTCGTCTGCTTGCTGGAATTGCCGTGGCCGCAGATCACCGCCACGGGACGCGCCGGGTCGAGCGGCAGGTCCGCACCGGAAGGCAGGCTGAGGATTCGGGAATTCGGCAGCGCACGGAAATCGAGCCCCGGCCCGAAAGCGACGTGACCCGCCGCGACCTTCTCGGGGGCCCGCACGTCGAGCACCTGGACCGGCTCGCCGCCGTCGAGCCGCTCGGCGAGCTCGGCTGCCGGGATTTGGGGGAGGAGAGGGGCTGGCATCGTCCTCAAATGTACAGGCCTACTTCACTGCCATCGTCACGCCGAACGTGACCGCCACGATATTCTGGGCCAGGGGGACGTCCCGCCGCTCCTTCAAGGCGATGTAGCTCATCTCCACCCGGCCGCCCACCACCGCAGTCAGCGGGAAACGGTATCCGGCGGCGACGTTGGCGCCGACGAATCCGAGCCCTTTCGCCCCGGTCTGCTCGACGTATCGCAGGCTCGCCCCGGCGGCGGCGTACCAGCCGCCGTGCAGCGCGATGTCGATCCGCGGCGCCAGCTGTGCCGTGAAAGACGCGGTGTCATTCGCCGCCGTGCGGTGCGCGTCGATCCCCAATTCGAGGGCTAGTCTCCCGCGCAGGGGGACGATCGCGTAGAGCGTGGGCGGCGTCGCGGCGGCGGACCCCGGAAGGGCGAGCCACGTCTGATCCACCTTGACGGAGCGTCCGACGACGGTTCCGCGCGCATGGCTGCGTACGTACCCGCCGGCCGCGCCGAGCGCGAGTCGCCAGGGCCGAGCGCCGAGGTCACGCCCGCTGTCCGAAGCCGCGCCTGACCCGGACCGTTTCGAGATCCCGAGCAGGAGCGCGTACAAGTTGGTGGGCCCGAAGCGGTCGCTCCGGGGCAACGCAACGCCCTGTGCTTCGACGCGGGCCGTGACTCCACCCCGGGCCACGCGGTAGCCCATTCCCACGACGAGGCCCAGTCGCGTGGCCGGGCCCGCACCGGATTCGGAAAAGCGCAGCATTCCTCCGGCTGCGGCGTAAAGCCCACCTGCGAGGGCCACATTCCCGCGGACCGTTAGCCCCACTCGCGAAGTCGCCGTGAATCCGATGACCCCATTCACTTCGCCGCCGATGGATTGCTGCGACGCGCTGATGCTCGGCTCGATCGCGAGGCGTCCCACCACCGGGATGATGGCGAACACTGTGGGGTAGCTCGTGCCGTCGCCCGGCCCATCCCACACGTCGATCTGGTCCGGGAGCCCCGTGCCTGTCGGCTTGATCCGGGCGAAGCCCCCCTGGATCCCGATCTCGGGACGCCACCGCGCCTGCGCCGCAGCCACGCCGGCTGGGGCGGTCGTGAGGATCAGGAGGACGAGGGCGGCCAGCGGGTCTCGCACAGTTCGACTCCGGACGGCGAAGGATCGCGGGAAGCTCGTCAAATGGGGCCGAAACGCCAGGGGGGTTCGGGGCCTCCCGTTTTGGCAGCCGCGGGTTTATTGTGAACGCGTTCACACGCCCCCCCCACCAGCCAAACCATCCGGAGGATCTCAGCAATGCGCTTGACTCTGCTCACGACGATCGTCGCCCTCGGCGCGATCGCCTGCGGCGGCGAAAAGAAGGCCGACCAGACGCAAACCCCTGCCGGCCAGACGGGCGCGGCGCCCGCTCCCGCCGGTCCCGTCGTCGAGGTCAAGATGACCGGCAACGGCAGCACCGTGGCGGCGTTCGAACCCAAGACCCTGACGATTGCGCCGGGCACCACGGTGCGGTTCATCAACGTGTCGGGCGGGCCGCACAACATCGCCTTCTGGGGCGACTCGATCCCGGCAGGCGCCGCGGCCGTGCTCAACGCCGCCATGGCGAACGCGATCGACAACCTGTCGGGGCCCTTCCTGATGCAGGCCAACGAGACGTACGACGTCTCGTTCGCGCATGCACCGACGGGCGCCTACAAGGGCTACTGCAGCCCCCACCTGGCGTTGGGGATGAAGCTGACGATCACCGTGCAATGATGCGGTGAGTGGTGCGTAGCGCGTGGTGAGCGGTCGGCCCCGGAGAGATCCGGGGCCGTCTCCTTTCTGTCGTTAACCCGGCCTTGACCTTTTGTTGGGAATGCCGTACCAAGAACGTCCAATGATGCGAGACTGGGACATCGTGGTGGTGGGGACGGGGTTCGGGGGGAGCATGGTGGCGCTCGCCGCGGTACGCGCCGGGCTGCGCGTCCTGCTGATTGAGCGGGGACGCTGGGTGGACCGCGACGACTCGGCCTGGGATCCGCAGAGCATCCTGATCGACCGGAAGTACCGCAGCTCGTCGCCGTTCGAAACGCCGCGTTTCGGTGTGGGGCGCACCCAGACGTTCCCGGACGAGGCGGTGGGCGGCAAGTCGGTCTTCTACGGGGCCGCGTCGTTCCGGCTGCGCGAGGGGGACTTCCGGCTGCGCCAGCGCTACCCCGACCTGGTCTCGGACCTGGTGGACTGGCCCATCGACTACGGCGACCTCTCGCCATTCTACGACGCCGCCGAGCGGCTGCTCGGCGTGGTGGGTGTGGCGGGGCGCGATCCCACTGAGCCGCCGCGCGCCGAACCGTATGCGGGCGCCCCGCCGCCGTTCTCGGCGCCGGCACAGCGCGTCGCGGACGCGGCGACCGCCCTCGGCCTGCATCCGTTTCCGATTCCGCTGGCCATCAACTTCACCTCCACCGACGGGCGCCGACCGTGCGTGCAGTGCCTCACCTGCGACTTGTTTCCGTGCAAGATCGGCGCGAAGAACGATCTCTCCGTCACGGTGCTGCCCACGGCGATCGCCGCGGGCGCAACCGTGCTGCATAGCACGGTCGCCCTGCGCTTGCGCCGAGATGGCGCCCGGGTTTCGGCAATCGAGTGCCTGGATACGGCGAGTGGCGAGCGATTCTCCCTAGCGTGCCGTGTGTGCGTCGTCAGCGCCGGCGCGATCCCCTCGGCGGCGCTGCTGCTCGCTTCCGGGCTTGGGGCGGTCGGGCCGAGCGGTTCGTGGATTGGCCGTGGCCTCATGCGCCATTGCTCCGGCATCGTGATCGGGATCTTCGGCGCGCCCACCAATCCCGAGCGCGTGTTCCACAAACAAGTGGCGCTCACCGATGACTACTTCGGCGGCGCGGGCGGTTCGCCTCCCGGACCGTGGGGCATGATCCAGGGGCTCCAGGTGCCGCCCCCGGAGTACATCGCGGCCGAGGGCGGGTTCCCGATCGGCACGCTGGGTGCGAAGACGGTGGACCGGCAGGTGTTTCTGTTGTGTATCGGGCAGGACCTCCCCGATCCGGCGAATCGCGTGGAGATCGACCCGGGGCTGACTGACCGCTATGGTGCGCCGATCCCTCGCGTGTTTCACCGCTACACCCGCCGCGACCGCCAGGTGCGAACGGCCCTCTATCGTCAGGCCGCCCGGGTCCTGAGGAAGGCGGGCGCGTTGATTCGCGTGCGGAAGCCGATCAACACGTTCTCGCACGCACTCGGCACGTGCCGCTTCGGGGAGGATCCCACCCGCGCTGCACTCGATCCGTGGTGCCGGCTTTTCGGCGTCCCCAATTTGTTCGTGGTCGACGCGAGCTTCATGCCGAGCTCGGGAGGCGTGAATCCGAGCCTCACGATCGCCGCAAACGCCTTGCGGGTAGGGGAGCACCTGGTTGCCGACTGGGACCGGCTCGCGTGACGCCGGTGCGCCTCTGTCTGTTGGGGTGCGGCGCGGTGGCGCGCACGCACAGCCGCGTGGCCCGCTCGCTCGGCGGGATCGAGCTCCTGTATGCCAGCCGCTCGCTCGAGAAGGCGGAGGCGTACAACCGGCGCTACGGTGGCGTGGGGGCCTTCGGCGGTTACGAGGCGGCCTGCGCCGACCCGCGCGTGGACGCGGTGTTCGTCTGTACGCCGCAGGCGTTTCACGTCGAGCACGCCCGACTCGCCGCGCGCGGCGGCAAGGCGGTCATCATCGAAAAGCCGGTGGCGCGCACCCTGGCGGAGCTCGCCGAGATCGAGGCGGCGGTCCGCGCGGCGGGCACGATCGCCATGGTGGCGGAGAACTACCACTTCAAGCCTGCGGTGCGCGTGCTGCGCCGGCACATCGAGCGCGGGGATCTGGGGCAGGTGCTCTTCGTCGAGTTGAACCGCGCCGGGCGCCAGCGCCCCACCGGCTGGCGTGCCGATGCCAAGCTGATGGGCGGCGGGGCGCTGCTCGAAGGCGGCGTCCACTGGGTGAATTATCTTTCTCGGCTGGGCGGCGCGGTGCGCGAGGTGTGCGCGGCCCGGCCGGAGGTGGATCGCCCGCTCGTCGCGCCCTTCGAGGACGGCCTCGAGGTCCTGGTCCGCTTCGAAGGCGGCGCCGTCGGCAAACTGCTCCATGCCTGGAGCGTGACGAACCGGCTGGCCGGCCTCGGGCTCTCGAAGATCTACGGCACCGAAGGCAACATCACCTTCGAGAGCAATGGCCTGTTCGCGCTCGTCACGGGACGGCGCACCCGACTTCGCTTTCCCGGTATACGGGACCTGATGGGTTACCGGGCGATGCTGCGCCATTTCATCGACTGCGTACGCGAGCGACGCGAGCCCGAGATGTCCCTCGCCGCGGCTGGCCGCGACCTCGCGCTGGTCGTTGCGGCCTATCGGTCGCTCGAGTCTCGACGTTTTGAACCCTTATCGACGGAGCACTGAATGCAAGCCGGTCACGTCCCGCTCGCTCTCGCCATAGCCACCTACGACTGGAGCCCCGAAATGGCGGTCTTCTGTCTCGGCATGCATTTCCTGCCCAACGCCGACTCGCTCGTCGTGAAGGCGGGGTTCGCCAAGCCAGAATTCCATTGTACGGTGACGCACAGCATCCTGTTCGCTCTGGTCGTGAGCGGCATCGTGGCTCTGTTCTCGCCGCACTACGCGATCTTCGCGCTCGTCGCGATCCTCGCGCACTACGCGGCCGACATCGGGAGTACGGTGGGGCTGCCGCTGCTCTGGCCATTCTCGAAAAAGAAATTCACGCTCGCCTTCTTCAAGGATACGGGCTACTGGGGCTGGCAGATGCTCACCGGCTACTACCGCCAGCCCATGGCCTGGGTGCTCGAGGGCGCGGTGCTCGCCTTCTTCGCCTATCGGCTGTACGTGGTTTCGGCGTAGCCCGCGTGCTGCGGGCCCTCGGTCGCGCGCTCGTCCGGCCCCACGGCACGCCGCAGTGGGACGCGGTCATCCGCGCCACCGGCGTGCTGGGGCTGCTCGCCATCTATCCGACGCTGCGGTGGCCCGAGCTCGCCGGACTGGTGGGATTCTTCGTCATCTCGGTCGTGATGAACGGCCCCCTGTCACCGCTGTTCCCGGTGTTCTTCGAGCCGGTGATGTTCGTGGCCGCGCGCGTATATCCCCCGGTTCTGGTAGGCCTGATAGCGACATTGGGCGCGTGCTACATGGAGTACCTCAACTACTACCTGCATCGGTACGCGATCTTTCACCCCAAACTCGATCGCGTGCGCCAGTCGTTCTGGGTCCGCAAGAGCGTCGAGCTGTTCGAGGTCAGCCCCTTCTGGGCGATTGTCCTGATGGCGTTCACGCCGCTGCCCTACTGGCCGGCGCGGATCCTCGGGCCCCTGACGCGCTACCCTATCGAACGCTACCTGCTCGCGACCTTCGTCGGCCGCTTCCCTGAGTGGTGGATTTATGCGGCGTTTGGCCGGTGGCTGCCCATCTCGACGCCGGTGCTCATCCTCGGCACCGTGGTGTTCACAGTTGGCTTCTTGCTCTTCGCGCTGGTGCAGCGCCATCGCGCCACCCGGGCCACGCGTCAGGTGCCGACTTAGCGTCGGGAACCGCCGAAACCGGCAGCGTGTTTGCTCGTAGACTCCTTCCTGAGACGGATGTTCGTGATCAAGCGCGCCCTCTTCGTGTTCCTCGCCCTGGGCCTGGTCGTGGCCTGGTACGTGACCTTTGCCCCCGCCCGGACGGCCGCGGGCCTCCCGGTGCACCCAGTGGATCTGAGCGGGCTTCCCGACGCTCGCGTCAGCGCCAACGCCTCAAGAGGCGAAATGGTGATCGAGCTGCCGCCGGTGGACCTGGCGGCGGGGGCGGGGCACGCCGCAACGGAGCAACCGCCCGTCACGCTGGCGGAGCTCCCCATGGGCGGGGCCATCTACGGCTTTCGGACGGAGGTGGTGGACGATGCGGGGCACCGACTCCCACCCGAGCTGATCCACCATTTCAACCTGATCGACCCGTCGCACCGCGAGCTGTTCTTGCCGATCGCCCAACGCATGGTCGCGGCGGGCAAGGAGACGGGGGCAGTCCGCTTCCCCCGCATGCTCTTCGGGGAGCCGTTCGCGCGGGGCGCGCGCGTGGTCGCCAGCGCGATGCTCCACAACCCGACGCCCGTGAGTTACCGCGGCGTGCGGGCGCGTTTGGTGCTCTACTACACGCCCGACACCCGCCCCTGGCCCGTGTTCCGGGCCTTCCCCTGGCAGCTCGACGTCGCGTTTCCGGTGGGCGACAAGTCGTTCGACCTGCCGCCGGGGCGCAGCGAGCGAAGCTACGAGGGGAGTCCGGCGGTGCCGGGTGCGATCGTGGCGATCGGCGGGCACCTGCACGCCTACGGCGTGAGCATCGAGCTGTCGGACGCGACCACCGGTGAGCTGATCTGGCGGGCACAGCCAGTGCGGGACGAGAACAACGACATCGTCGCGCTGCCGATTGGGAGGCTGTACGGGCTCACGCACATCGGAGCCCGCATCGTGCCCGCGCATCGCTACCGGGTGCGGGTCGTCTACGACAATCCGACGGGACGCGTGCTGCCGCAGGGAGGGATGGGAGTGGTCGCCGGGCTGTTCGTTCCCGATCGCGACGTTACGTGGCCCGCGGTCAACCCGGACGACTCACTGTACCAACAAGATGTCCGACACTTCCGGCGGCTGCACGGCGTGTGGTTGGAGGCGCGCGCCGGTCACCACATGGGTGCGCACATCCACCACTAGGCGCTGCCGCCGGGCTCGACGCCGAGGTCGGCGACCGGCACACGGCGGGGCGCTTCGGCCTCCGCGGTTTGCATGACGGCGAGCATCAGCGCTGCCACGACGAGGCCGGCGAGCGCGTCGACGGCATAGTGGAACTGGCCGTACACCACGGCCAGGATGAGGCCGGCCGTGAACGGCAGCAGCACCAGCCCCAGCGCCCGCCAGTACCGCAGGGCCATGCCCGTGGCCACGACCGATGCGGCCACGTGGGACGACGGGAACGCGGCGCCCCACGAGTCGCCGTGGTCCAGTACCCATTGGGTCCATCGCGCAGGTCCGACGTTGGTCGCGGCGTTATGCGCCAGATCGAACGCGTAGCGGGGTCCCGCGACCGGGAAGAAGAGGAAAACAACGTAGCACAGGTAGAACGTCACCATGACCGCGAAAATGGTATGGCGCGACGCGTCGCGGCGGCCCACGAGCCAGAGTCCGAGCGGCGAGGCGTAGAGAATCGGATAGTACGCCAGGTAGCAGGAATGCAGAATCCAGGAGAGGGTCGGGTTCGGCAGCTCACGAATCCAGCGGTAGGAGACCTGCGAGCCGAACACCCACGCCTCGAGCCGCTGCACACCCAGGTCGTTCTGGAATCCGGCGTCGAGCGTCAGCACGCCGATCTCCGCGTACAGCGCGCCGAGCAGCAGCATCGGGTACCAGTCCGCGAGGAAGCGGCCCACCGGACCGGCGGCGCGGGCTCGCGGCGCGAGCAACACGAGCGCCACGAGCAGCGCATGCGCTACGAACAGCCACGGCCACCCGGGGATCGAGTCGCCCTGGAACGAGAGCGCGACGGCGACGGTCGCGAGCCCCACGTACGCGAGGGTGGCGAGGTCGATCTTCGTGAACCGCCCGTTCACAGCCATCCCACCTCCTGGTACCAAGCGGCCGTGCGCCGCAGCCCCGGCTCGAGGTCGATCTGTGCCTGCCACCCCGTGTCCCGCGTCAGGGCGTCGGCGCGGCACGTCCAGGCCGGGGCGAGGTATTCGTTCGCCTTGTCGGCCGACAGAAAGGTGGCACGGCCGGCGAGGTGCGCCAGGGAGCCCACGGTCCACAGCACGCCGCGTGCCACGAGCGGGGGTACGGGGACGATGTGGGGCGGCCGGGTGGCGCCGAGCGCGCGGGCGCACGCCAGGAGCAGGGCGCGACTCGTGGTCGGAGCCGGGTGCGCCGCGAAATAGACCCGGCTCTGGGCCGCGGGGCTCGTGCCGGCGACCACCAGGGCCCGCGCCAGGTCCTCGGCATGAATCACGGACAGCTCCTGCAAGCCGTCACCCAGGACCGGAGCCACCCGGCCCCGCGCCAGCTGGAAGATTTTGAGCGTGCCGCGGTCCCACTCGCCGTACACGACCGGCGGCCGGACGACGGTCCACGGAAAGGACATCGCGCGGACCAGCACCTCGGCCGCGAGCTTCGAGCGCCCGTAGTCCGTGACGGGCGCCGGGGGCCGGGATTCATCGATCGGCTGGCCCCGCGTCGTCGGCCCGGCGGCCGCGAGCGAGGAGACGAGGACGAAGCGCGCGACGCCGTGCTCCTGCGCGGCCTCGAGGACGTTCGCGGTCCCGTCGCGGTTCGTGGCCATAAACTCGACGGCGTCGCGCGCCACGACCTTGCCCGCGACGTGAAACACGATCTCGGCCTCGGCGCATCCTCGACGCAAGGCGTCGGCGTCGTCGAGATCGCCGCGCACCAGCCGCACGTCGCGCCAGCCGAGCCGCTCCGCGAGCTCGGGCCGGCGCACGAGGCAGGTGACGCGGTCGCCGCGCTCCCGGAGCGCGCGCACGAGATGGGCGCCGACGAAGCCGGTGCCCCCTGTCACAAAGACGTTCACAGCACCTTGTCGTAGACGCGGTAGGTCTTGTAGACCTGGAACCCGAGGGCCAGGGCGGCCTTGTTCATCGGCGCGTTGTCTTCGAGAATCCAGCCGCCCTCACCCCAGTTGTAGCCGCGCTTCGCCCCATGCGTCCAGATCCAATCGTACATGAGGCCGTCGATCCCGCGGCCGCGGTATTCGGGCACGACGCCGAGCAGCAGCACGCGGGCGCGGTTGGTCTTCCCCGCGTACCACAGGACCTTGAGGATGCCCGGGAAGAAGCGGCCCGAAGGGTTGTGCTTGAGCGCCACGTTGAGATCGGGGAGCGCCACGCCGAAGCCCACGACTTCGCCGGCACGCTCCGCGAAGACGACCAGATCAGGGACGACGATCGGCTTCAGCTGCTTCGCCAGATGGTCGATCTCCGCCTCGGTGAGCGGCACGAAGCCCCAGTTTTTCTCCCACGCTCTGTTGTAGAGCGCCTTCACCAGTTCGACCTCCTGGGTGAAGCGCTTCATGTTCAGGGCCCGCAGCGTAATCCCCGCGCGCTCGGCCACGCGTTTCGCGATCCGCACCAGCCGCTCGGGGGCACCCTCGCCACTCCCCTCGTAGGCGAGCAGGTCCTTCGCCTTGACGAACCCGTAGCGCTGGTGCAGGGCGACGTAGTAGGGCGGGTTGTGCGGCATCATCAGCGTGGGCGGCGTGTCAAAGCCGTCGACGAGGAGGCCGCACTCGTCATTGATGGACGGGCTCATCGGGCCCCGCATTGTGTCGAAGCCGCGGGCGCGCAGCCAGGCGGCCGCGGCGTCCCACAGGGCGCTCGCGACGGATTGGTCGTCGATGGATTCGAAGAAGCCGTAGAAGCCGACGCGGTCCTGATGAACCCGGGTATGCGCGTCGTTCTGGATGGCCGCGATCCGTCCCACGGTCCGACCGCCCGCGCGCGCGAGGAAATACTGGGCGGCAGCATGCTGGAAAAAGGGATTCTTCACCGGGGAGAGCAGGGTACGCACGTCCATCCGCAGCTGCGGGACCCACAGCGGGTGACCACGATAGTGCTCGTAGGGGAAGGCGATAAAGCGTTCGAGGTCGCGCCCGCCGGTGACGGGCGCGACCTCCACTGCGCTCAGATGACCCCCAGCTCTTTTCCGAGCCGAGCGAAGGCGTCGAGGGCGATGTCGATTTGCTGTGGCGTGTGGGTCGCCATCAGGCTGGTGCGCAGGCGGCATTGCGACGGCGGCACCGCCGGCGGTACGACGGGATTCGTGAACACCCCGGCGTCGAACAGCTGACGCCAGAACAGGAAGGTCTTGTCGAGCGGGCCGATCAGCACCGGCACGATCGGCGTCTCGGTCGGTCCGATGTCGAAGCCCAGGTCGCGCAGGCCGTCCTGGAGGCGGCGGGCGTTCACCCACAGCCGTTCGCGCCGCTCCGGCTCCCGCTGCATCACGTGCAGCGCCGCCAACACGCCGGCGGTGTTCGCGGGCGGAAGGGCGGCCGTGAAGATCATGGGCCGCGCGTGGTGGCGCAGGAAGTGAATCACGCTCTCGGTGCCCGCCGCGAAGCCGCCGATCGACGCCAGCGACTTCGAGAAGGTGCCGACGATGATGTCCACCTCGTCCACCAGATTGAAGTGGGCCGCGGTCCCGTCCCCCTTGGGGCCGAGCACGCCGACCGAGTGCGCGTCGTCGATCGCCAGGGCCGCGCCGTACTTCTGGGAGATCTTGAGGAGCCCCGGCACATCCGCGATGTCGCCTTCCATCGAGTAGATGCCGTCGACGATGATCATCGTGCCGGTGCCCTCAGGGACGCGCTGCAGCTTGCGCTCGAGGCCGGCCAGGTCGCCGTGGTTGAAGCGCATGGTTTCGCCATGCGACATCTTCGCGCCGTCTACGATCGAGGCGTGGTCCAGCTTGTCGAGGAAGACGACGTCGCCGCGGCCCACCAGCCCCGAAATCAGCCCGAGATTCGCCTGGTAGCCGGTCGAGAAAACGAGGCAGGCTTCCTTGCCGAAGTACTCCGCCAGCTCGGTCTCGAGCTGCTCGTGCAGATCCAGCGTTCCGTTCAGGAACCGGCTGCCGGTGCACCCCGAGCCGTAGCGCTCCAGGGCGCTCTTGGCCGCCGCCAGGACGTCCGGGTGATGGGTGAGCCCCAGGTAATTGTTGGAGCCCATCATGATCCGTTCCTGGCCTTCGATGACGACGACGGTGTCTTCGGACTGGGAGATCGGCTTGAAGTACGGATACAGCCCGGCGGCCTGGATCTCGCGCGCCCGGGTGAAGTTCTTGCACTTGTCGAACAGCGCGATGTGCTGCAGGGTCTCAGTTCGCACGACGCACAGCTTAGCCGCGCGGACCCGAATTCGCAAGGGTCCGTCGCCACGTGAGTTAGCGTACGTGGCCGACGCTCCATAAGTTCCCGCCATGAACAACCCCGTCCTGCCCCGGGTCATGACGCTGCGCGACGTCGTGCTGTTCAACATCGCGGCGATCGTCGGGCTTCGCTGGCTCACGACCGCGAGCGCGTTCGGCCCGGCGAGTCTGCTGCTCTGGCTGCTGGCCCTGGTGACGTTCTTCCTTCCCTCGGCCGCCGCCGTGCGCGAGCTCGCGGACCAGGATCCCGGCGAGGGCGGGATCTACCGCTGGGTCCGCACGGCATTCGGTCCGCGCCACGGCTTCGTCGCGGGGTGGGGTTACTGGGTCAACAACCTCGTGTACTACCCGTCGCTGCTGCTCACCACCGCCGCGATCGCGGCCTACGCAGGTGGGGCTCGCTTCGTGCACCTCGCGGAGAGCAAACCGTTCGTCGCCGCGTTCTCGCTCGGCATCCTGTGGATCGCGTTGGGCATGAACCTGATCGGCTTGCGGATCGGGAAGTGGGTGCAGAACCTCGGCGCCTATGGAACGTGGCTGCCAGCGCTGATCTTCGTGCTGCTCGCCGCCTGTTCCCTGGCTGCGTTCGGCAGCGCGACGTCATTCGCGCCGGGGAACCTCGTACCGAAGAATTTCGACTATTCGCTCGTGAGCTTCTTCGCGACGATGACGTTCGCGTTCGCCGGCCTGGAGCTCGCGCCGACCCTGGGCGGGGAGATCCGCGATCCCGCGGCCACCCTGCGCCGCGGGATTTTCATATCGGGGATCGCCATCGTCGCCATGTACATCCTGGGCACGGCGGCGCTCCTCGTGGCGCTCCCGGCGGAGACGGTGAGCATCACCAACGGCATTCCACAGGCCGCGGCGGCGATCGCGGCGCGCCTCGACGCGCCGGTCCTCGCCCCGGTGGCCGCGCTCGTCGCCGTGCTGCTCGTGATCGGCAACCTCGGTGGGGTGGGGGCGTGGCTCGCGGGCACCGCGCGCATTCCGTTCGTGGCCGGCGTCGACGCCGTGCTCCCCGCCGCGTTCGGCCGCGTGCACCCCCGCTGGCAAACCCCGTACGTCGCGCTGCTGGTGCAAGCGGGCGTCGCGACGCTGTTCGTCATCGCCGGCCTCGCCGGATCCACGGTGCGGGACTCCTACGTCGCGCTCACCGACACGACGATCGTGCTGTACTTCATTCCCTACCTGTACCTGTTCGCCAGCTACCTGCGACTGAGGCGCGCGCGCAACTGGCGCACCGCGCTGACCGGGTGGTCCGGCTTCGGCGCGGTCGCGCTGTCGATCCTGCTGGCGCTGGTTCCGCCCGGGGTCGCCTCGCCCTGGCTGTTCCGCGCCAAGGTGGTGGGCGGCGTCGTGGTATTCATGGGAGTCGGGTGGTGGCTCGCGCGGCGCGGTGTGAGGCACGCCACAGCCTTGGAGCCGCCTGGGGCCTAAGCTAGATTCGAGTGTCCCAGTTCCCCCCCGCCCGGGCGTCCGGAGGATCCCTACTGTGAGATCGTGGTTCCCGTTGCTCTTGACGCTCGCCGCCAGTGTGGTCGTCCCGTCCCCAAGCGCCGCCCAGAGCCAGCTGCACCCGCGGTGGGAGATCCCTGGCCTTGATTTCCGCAAAGAGGGCGTGTGGCGCGTGCGCGCGCGGCGAGTGAGCGAGCTGCGGCACCAGATGCTCGTGCAGGGGCGGATGGCCGCTTTGAACGCCCCGATGTTGGTCGGTGGGCCCGCGCCCTCGGCCGCGGCCGTGACGGGGACGATTCTGGTTCCGGCCCTGCTGTTCAGCTATCAAGGTGTGGATGCCGCGCAGTTCATGCGCGACACGGCCCAGTACACGTCGGTGCTCTTCGGTGCTTCTCCCCCGGCCGGCAGCCCCTACACGCTCCGCACGTTTTACGAGCAGATGTCGAACGGCGTGTTCAGCATGCGGGGGAAAATGATCGGCTGGGTAGTGCTCGACAGCGCGGAGGTGACGTACGCTGGCGCGCCGCCGTGCTCCGGCAACCCCTTCCCAGGCAGCTCTGGGTGCAACGGACTCTTCAATTACTCCGGGGTGCAGACGGGGCTGAACCCGGCGGCCCGTATGCAAAACGGGTTCCGGCAGGCGCTCTCGCGCGTGGATGGCGCGATCGACTTCAGGCAGTTCGACAACGATGGACCGGACTTGATCCCGAACTCGGGGGACGATGACGGCTGGGTGGACATGATCATGTTCGCGCACGCCACGAGGGACGGCGCCTGCGGTGGTGCGACGAACAATCACATCTGGTCGCACCGCTATGTCCTCGCGGATTCCGTTCAGTCGAACTATCAGGACTATATCACCAACGATACGAAGGTCGGGGGTGGCTTCATCAAGATCAGCGACTACTTCGCGACGAGTGCGCTGGGCGGCGCTACGTCGTGCGACACGACCCAGATCATGCCGATCGGCACTTCGGCGCACGAGTTCGGGCACGCCTTGGGCCTGCCCGATCTTTACGACACGAGCCCGCTTGCCACGACGGAAGGCATCGGCCAGTGGGGGCTGATGGGATCGGGCAACTACACGAGTCCGGCGAGCCCGTCGCGCATGGAAGCGTGGTCGCTCAACGAACTGGGCTGGGTGACCCTGAGGGCCCTCACCACGGCGGGCACGTACTCGTTCGGCGCCGCGCCGGTGTCGGATACGGCGTTCGTGGTAAACGTGCAGGGGACCAACACGCGGAATGAATATTTTCTGCTCGAGAATCGCCAGGCGTCGCAGGCCGACACGGCGCTGATTCGCATCCACTGCGTGCGCAGTGGCAATCCCGCTGGGTGTGCGGGTGGGTTGCTCATCTGGCACATCGACGCAACCCAGGTCCTGGGGCATGGGTTCCATCTGGACAACCGCGTGAACGCCGGCGCGATCCACGGCGTCGCGTTGATGCAGGCCGACGGACTGAACAGCCTGAACACAACCGGGAGCCAGCAGAGCCGCGGCGACGCGGGGGACCTCTATCCGGGCACGAGTGGGAACACCGCCTTCTCGGACAACACCACGCCGGCGGCCGTGAAGAACCTCGACGGCCGCGGCGCGGGAGTCACCGTCGACTCGATCCGCCAACTGGTGCCCGGTGGGGCGATGGCGTTCCGCCTGCGGTTCGGCGTGGCCTACGCGGGCATGTTCTTCAACTCCACGGACGTCGTGGCCCACCTCCTCGGGCCCACCGCGCCGCTCACGCCCGCGGAGCTGCAGTCGCTCGATACGAACGGCAACAACAACGGCTCGTTCGACGTCGGGGACTTCCTCGCCTTTGTAAAGGCAACCGGCGCGCCTGGCGCAGCGGCGAGGCGGCCATGAAACGCGCCCTCGGAGGCTTGGCTCTGGCCGCACTCGTGGCCGGGGCGTTGAACTGCGGCAGGGACGTCGGCCCGGTCGCGGGGAACCTGCAGGTGCGCCTGACCTCGCCCAACTCGGGCGCGGACTCGGCGATCGTGCTGACGATCACCGGCCCAGCAGCGCTCACGAGCGCCACGGCGGGCGCGGGGCTGCGGGTGTTCGCTCAGCCGCTCGGCACCACGACCCGGTTCGCACTCACGGGTCGGCTGACGACCAACACCACCATCCTCACGATCGGGGTCGTGGATGTGAGTCGGCTCGGCCAGTATGCGGCGACGATACAGGGTGTGGCGCAGCCGAACTTCCAGCTGCGGACGGGGCTCGCCGGCTACCTGCTGAGCGTCATCCGCTAGTCACCCCGCGGCCTCCCAGGCCCGGGTCAGATCGCCTTCCAGCCGCCGGCGCATGTCCTGGTACACGTGGAGCAGGCGCTGACATTCGTCCGTCAGCGTCGTCCCGCCGCCGCCGGGGCCGCCGGCGCGGGACTCGACCACCGGGCGGCCCAGCGCCCGCTCCATCAGCTGGATCGAGCCCCAGGCGGTGCGATAGCTGATCCCTGCTTCCCGCGCCGCATCCTTTATCGAGTGCACCCGCTCCACCGCTTCGAGCAGCCGCGCCTCCCGCTCTCCCATCACGGGAACTCCGCGGCGCACCAGCGTGACGCCTGCTTTTGGAACGAGATCGGCAAAATGCATACGACCTCCCTACAGTGAACCGGCTGCGGGCGTCGTGCAGCCACCCGCGAGCGGTGCGAATGCCGCCGCGCCGTCCTGCAACCGCAGCGCGAGCAGCCGCGTGCGCCACTCGGTCAGCGCCCAGGCCTCGAACGCCGCCGCCTTCGGATGCGGTGGCGACGTCCGGATCACGTACAGCGTGTACGGGTTGACGAGCGCCGTGTCGGCCGCGAACAGCACGCGGAGCTCGAGGCCCGTGAGGCGTGCAAACGTCGGCAGATCGACCAGGGCGTACGCCCGGCGCTCGTCCGCGATCCGCAGCGTCGCCGCCTGGTCGGCGCCTGCTTGCACGTACCACGACTCGCCCGCGGGCGGCACCGCGGCGTTCTTCCACAGCGCCAGCTCTTTCACGTGCGTCCCCGACGAATCACCCCGCGAGATGAATCCCGGGCGGCGCGTCCGCGCGATGCGGCGCATCGCGTCCGCCGCCGTCGCCGCGTGCGCCACGCCCGCCGGATCGGCCGCGGGGCCGACGATCGCGAAGCGGCTCGCGACGAAGGGGCAGCGCAGTGCGGCGTGTCCCGTGCGCACGAGCAGCCGTTCCTCGAGGGTCGGCGCGTGCGTGATCACCACGTCCAGATCGCCCTGCGCGGCGGACCGGAGAATCTGGCCCGAGGGGGCGACGACGACGGTGAGCGGCGCCACAAAGTGGAGCGAGTCCAATACCGCCAGCGCGCCCGACTGCTCGACCGTATAGGTGGTGCCGAGCCGCAGGGGGTGCACCTCGCTGGTGCACCCCGCCAGCCCGGCGCAGATTAGCGCCGCCCGAGTTACTAGGAGCAATCCCATGCGTCGAATCGTGTTCGTCACCGCTGTCGTGTTGGTCCCCCCCCCCGCCACCGCGGGGCAGGGGATCCCATTGACCGTGGAAACAATCATGCGAGGGCCGGATTTGGTGGGCACCGCTCCCTCAAATGTGCAATTCGGTGCCGACGGCCGCTACGTCTACTTTCGTTGGCGCAAACCTGGTACCGACACGCTGGACCAGGACTACCGCGTGAACGTCGCGTCCCCGCAACAGATTGAGCGGCTTCCACGCAACGCGATCGACACCATCCCGCTCGCGAACGGAGTCTGGTCCCCCGATCGCCGACGTCAGATCGTCGTGCTGAAAGGGGACCTGTGGCTCGTCGAGCAAGGCGGTGCCAAGCGCCGACTCACGCAAACGCCGGTTGCAGAATTCGCGCCAGCGTGGTCCGCGGATGGCCGTACTGTGTATTTCACGCGCGAGAACAACGCGTGGGCACTGGACCTCGCCGGCCGTCTGGCCCAGCTGACCGACATTCGTCGCGGCCCCGCCCCACCTCCCTCGGCCGCCGCGCCCGCCGGCCAGAAGCAGGCCCTGCGCGATCAGCAGCGCGAGCTGTTCGATTTCATCCGCCGTCAGGTGGCGGAAGAGAGGCTGCGTGCCGACACCGACACCGTGACGACCGTCAAGCCGTTGTACCTTGCCGAGCGCCAGAGTGTGGCGCGGCTGCAGGCGGCACCCGACGGCCGCTTCGTGCTGGCGACGCTCACAGAGCGCGCGCGCGGCGACACGACGGAAGGGCGGCAGGTGCAGATGCCCGTGTGGGTGTCGCAAGCGGGCTACGTCGAGACGCAGCAGATCCGCACCAAGGTGGGCGATGCGCAGTCGCGTCAGAAGGCGGCGCTCATCGAAGTCGCGACCGGAAGAGTCACCTGGGTGCAACGAGACACGGGAACCGGCAAACGAGAAACGGACGCCGTGGGAGTCGCGTTCTCAGCGAGCGGGCGTCACGCGCTCGTGAGAATCACGAGCACCGACTACAAAGACGCGTGGCTCGTGGTGGTGGACCTGCCATCGCTCGAGCAGCGGGACGTCGCGCACCTCCACGACGATGCCTGGCTCGACGGCCCGCTGGCGGGGACCGCGGGGTGGCTGCCCGCAACCGAAACCGTCTATTACGGCAGCGAGCAAACCGGGTACGCGCACCTCTACGCGGTGCCCGCGAGCGGCGGTTCCGCGCGCGCGCTGACCAGCGGCGCATGGGAAGTCCAGCAGGCGGACATCGCGCCCAGCGGGCGGATCATCTATCTGCATACGAACGAAGGCGACTTCGGGCAGGTGCACTTTTACGCGCTCGATGTGGCTTCGGGCCGCCGCACGCAGCTCACCGCGGCGGAGGGGCGGCAGGACGTCGTGGTGTCGCCCGACGAACGGACGTTGGCGGTGCTGCACTCGACGGCGAACCATCCCGCCGAGCTTTACTTCCAGGCAAGCCGCTCCGGCGCCGAGCCGCGCAAGGTCACGGAGAGCACGACGCCGGAGTTCCGCGCCTACGAGTGGATCAAGCCCGAGATCGTGCTGATTCCCACCGCGGACGGGGGGGGCGTGCAGGTGCGGGCGCGCCTGTACCGCCCGCGCGGAGCGCCCGCGAACGGCGCGGCGGTGATCTTCGTACACGGTGCCGGCTACCTGCAGAACGTGCACAAGTGGTGGTCGAGCTATTACCGCGAATACATGTTCCACCATCTGCTCGCGGCGCGGGGCTACGCCGTGCTCGACCTCGACTACCGGGGAAGCGCGGGGCTGGGGCGCGATTGGCGCACGGCGATCTATCGGCATATGGGTGGGGCCGATCTCGACGATCAGGTGTCAGGTGCCCGGTGGTTGGTGGCGAATGTAGGAGTCGATTCAACCCGGATCGGCATCTACGGTGGCAGCTACGGGGGGTTCATCACGCTGATGGCGATGTTCACCAAGCCGGGCGTGTTCGCTGCCGGCGCGGCGCTGCGCCCCGTGACCGACTGGGCGCACTACAATCATCCGTACACGGCGCGGATCTTGAACGAGCCGCAGACCGACACCTTGGCCTACCGGGTTTCGTCGCCCATCTATTTCGCCGCCGGGCTGCGCGGCCGCCTCTTGATTTGTCACGGCATGGTGGACGACAACGTGCACTTTCAGGACACGGCACGCTTGATCCAGCGCCTCATCGAGCTGGGGAAGGAGAACTGGGAGGCGGCGGTCTATCCGGTGGAGCCGCATGGGTTCAGGAGGAACGACAGTTGGACCGACGAGTACCGGCGCATCCTCAAGTTGTTCGACGCGACCCTGCTTGCCGGGGCACGCGCCGGGCCCTAGCGTACAGCGAGGGGGGGTGCACACATGGCTCGTTCTCGTTCGGTTGCCTCGTGTCTCTGCGCCGGCGCGGCGATTCTCGCCCTCGTGGCGGGGTGTAACGGTCCCGATGCGCTCGAGGCGTGGCCCGCCACGCTCGTCATCCGCTCCGCCGGGTCGCAGGTCGCACTCATCGGGTCGACCGTGAACGACCCGCCCGCCGTGCAGTTGCTCGACTCCGATGGTAAGCCGATTGCGGACGCCAAGATCACGTTCAGGGTGACCGGCGGCGGGGGCAACGTCACGGGCGGCGTCGCGACGACGGGGAGTGACGGTGTGGCACGGGTCGGCGCCTGGGCGGTGACCCCCGGTCTGAACGGCGTTACCGCGTCGATCCCTGCGCCGTTTCGCGTTCCGCCGCTCCCGTTCGCGGCCACCGGGGTTGCGGCCGCGTATCACATCGATCTCTCGTACGTGACGACCGTTTCAGCAAGTCGTCAGGCGGTGTTCACAGCCGCTGCGGCGCGCTGGGAGCAGCTGATCTACGGCGACGTGCGGGATTTTTCCCTCATCCTCCCCGACAGCGCGTGCTTCGACGCCCAGCCGGCGATCAACCGAGCGATCGATGACCTCCTGATCCTTGTTATCCTGGACTCGATCGACGGTCCCGGAGCGATCTTGGGTGCGGCAGGACCGTGCGTGATCAGGCCACCCGCCGACAACAGGCTGCCATTGATGGGCGCGATGATCTTCGACACGGCGGACGTGGCGATGCTCGAAAGTGCGGGCCTGTTCGACGAGGTGATCCTGCATGAGATGGGGCACGTGCTGGGATACGGCACGATCTGGTCGTTGCAGGGCCTGTTGGTTGGACCGGCTGGTTCGGGTGGCACCGATCCTCACTTCATCGGCGCGAATGCAGTCGCCGCGTTCGATCGGATCGGGGGGACCTCGTACACGGGCGGTGTGAAGGTGCCGGTCGAAGGCATGGGCGGACCGGGCACCGCCGACGCGCATTGGCGCGAGGCAGTGTTCGGCAACGAGCTGATGACCGGATTCATCAACTCAGGCGTTGCCAACCCGCTGAGCGTGGTCACCGTGGCGTCGCAAGGGGACGAGGGCTATCTCGTGAACTACGCCGCCGCGGACCTCTACACGCACGCGTTCTCGGCGGCGGCGCGCGTTCCCGCCCAAGGGACAGGGGCCACGATCGCCCTTGGGAACGATGTGTTGTGGGCACCGATCTACACGGTGGACCCGCAGGGGCGTGTCACCGGGGTGTTCCGGCGTTAGCGGGCAAGGGAGGCCATCGTATGAGGCGTATCGTGCTGTTCGTTCTCGCGCTCGCGCCGGCGTCGCTGTGCGGGCAGCACTTCGAGTATCTCGGCGGGGGCGCTGGCCTGGTCTCACCCGCGGGAAGCTTCGGCGACGTCGACAAAGCAGGGTGGCACCTGTCGGCCCTGGGCATCGGGCGGGTGCGGCGCTCCCTCCCCTTCAGCCTCGACGCGGTTTACGGGCAGACGGGGCACCAGGGCGGTGTGGAGGGACGCAGCACGCTGGCTGGGGCCACGCTGAACCTGCCGGTGTTTCTGGCCTCGGAGACGCGGCGGGTCCGGCCATTCATCGCGGGCGGCATCGGCGCTTTCCGGGTCAACGTGAACGTGCCCGGCTTCGGCTCCGCCGCGGCGACGAAGTTTGCCTGGGAGGTCGGCGGGGGCGGGCTCGTGGGCTCGGGCCGCCGCCGGACGTTTCTCCTGGCGCGCTACATAACGGTGTCGACGTCCCCGAAGCGCACGTCGTTCCTGACGATCAGCGGGGGCGTCGTGGTGCCGGTCGGAGCACACTAGGCGACGTCCGTTCCCGTCTTGCTATCTTTCTAACGTGTCGGGGGCGGTAGCTCAGTTGGGAGAGCACCTGGTTTGCAACCAGGGGGTCGTGGGTTCGAATCCCATCCGCTCCATCTTTGAACCCCCGGCCTTGCCGCGGCTTCCGCGATGGGCCGGCCATCTCGTCGCGTTGGCGCATCGGTGATGCTGTTGCACCCCCGCCGCATGTAGCGCCGCACCAGGCTTCTCAACCCGGGATCTCCGTTGTCGTCCAGGGGGATCGTCGATCTTCTGACGACGCGCTTTCACTCGACGGCGCGGCCAGTTGCTCCCATTACCGAAGCTCTCGCGTCGACTCCAGCTCGTAGGGCGTGCAGGGGCATGTGTTTTGCGCCCGGCAGCCACGTCGTCACGGTCCGCCCTTCAGTCGTCCGACCATGTGGGAGACAATACCATGAAACGCGTCGCGCTCTTCGCTTTCGCTGTTCCTTGGCTCGCCGCTTGTGAGACGCCCCCTTCGGCGCCCACGCCCCAGACACCCTTGATTCGTCCGCCGTCGTTCGCCACAACCATCCTAAACGAGAGAGTCCCGGTCGCAGGCGACTTCGCAATCAACACGTGCCCGCCGGAGGAGGTCGTCGAACTCCTCAGCGGCTTCCTCCACTACGTCGTCACGGAGGAGATCGGTCCCACGTCCTCCACCGTCACGATTCACATCAATGCAGAGGACATTGAGGGCGTTGGGCAGGCAACCGGGGCGCGGTACTCTCAGCCTGCCAACTCAAAGGAGGAGATCACCATCACAGAGATGCCGCCCACTTTCAGCCAGGAGTTCGACCTCCGTTATCGCCTGATTCGGGAGGGGTCTCTCGACGACCTCTGGTTCAGGTTCACTTTCACGCTCACGGTCCCGCCGGACACGGAGGAAGAAGTGAGGCGGCTCGAGATCGAGTGCCGCGGCTGAGCTGAGGGGCTCTAGGGCTCGGCGCGGTCGCGCTCCGTGAGTTGGTCGGCGGGGATGCGCCACGTGCGCAGCAGCGCAAGCCACGAGTCTGGCCGGATCGCCACGCCCGCCACGCGACGGTCCACCGCCGCCACGTTGTCCGGCGCGAAGAGGAAGATCGCCGGCGCGTCCTGGTTTAGGATCTCGATCGCGCTGCGCCAGGCGCGGCGCGCGGCGGCGCGGGTGGTGGCCGACTCTACCGTGCGGTCCACTAGCCGGTCGAAGGCGGGGTTCGCGTAGCGGATGTAGTTGGATCGACCAAAGCCGGCGCGTGTCCACGCCTCCGCGATCCCAGCCGACGGCGAAGGGTCCGTGCTCGTGGCGTGGAGGAACGTGTCGAACTGGCCGGCCCGCGCCCGCGCGAGGAAGAGGCTGAAATCGACCTCGTCGAGCTGCACGTCGACGCCCATCAAGCGGAACTGCTCCTGGAGCAACCGCGCGTATTGCCGCCGGAGGCCGCTCGTCGTGGGGACGAGCAGCCGGAAGGATAGCGGGTGGCCGCTCCGGTCGCGGATGCCGTCCCCGTTCGAGTCGATCCAGCCCAGCCGCGCGAAGAGGCGCGCCGCCCCGATGCTGTCGTGGGGCAAGCCGCGCGTCGCAGGATCCCAAATCCACGAGAGCTGCGACATCGGGCCCGGCGGCACCTTGGCCAGGTCGCCGAGGACGCTGCGCCGCAGCCGGTCGCGGTCGATCGCCATCAAGAGCGCCCGGCGTAGCTGGCGGTCGCCGAACAAGGGATGCGGTCGGGTCGAGTCACCGGGCGCGGCGAGATTGAAGCCGAGGTACCCGTACGTCCCGCCCTTGTACGGGTAGGTCACGAGCTGCGGGGCGTCCTGCGCCTGTTTCACGAAGTTGGGTGGGCCGAGCACTTCGGTCGCATCGGCCTCCCCGGCGGCCACCTGCATGACCGCTACCTGCAGGTTGGGGGTGAACCGCCAGATGACGCGCCGGATGTGCGCGCGCCCTTCCGCCGGCGAGAAGGTCGAGTCGGCCACGAGTTCGAGACTCTCTCCCGCCTTCCAGCGCACGAACCGGTACGGCCCGTCGCCCACCGGCGCACGCCCGAACGGCGCTGTCTTCCACTGGGCTCGCGGCAGGTCGCGCAGCAGGTGCGCCGGCAGGATGCGCATGTGATACACGGCGTCGTAGAACATCTCCGGATAGCGCTTCGCAAACCGGAACACGGCGGTCAGCGAGTCGCGCGCCGTGACGGCGCGAATGAGGCGGAGCGACGGGCGGAACGGTGAGTTCACGAGCGAGTCGGTGTAGGCGTCGAACGTGAACGCGACGTCCGCCGCGGTCACGGCGCGTCCGTCCTGCCAGCGGGCCCGGGGGTCGAGGTGGAACACGATGCTCGTCGGCCCGTCCCACTCCCAGCGCTGCGCGAGGTCCGGCTGAAAGTCTTCGTCGCCGATCGTGTTGCCCGACATCCCCAGGTCGGCGAGCTTGCGGAACAACTGGTCGGTGACGTCCCGGCTGATGGCGGCTGAGCCCAAGGGCGGGAACAGAATGTCGGGCTCGCCGGGAGCGGCGACGACAAGGACGCCGCAGTAGTCACCCGTGCAGGTGGCGCGGCGCTCCCAGGCGGTGAGGGACGCCAATACCACAGCCGCGATCGCGACGCGGGCGGCTACCCTAAGGTTCCTCATCGCTCTGTGCCTCGGTTGGCGCTTCTGGCCGGCGCACCGGGAGACCGACGTGCCCGGCCCACTCGTCGGTCAGCTCGAACGTCTTGCCCATATCGAAATGCAGCACCCGGAGCCGCCGGGCCAGATCCTTGAGCGCCCAGATGACCGTATGCTGCGCCTCGAGGGAGGACCACTGGCCGAACTCATTATGACTCAGGTCTGCCGCCAAGGCCGCCCCGACCTGGCCAGCGAAGTGTCCGTGGGGCTCCGGCGGTGCTCCGGACGCGTCCGCCTCCGGCGCCGGGGCTTGTGGCTGGGCTGTGGGGCGATGAGGGACCGTTTTCGGGTCTCGTTGCGGCCTGGGGCCCTCTCCCCAGAGGACCCACTCCACCGTCACGCCGACGAGGCCGCGAGCCCGCGCCTTGGGGACGATGAGCCGCGCCGCATCGGCCGGAAACTTCTTGCGCGGGGGCCACTTCTTAATCATGGCCGGCGTCACGGGCTTGCCGAGCTCAGCAGCGAACTGTCTATAAGTCAATGAGATACCATCCCAGGGACTGAAGATGTCCAGCAGGATCGCGAGTCGTTCCGCGACAGGTCCTGGTTTGGGTCTCTTTGCAGGCCTGGACAAGGGGACTTGGCGGCTCCAGATTCGTGCCCGTGCGGCGCCCGATAGGCGTCCGGCACGGGGCGTTATGGGGCCTAATGTGTCGCACATCACGGCCCTTGTCAAGACGATGCGCTAAGATTCGCTGCCGTTCCTTCCTTCGCGCCCCTGTGTGGAGCACGTAACGAACACTGATGCAACGCCCTAGCCTCGAGCCAACCAAGGAACGCCGCAGCGGCGGTGATCGGCGCACCGCGCCCGAGCGGCGGTCGGGCCAGGAGCGCCGGGCCCGCGGGCGCCGCACGGGTGACGCGGATCGCCTGCCGACCGGCTGGATCTGGGTTGGTGGCGCAGCTGAGAGCAGTCTTCCCTTCCGTCGTCTGTTCCCGCAGGCGCGATCTGACGAGCGCGAGGCCGCGGACCGCGCGCTGGCAATCGAAGCACACGGCCGGCAACTCAACGCGCGCGTCGGGCGCAACCTTGGCCCTTTGGTCGCCGCCCTCGACTACTTGGGGAATATCAGCCACGAGCTGGTCGCTCCCACGATCGTCGAACGCGGCGCGCTCGAGGTCCTGGAACGCCGTTCGGTGACCGATCCGCTGACGGGACTGTTCAACCGCCTTCACTTCGAGGCGACGCTCACGCGCGAGGTGGCTCGGTGCGCGCGCTCCGCGACCTGGCTGGCCCTGCTGCTGATGGACGTCGATCACCTCAAGACGGTGAACGACCGCCTAGGCCACCAGGCGGGCGACGCGGTGCTGAAGGGGGTCGCGGCGGCGATCCGGGAGAGCCTGCGGACCGCGGACACTGCGGCCCGGTACGGAGGCGACGAATTCGCGGTCATCCTGCCGGATACTGACACCGGCGCCGGTCGACTCGTGGCCGAGCGGATCTGCGTGAACGTAGCCGCGTCGCTGGGCGTGGAGATCGTGCCGGGCGCCCCGGCCCAGGGGACCGTGAGCGTGGGACTGGCAGCCCTGTCCGTCGCCGGGTCGTCCACGGCGGAGGCCCTGCTCCTTCTGACAGCCGATCGCGCGCTCTATGTGGCAAAGGGCCGCGGCGGCAACTGCGTGGGCGAGGAGGTGTAGCGGTGTCGCGACTGAGCGTGATCGTAGTCTCCGCGGCGTTCGGGGAATTCTGGAACGACCTGGCCGAGGACTTGGGCGTGGTCATCGACCTCGTCGACCCGGCGAAGGGCGCCGCCACCCAGCTCGGGACCGTGGCGATCATCGTCGGGGCAGGGGGCGCGGAGCGGGACGCGGTCCACTGGCTCGAGAGCCACCCGGTCCCGCCGGGCGTGCCGGCGTTCGTGGTCGGCACCGATCCCGGACGGCGCATGGCGATGCAGGTCGTCACCCGCGGTGGCAGCGACTACTTCGCCTTCCCGGACGATCTCGAGATCTTCCGTAACGCGGTGGCCGCCGCGGTCAACGCCGGCCGCGCGCGCGCCGCGGCTGGGTCGAACGGCCACGGGGACGCGTTCGCCGCGATCGTCGGCGAGAGTCAGGTCCTCAAGAAGGAGCTGGCCCGGGCGGCCCGACTTCTGCCACACCGCAGCGCGAGCGCCCTGATCGTCGGCGAGACCGGAACCGGCAAGGAGCTCCTCGCACGGGCGATCCACGCCGGCGGACCGCGCCGCGGCGCCCCGTTCGTCGCCGTCAACTGCTCGGCGCTTCCAGAGCACCTCATCGAGTCGGAGCTGTTTGGTCACGAACGCGGCTCGTTCACGGACGCCCATGCGGCCAAGCCGGGGCTGTTCGAGGTGGCGGACACCGGCACGCTGTTCCTGGACGAGATCGGTGACCTGCCGCTCGGTGTGCAAGCCAAGCTGCTGCGCGTGCTGGAAGACAAGGAGATCCGTCGCGTCGGCGGCACGAAGTCGCGGGCCCTCGACGTCCGCATCCTCGCCGCCGCCAACGATCATCTCGAGCAGCACGTCCGGGAGGGCACCTTCCGCGAAGATCTCTTCTTTCGCTTGAGCACCGTCGTGCTCCGGCTGCCGCCGCTGCGGGAGCGGGGCGACGATCTGCTGGTCGTCGCGAACGCACTGCTCGCGCGGCTCGCCGGGGAGCACGGTCTGCCTCTGCCGGCGCTGACGCCCGAGATGAGCCGCCGGCTTCGCGCCCATGCGTGGCCCGGCAACATCCGCGAGCTGAAAAACGCCGTCGAGCGGGCGCTGCTCCTGTCGCCCCCCGGCGAGCTCTGCGCCGATGAGTTCCTGCCGACCGCCGCGTTACCCGCGACGCAGGACGGACCGATCCCCTTTCCCGCACCCCTGCACCAGATCACGGAAGCGGCGGTCCGCGCGACGGTGAAGCTGTGCGGGGGCAACCGCAGCGAGTCAGCGCGCCGCCTCCTGATCTCGACGCGCCGCTTGCGGCGTCTCCTGAACGGCGACGCGGATGAGGGCGCGGACCTGGAAGCGGACGACCTCGGAGCCGACCGCGCTCTCCGTATAGCCGCGCCCGGCTAGCTCGTCCCGACCTACCCCCAGGGACGGAATGACCCAGTAGCCCCGGCCGGTGCGCCGGGGCTCCCACCCGCAAATCGAGACAGATCGCGGTCCTAGCTCACAAGCCACAAAGTGGAACGCTTCCTGCTCTGGAGCAGCTCCGCCATCAATTGGGAGAATCGCGTGTCCGTCCACCGTTCCCTGATGTCGATCGCGCTGATCGCCGGCGTCGCCGCGGCTGCAATGAGCTGCAGCGACACATCGCCGCTGGGCGTCCAGACGCCCCGTTTGACGGCGGCCCTGACGCAGTCGAGCGGCGGGACGACCCGTCTGGTCTCGTGTCCGCAAGCCTACGACTCCGTGACCAAGGTGATCGGACGTCTGGGGGGATTCCTTACCATCGGGTCCCACCAACTGTGGGTCGATTCGCTGTCGCTCACGGGCCCGGTGAGCATCACCGCCGTGGCGCCCAAGGGCAAGGTGAGATGGGTTCGCTTCCGGCCCGAGGGCCTCGTCTTCAAGCCCGGGTTCTACGCCACAGCGTACACGCTGAACGCGGGCGCGGCCCTGATGACGAACTACGAGTCCTGCGGCGTGCCGGCCGGTAGTACGGTCCGCCTCGCCCACGTCAGCGACGCCCTGACCATCCTGGAGTATCTAGTTCAAGTCAGCCGACCCCCCTGGACCCAAGCGAATCAATACGTCGGACTCCTACCGCACTTCTCGAACTATGCCGTGGCCTGGTAGCACCCCCATGGAACCGGAGAATCGCATGTTCGTTCGCCGTGCTCTGATCCCGCTCGCGCTCGCCCTGCTCGGCGCGGGATGCCTCGACGAACGGCAGCCCACCGGGATAGCGCAGCCGTCCGCTCAGGGGCCGCATTTCCTGCACTGGGCGGACGCCCCCTCGCTGCGGTTCACCGCGGTCGGCGCGGTCTCGACTCCGGGCGCTGACGCGGCGTTGCAGGCGTCGCGCTCGGGTGGCATCAGTCTCGATCGATACACGGCGTCGTTTTGGGCAGTCCGCGGCGAAGAACGCTCCGTCCAAATCAATTACCTCAGCTCGACGGGAGACACCAGCTTCCCCTTCCTGCAGCTCGCCATCACCGATCCGGTCTCGGTGCCTGGTCTCGGCGAGCTCACAGCCGGCGACTCGGTGCTGATCACGGTGACGATCGACCCCTCCGACATCAAGGTGTCGCTCGAGCCGACCGGCTTGCTGTTCGGCGATCCGGCCCAGCTGCGGATCTCGTACGCTGGCGCCGGCGGCGACTTGAACGGCGACGGCATCGTGGACGAGACCGACGGCGATATCGAAACACAGCTGTTGGGGTTGTGGTACCGCGAGGGCGCGGAGAGCGCATGGGAGAGAATCCCAGCATCTCAGGTGGTCTCGGACAAGTCGTTTATCAGTGCACTGCTCCACTTCTGCGAGTACGCGGTTTCCTGGTAGCGCATCCTGTAGGCGGGGGCTCCATGCGATGCACACGTCGTCGATCGTAATCGACAAGGCCCGGCAGCTCGCCGCGGCCGGTCACCACGCGGAGGTCGTCGCGTACCTCGGCGCGAAAGCGGAGAGCGAGCTCGCGGATTCGCCGAGCCTTGCCCTCCTGTACGGGACCGCGCACGCGCGGCTTGGGCGCCACGATGAGGGACTCCGCTGGCTCGATCTGGCGCTGGACGCGGCGCGCAAACGGGACGAGCAGTCCGTCGAGCGCCACGCCCTCAATGCCCGGGGCGCCGTCGCCCTGGTCAGCGGGCAGATCGACGAGGCGGCGGACTACTTCACCCAGGCCCTCATGGCCGCCAGCCGGGACGGAGATCTGGCCACGACCGGCCGCTGCTCCAACAACCTGGGAATCATCAGCAACCTCCGGGGGCGGCACGCGGAGGCGATCGGGTCGTGGGAGATCGCGGCCGCCGCGTTCGAGCGCGCCGGGTCACCGGCGGGCGTCGCGGAGTGCTACCACAACCTCGGCATCACCTATCGAGAGCAGGGGGCGCTCGACCGTGCGCTGGCGGTGGCCGATCGGGCCGTCGTGCAAGCGGAGACGGCCGGGGATCGCACGCTCTGGGCCCTGACGGTCCGAGGACGGGCCGAAATCCGCGTGGCGCGCGGCGAACTGGACGCGGCGCGAGAGGACCTCGACCAGGTCCGGGAGCTGCGCGGCTTCGTACCCAATTCGATCAGCGACGCCGAGGATCTCCGGGTCGTGGCCCTGGTGCGGGCGGCCGAGGGGGATGTGGCGGCCGCCGAGCGTGCGCTGCGCGAGGTGATCGGGCGCGCCGAGACGCACCGCCGGCCTCAACTTCAGGCCGAGGCGACGCGCGACCTTGCCATCGTCTTGCACCGGGCCGGGCGCCACGCCGAGGCCCAGGCGGCGGCGCGCGGAGCGAAGGCGGTCTTCGCGCAGCTCGGCGCCGAGCGGGAAATCCGGAAACTGGCCGGCCAGGAGTGGGGCGACGACTTCTCGGCGGAGCTTCGCGGGTCGTTGGCCCCGCTGCACGCGGCGCAGGAATTGGCCGACGCGGGTCGCTACGCCGAGCTCGTCACGTACCTGAGCGGGCGCCCGTCCAACGAGCTCGAGCAGTCCCCTATGCTGGCCCTGCTCAGCAGCATCGGGCACAGCCGGCTCGGGCGGCTGGACTTGGGCCAGCCGTGGGCCCTGGTGGCGCTGTCGCGGGCACGAGTGCTGGGGGATCGGAGGCTGGAGCTGCGGGCACTCAACGTCTGCGGTGCCATCGCGCTGGAACGGGGTGGCATCAACGAGGCCGGGCACTTCTTCACCCGGGCGCAGGAAGAGGCCATGCAGGATAACGATATGGCGAGCGTCGGCCGGTGCGCCAACAACCTCGGCATCATCGCGAACATGCAGGGCGACTACGGCCGGGCGGTGGGCGCGTACACCCGCGCGATCGCGGCGTACCAGGCGGCGCGCTACGACCAGGGCATGGCCGAGTCGCAGCACAATCTCGCCATCACCTACCGCGAGCAGGGTCACCTGGACCACGCGATGCAGGCCGCCGACGCCGCGGTGCGCGACGCCGGACGCCTGGGCGACCAACGGCTCAAGGCCCAGGCGCTCGCCGGACGGGCGGAGATCCGAGTCATGCGGGGTGAGCCCGGGCTCGCCATCCTGGAAGCGGAGCGCGCCCTCGCCGTGCACCGTGAGCTGAAGGACGCCGTCCGCGAAACCGAAGACCTCCGGATCCTCGCCGTGGCGGTGGGCGTCGCGGGGAAGGCGCAAGACGCGGAACAGATGCTGCGCGAGGTCATCGACCGCGCGACGGAGCAGGCGCGGCCGCTACTCGTCGCGATGGCGCAGCGCGATCTCGCGTATCTGTGGGCCCGCGAGGGCGACGTCGCCGCCGCGAAAGAGATGGCCCAGACGGCGCGCACGGCGTTCCATCGGCTGGGCTGCAAGGTGGAGATCGAGAAGCTGGGTGCGTTGCTGTCGCAGCCGGCTGTCGGGAAGCCCGAGCTGGGCCGCCCGCAGGCGGGGAAGGCGGCGAGTGGTGCGGATCTCGGAGCCGCGATGCGGGCCCGGGATGTCTCGGTTCCGCAGAACGAGAAGTTGGGTCCCGCATGAAGGCCGCCCGGCGCCGCCCTGGCGTCGGATGCGGACGAAGGATACGGGGCGACGGGGTCGGATTGACCCGCCCGTAGGGACGAAACGGCCCTGTCGTCTCGCGTCACACATCGGGTCCGGCCCGCAGTTCCTGATGCATCAAGACGTTGGCTGGAAGACATCGAAACCGCCGAGCCGGAACGGTTCCTGCTCTTGGCCAGTGCAGACGCTCTCCGGAGATCGCATGTCGGTTCGCCGTTCCCTGATTTCGCTCGCTCTGCTCCTCGGTGCCACCGTGGTGGCCCTGAGCTGCCGGGACGCGTCGCCGCTTGGCATCGACGCCCGCTCCCGCGACCTCCTGGCGTCCAACCCGTCGCCGCGCTCCACCGGCGATGACGGCGACGACAGCGACGACTCCGACAACGAGGACCAGGACGAGGACGGGGACTCCCTCGCCGTGTGCCCGCCGCTCCCTTACGACTCGGTGACCCAGATGATCGGGCCTGAGGGAGGAGAGATCGAGGTCGGCCGCAACAAGCTGTTCATCCCGCGGGGGGCGCTGCGCGCCTCGGTGCGCATCACCGCGGTGGCGCCGTCGGACACGGTGGCGTTGGTTCGCTTCCAGCCCAGCGGCCTTCGCTTCCAGGCGACCGCGCTCCTCGTGATGAAGTACGACAACTGCCGAGTCCCAAGGACCGCCACGCCCCGCATCGCTCTCGTCACGGATGCTTTGGACGTCGTCGAGCTTCTGGAGTCCGGCGCCGACTCGCCCGGCGTCAATCGGCTGACCAAGGGGCCGAAGCAGGGGCGCCGGCTTGTCGTCGGGCAGCTGCGGCATTTCTCGAACTACGCCGTGGCCTGGTAGGAATCACGATGCACTCGGAGAATCGCATGGCCCTTCGCCGTTCGCTGATCCCGCTCGCGATACTCGCTGCGCTCGCCGCGACCTCGAGCTGCACCGACCCCTCGCCGCTCGGCGTCCCCGAATTCCGGAGGGGAGGCAGCGGGCAAGGGGGATCGACCAAGGGGACCGGTGTGGTCGCGTGTTCCCAGACCTACGACTCCGTGACCCAAGTCATCGGCCCCGCGGGTGGGTTCCTCCTCGTCGGCTCCCACATCCTGTGGGTCGACACGATGGCGCTGACGGAACCGGTGCGCATCACCGCTGTGGCTCCGGCGGACACGGTGCGGTGGGTTCGCTTCCAGCCCGACGGCCTTCAATTCCGGACCAACGGCGCGGGATGGTCGGCGGTGCTCTTTACGAGCTTCAAGGACTGCGGGGTGCCGACGGCCGATGAGCTCCGGATCGCCCAGGTCACGGACTCCCTGGAGGTCATTCGCTACCTGGCGCCGGCCGCGATCTGGATCAAGGTCAGGAAGAATGCCTGGAGTCAGGGGAGCCAGTATCTCGCGGGGGTGCTGAACCACTTCTCTCAATACGCCGTCGCATGGTAAACCCCATGAACGCCATGAATCGCACCTACGTCCTGCCGTGGTTGATCCCGCTCGCGCTGTTGGCCTGGGGCTGCGGCGACCCATCGGCACTTGAACTTGATCCGGCCGCGCCGCCCTCGCTGGCGGCCGCGTCGAAACCGCCGTCAGGCGGGTCAGGCGCATCAGGCGGCCTGGCCGCGTGCAGCAAGCTCCCCTACGACTCCGTCACCCAGGTGATCGGACCGGCGGGAGGACTGATTGCGGTCGGCCCCCACTTCCTGTGGATCGATTCGCTGGCGCTCCCGGCCCCGGTGACGATCACCGCCGTGGCGCCAGCGGACCGCGTGCGCCGCATTCGCTTGAAGCCCGATGGTCTCGTCTTTCAGAAGACGGCGTTTCTCGTGACGAGCTACGCGAACTGCAATGTCAAGCAGGCCACTACTCCCCGGATCGCCCAGGTCGACGATGACCTGACGATCCTGGGGTACCTGGGCTCGGCGAGCGGCACCGATACGGTGTTTGCCAAGCGGTACGAGGGGACGTTGTACGTCGGTGGAGAGATGCATCACTTCTCGAATTACGCCGTCGCCTGGTAGGACGCTCATGAACCGTGCCCTGACTGCCTTGACGCTGGCGCTCGTCGCCGCCGGATGCTCCGACGGAATCGGACCGCATCCGGCCGCGGTTGTACCGCCGCTGTATGACATGACCGTGAGCTCACCGGGAACGCACATCCTCCGGCAGTCGCCGACCGCACCCCGGCTCACGACCTACCAGGTTTCGTTCTGGGCCAGACGCGGGACGCAGACGACGATCTTCGTGAACTACCGGCGCGCCGCCGGCCAATGGTGGCCCGACCCGTTCCTGCGCTTCAAGATCCCCATCAACGGGCTCGTGGCGGGCGCCGATGGCGTGCCGCTGGCGCGGGGCGACTCGGTACGCATCACCCTGACGATCGATACGGTCCTCTTCAACGTGGATTTCCAGCCGTCCGGGGTGGTGTTCTCGAAATCGAGCCCGGCGCAGCTGGCCATCTGGTATCAGAACGCGAATCCCGATCTCAACGACGACGGGGTCGTGGACGCCATCGATGCGACACTGAAGGACCAGCTCGCCATCTGGTACAAGGGCTCGAGGAAAGAGCCCTGGAGGCAGCTGTGGTCGAGAAACGACACCAACCAAGAGTTGGTTACGGCCGCGCTGTACCACTTCTCCCAGTACTCGGTTGCCTGGTAGCACACACATGGACGCGGAGCATCGTATGTCCCTTCGGCACTCCCTGATCCCGCTCGCGCTGGCACTGTTCGCCGCGGGATGCTCCGACGCGACGGGGCCCCTTCCCGCCGCGATTCAGCCGCCGCTCGCCCAGACCGCGAGCCTGTCGAGCTCGTGGACCGATGTGCACATCCTCCAGCAGGCGCCGACGGCGCCCCCGCTCGAGACCTACCAGGTCTCGTTTTGGGCGCGCCATGACAGGGAGTCGACGGTCGCAGTCAACTACCTACCCGCCGCCGGCCAGACGGTGGGACAGCCATTCCTTCGTTTCCGCATCCCCAAGTTCGGGCTGAAGTGGGGCCCCGACGGCAGGCGTGTGTACGGGACTGACTCCGTCCTCATCACCCTGACGATCGATACGCTCAGACTCTCCGTGGACTTCCAGCCGTCGGGCGTGGTGTTCTCCGACGTGTTCTCGGCGGGGCTCGTTATCTGGTATGTGAACGCGAATCCGGATCTGAACGGCGACGGCGTCGTGGATTCCACCGATCAAATGCTGGAGCAGCAGCTTGCCCTTTCGGAGGAGCCCACGAAGGTAAACGGCTGGTTCAAGGTGGCGACGAAGAACGACACGACCCAGAAATACGTCGCGACCGATGTGTACCACTTTTCCGAGTACGCGGTTTCTTGGTAGCGCATCCTGCAGGCGGGGGATCCATGCTATGCACACGTCATCGCTCGTAGTCGAGAAGGCCCAGCAGCTGGCCGCGGCCGGCCGCCACACCGAGGTCATCTCGTACCTCGGCACCCGCGAGGGGAGCGAGCTCGAGGGATCGCCGAGCCTCGCCTTGTTGTACGGGACCGCGCACGCGCGGCTGGGGCGCCACGACGAGGGACGCCTGTGGCTCGATGTAGCGCTGGACCAGGCGCGTAGGCGCAACGAGGCGGCGATAGAAGGTCGCGCCCTGAATGCGCGGGGTGCCGTCGCCCTGGTCAGCGGGCGGATCGACGAAGCCGCGGATTATTGCACCCGGGCGCTCATGGTCGCCAGCCGGGACGCCGATGTCGCGATGGCCGGCCGCTGCTCCAACAATCTGGGGATCATCAGTCACCTGCGGGGGCGGCATGCGGAGGCGATCGCGTCCTGGGAGATCGCGCGCGCCGCCTTCGAACGGGCGGGGTGGCGCCAGGGCGTCGCTCAATGCCACCACAACCTGGGGATCACGTATCGGGAGCAGGGCTCGTTCGATCGCGCTCTGATGGAAGCCGACCGGGCGGTGGCGGAAGCGCAGGCGTCCGGCGACCACACGCTGTGGGCGCTGGCGCTCCGAGGACGCGCCGAGGCTCGCGTGGTGCGCGGGGAGCTGCAGCTCGCGCGAACGGAGCTGGACCAGGTTCGGGAGATCCGCAGTCGCGTGCCCGACCCGGCAGACGAGGCCGAAGACTTGCGGACCGCGGCATTGGTGCTGACGGCCGAGGGCGAGGTGGTCGCCGCCGAGCTCGCACTGCGCGACGTGATCGTGCGGGCGGACGGACACCGGCGGCCTCAGCTGCTGGCCGAGGCGACGCGGGATCTGGCCATGGTGCTGCGCCGGAGCGGTCGGAACGCCGAAGCTCAGTCCGCCGCCCGGACGGCGCAGGCGATCTTCGCTCGGCTGGGCGCCGAAGCGGAAATCCGCACCCTGGCGAGTCAAGAGTGGGACGGCGACTTCGCGGCCGAGCTGGGCGGCTCGCTGGCGCCGCTGCACACGGCGCAGGCGCTGGCCGACGCCGGGGACTACACCGAGCTCGTCACCTACCTCGGTGGACGCAGCCAGGACGAACTCGAGCAGTCTCCGATGCTGGCTTTGCTGTCGGGCATCGGGCACAGCCGACTGGGGCGGTTGGACGTGGGCCAGCAGTGGGCCAGGATCGCGCTGTCGCGGGCGCGGGTGCTGGGGGATCGGACCCTGGAAGTGCGGGGGCTCAACGTCTGCGGCGCCATCGCCTTGGAGCGCGGCGGCATCGGGGAGGCCACCGACTTCTTCACGCGGGCACAAGAAGAGGCGATGCAAGACAGCGACATGGCCACGCTCGGGCGCTGCGCCAACAACCTCGGCATCATCGCGAACATGCAAGGAGATTACGGCCGAGCCGTGGGCGCATACACCCGCGCGATCGGCGCGTACCAGCAAGCCCGCTTCGCCCGCGGCATCGCCGAGTCGCAGCACAACCTCGGGATCACCTACCGTGAGCAGGGCCGTCTGGACGACGCGATGCAGGCCGCCGACGCGGCGGTGCGCGAGGCCGAGCGTGTGGGCGACCAGCGCCTCAAGGCGCAGGCCCTCGCCGGACGGGCGGAGATTCAGGTGCTGCGGGGCGAGCCCGAGCTCGCCATCCGGGAAGCGAAGCGCGCGGTGGTGGTGCATCGCGACCTGAAGGACGCCGTGCGCGAGACCGAGGACTTGCGGATCCTCGCCGTCGCCCTGGGGCGTGCGGGCCAGAAGGGCGAAGCCGAAGCCATGTTCCGCGAGGTCATCGCCCGCGCGACCAAGCACGAGCGGCCGCTCCTCATCGCCACTGCTCAGCGCGATCTCGCGTACCTGCTGGCGCGCGAGGGAGAGACCGCCGCCGCGACGGAGGTGGCCCAGACGGCCCGCGTCGCGCTGGACCGGTTGGGAGCCAGGGTCGAGGCCGAGCATCTCGACGCGTTGCTCAAGGAACTCGCGGGCGAACGGGCCCCGGGGGTCGCGTACGTCCCACCCCCCCCATCGACGGACCCAAGGGAGCTCAGGCCATGAAACCGCTTCGCTGGCTGGTGGTCGTGCTGCTCGTCTGCGCCTGTAAGGAGCCTTCGGCGCCCTCGCCCGACGCGTCGCTGCTCGGGGGCTTGCTCAACCTCACCGGGCTCCTCGGGTGCTCCGAAATCCCCTACGCTTCCGCCACACAGACGCTGGGGTCCGCCGGCGGGACGATGCGCATCGGACCGCACACGCTGACCGTCCCGACAGGGGCCCTGTCTGCTCCGGTGGCGATCAGGGCCGAGATTGTGACCGGCCGGGGGGTCAACGCCGTCCACTTCGAGCCCGAAGGGCTGGCGTTCGCGCGGTCGGCGGCGCTGACGATGAGCTACTCGAACTGCAGCCTGCTGGGCTCGCTCATGCCAAAGCGGATCGCGTATGTCAGCGACGGGCTCAACGTCTACTCATATCTCTTGTCGTTCGACAACCTGTGGATCAAAAAGGTCACGGGGCGGGTCGATCACTTCTCCAACTATGCGGTCGCGTGGTAGGGAACCGGTGACGACGATTTCCAACCCCGCTCCCGGGTCAGCAGGTTCGCCCGCGCCAGTGCGCTCCGCGGCGGACCTGCTGCATCAAGCACGCGCGCGGGAGCGGCGGGGGGGCGGCCTGGCGGAGGCCGCCGCCGCCTACGAGAAAGCGATCGCCGCCGCGGAGCGCGCGGAGGAGCGCGCCGTGCTGGCTGAGGGGCTGCGGCGGCTCGCCGTCGTCCGGCACCGTGGCAAGCAGTCCGGGGACGCGCGCCTCCTGTGCAACCGGAGTTTCACCGTCGCCCGTGAGGCAGGCAACGACGTCCTCGCCGCCGAGGCCCTGAATACGCTAGGCGGTATCGACCTCGAGGCTGGGCTGCTGGCCGGGGCGCGGAGCCACTTCCAGCGCGCCGTGGAGCTGGGCGGCGCAAGCCGCGAGCTGCGAGCGCGGGTCGAGCAGAACCTGGGGATCCTGGCGAGCATCCAGGGCGACTTGGAAGGCGCGTTGGCGTGCTACGCCCGCTCGCTGGAGGCCTATCAGAGTTGCGGCGACGAGCACGGGTGCGCGATCGCGTACCACAACCTCGGGATGGTGAGCGCCCAGCGGCGGCTGCTCGACGAAGCCGACCGGTATTTCGCGCGGAGCTACGCGATCGCCCGCCGGGCGGACGACGTGTATCTGCAGGGGCTGTGCCTGCTGAACCACGCCGAGGTCTTCTTCGCGCGCGAGCGGTACGAGGCGGCGAGGCGCAACGCGGAGGATGCCTTGGGGCTGTTCGACCAGGTCGACGGCGGCGTCCTTCGGGCGCAGGCGTATCGCATCATCGGCATGGTGTACCGGGAGACGGACCGGCCGGCTCTGGCCGAGGCGCGGCTGCGCTCGGCGATCGAGCTCGCGGTCGACGCCGGCTCCGTCCTCAACGAGGCGACCGCGCGCCGCGAGCTGGCCGTCCTGTACCAGGGGATGGCCCGTAATCAGGACGCGCTCATGCTCCTGAACGAAGCCCACGCGCTGTTCAGTCGACTCGACGCCCGCGGCGATCTGGTGTACGTCGACGGCAAGATGGCGGAGCTCGAGGCCACGTATCTGGCGCTGGTCAGCGAGTGGGGCCAGTCGATCGAGTCGAGCGACACCTACACCTTCGGGCACTGCGAGCGCGTCGCCCGCCACGCGGTCGCGGTCGCTGAGGCCCTGGGCTTGGACGACCATGCCCAGACCGCCATCCGCCTCGGCGCCTACCTGCACGACGTGGGCAAGGTGCGGGTCCCGCACGAAACATTGAACAAGCCCGGCCCGCTCACGCGCGACGAATTCGAGGTCGTGCAGATGCACCCGATCTGGGGCCTCGAGCTCCTGGCGGCGGTCGAGTTCCCCTGGGATCTGAAGCCGATCATCCGTTGGCACCACGAGAAATACGACGGGACCGGCTATCCAGACCGGCTGTGCGGCGACGCCATCCCGGTCGCCGCCCAGATCGTCGGCATCGTGGACGTGTACGACGCGCTCACGACCACGCGCTCCTACCGGCCGGCGCTGTCGCACGAAGCGGCCGTGGCCGAAATCGAGCGGTGTAAGGGATGGTGGTCTGAAGCGGTCTACGCCGCGTTTCAACAGGCGCGCTCCCAGCGGTCCGCGCCGGCGTTGATGATGCCCGCGACCCAGCCGCGCCCCGCGATCGCGCTTTCGGCCTAAGCTGTATCTTTGCAGCATGAGACTACGACTCCTGGCACTCGCCGGGGCGCTGCTCGCGCCGCCTCTCGCCGGCCAAACCCCCCCGCCGACTCCATTGCGCATCGCCGCGAGCAGCTATGCGACCACCGAAGTACACCTCAACGCCCGGCGCATCGGTACGCGCTGGTACGAGGAAGACGCCAGCCTGTCGGGTCCCTCACGTATCGCGATTACGTACGGCCAGCCGCACGCGCGCGGTCGGAAGGTGGAAGGCGGGCTCATTCCGCTCGACACGGTGTGGCGGTTCGGCGCGAACATGGCTACCACGCTCCACACCGACCTCGATATCACCCTCGGCGACCTGAAGCTCCCGCGGGGCGACTACTCGCTGTTCGTGCTCTACACGCGGGGCGGGTGGCAGCTCATCGTCAATCGGGGGACGGGACAGTGGGGGACCGACTATGACGCGAGCAAGGATGCGGGCCGCGTGCCCCTCGCGACCCGAACCCTGGCGGAGCCCGAAGGCTCGCTCACGATCTATCTGGTCCCCGACGCCGCGCAGCCGACGACCGGCTATGCCGATCTGCGCGGCGCGCTCCGCATCAAGTGGGGGACGACGGAGCTGAGTACAGGATGGCGGATCGAACCCTGAGCTAGCGGCCTCTCAGGCGGACATCGATGTCTGCGATGATGTCGCGCGGCGGGCCCTTTTTCACCCACCCGCGGTGCCGGCCGCGATCGCGGCGCTCCCGACCTTCCCACATGCCGCGCACGACGACCCGCTCCCCTTGAGGGGTGGCGAAGATACGGACGATCTCGTCGTCGCCGTGCCGCGCCCAGACGATCCGGTTCCGCCCGGAACGCTGCACGCGGTACACCACCCAGCCACGGTGGACCAGCACTTCGCGCGTGACCACCACCACGCGGTCCACTGGGACCACGTAGACGTACTCGGCGGGCTCGCCGTAGACCAGGGTCGCGCTCGTGTATCCACCCGCGCACCCCGCGAGACTCAGCGTGGCGGCAAGCATGAGATATGGCTTCATTGGCGCACCTCCGATGTGTGATTCTGCGTTTCCTAGGACCCCGATCGCCGCGAGATGTTTTGCGTGCCCGGTGACCGAGGTCACACGCCACCGGGTCGGCAGACGCCGGCCGCCTACCCGAGTGCCGTCGCGATCCCTATCTTCGTGCCGGCTGGTCCACACTCCCAAGGAGGCAAGCCGATGAACGCAATGACCGCGCGGGCACTCTTGGTCGGACTTCTAGTCGCCGTCTGGGTTTGGGTGAGCGGGGTTGCTCGGCTGAACCTGTCACTTTGGGCCCCAATAGTGGCGCTCGGCTGCTATTTCGCCGCGGGAGGCGGCGTCTCGGGCCTGCAGAAGTCGTTGGCCGGGACCCTCTCGGGCGTCGTTTGGGTGCTCGCGATCGAGGCCGTGAGCCTCTCGATCGGCGGCACCAGGATCGTCACCGCGTTACTGTGGGGCGCGATGTCGTGCGCGATTGTGTTCCAAGCGCGGGTGCCGTTCCTCTCCTTCACGGCCGGCGCGTTCGCCGGCGCGGGCGTGGCGTGGGGCCTGCGGGTGAACACGGTGAATGAAGCGATTCGCGTGGCGGTCGCCCTCGCGGTCGGTGCGGTGATCGGTTTCGTCGCTGAGCGCGTGGCCGGCGCGATCGCGGCGCGGCGCTCGTAACACCGGCTGTACACGGGGGTCGGCCACGTTGCCACGTTGCCGACCCCCGCTCCCCGCCTCTATCTTCGTTCCTTGATGCATCTCTTCCGTTCGCCGCGTCCCCTCGGGGTCGTGCTCGCGCTCGCGTTCCTGTCCTGCAACCCGGGCGACGGCATCGCTCCGCGCGCCGCGCGTACACCCGTCCCCCAGGCCGATGCGGCCGCCACCGCCGGACTCCCGGCGGTGCGGGTCAGCGAGCTGCATTATGACAACACGGGAACGGACGCCGGCGAAGCGATCGAAGTCTCGGGCCCGGCAGGCACCGATCTCACGGGCTGGCAGCTGGTCCTGTACAACGGCAGCGGCGGCGCCCCGTACACGACGACCACCCTCAGCGGCTCGATCCCGGCGACGTGCGATCCGCGCGGCGTCGTGGTCATCACCTATGCCGTCAACGGCATTCAGAACGGCAGCCCGGACGGCGTCGCCCTGGTGAGTCCCGGTAGCGGCGTGGTGGAGTTCCTCTCGTACGAGGGAACCTTCGCGGCGGTAGGCGGTCCCGCAAACGGCACGACCTCGAAGGACATCGGTGCGGCCGAGGCGGGCACCGAACCTGTCGGACAGTCACTGAAGCGAAGCGGGTCGGACGTCTGGAGCGGGCCGAGCGCGAACAGCTTCGGCGCTTGCAACGATAACGACGAGCCGCCGCCGCCCCCGCCGCCCCCGCCGCCGCCCGGGCTGCCGGACACGCGGTTCAGCGAAATCCACTACGACAACACCGGCACCGACGCCGGTGAGGCGATTGAAATCGAGGGACAGGCGGCGACGGACGTGACGGGCTGGAGCGTCGTGCTGTACAACGGTGACCCGGCGAGCCGCGCGCCGTATGACACCCAAGCGCTGAGCGGAACCATTCCCGCGCTGTGCGATGGGCGCGGCGTTCTGGTGCTCAATTACGCCACCAATGGCATCCAGAACGGCAGCCCCGACGGTCTTGCGCTCGTCGACGCCGGGGGCCGCGTGGTGGAATTCCTGTCGTACGAGGGCGCGTTCATCGCACTCGGCGGTCCTGCCGATGGCCTGACGTCGACCGATATCGGTGTCCTGGAGAGCTCCTCGCCGTTCGGGCAGTCGCTGCAGCGTGAGGCCGCCGGGGCGTGGAGCGGTCCCAAGGCCAACACCTTCGGCTTCTGCAACAGCGCTCCGCCGCCCCCTCCGGCCAGCACGATCACCTTCACCGGGCGGCTGGCGAGCGATCCGGCGCTGCCGGTCGGCTTCCAGGACCAGATCTTCGCCACGCTGCTCGACGGCGGCGGCAACGCCGTCGCGACGACGTTCACGTGGTCGTCCGAGACGCCGTCCGTCGCGAGCATCGACCAGAGCGGCGTCATGACGGCCCTCGACGCGGGCACCGCGATCGTTCGGGCGACCGCCGCGGAAGGCACGACCGCGACCTTCTCGCTGCCGATGCGCGTCGCCATCGCGAGCACGTCCGCGTCATATCAAGGCAACGCGGAGTTCGGCGAGCCGGCGGACGGCGATGCGAGTGACGACTTCGTCGTGCGGCGTCCGCAGTACACGGCATCGTACAACCACACGCGCGGAACGCCCAACTGGGTGAGCTACGATCTCGAGGCGACGCACTTCGGCGCCGAGGACCGCTGTGACTGTTTCACATTCGATCCGGAGCTCCCGGCGGCGTTCTCGCACTACACGACCGCTGATTACACCGGCGCCGGCGCGTTCCACGGGTACGGTATCGATCGCGGTCACCTCGCCCGCTCGTTCGACCGGACCTCCGCCAGCCTGGACAACGCGACGACGTTTTACTTCACGAACATCGTCCCGCAAGCGGCCGACCTGAACCAAGGTCCGTGGGCGGTGTTGGAGAACACCCTCGGCGACCTCGCGCGCTTTCAGAACAACGAGGTGTATGTCATCGCGGGTCCCGCAGGCAGCAAGGGCACCGTGAAGAACGAGGGCAAGATCACGATCCCCGCGAGCACCTGGAAGGTCGCCCTCATCCTGCCGCGGGATCACGGACTCGCGGACGTCCACAGCTCCCAAGACGTCGAAGTGATCGCCGTGATCATGCCCAACGACCCCGGAGTGAGGAACGTCGATTGGCAGACCTACCGGACGACGGTCGACGCGGTCGAGGCGCTGAGCGGCTACGACCTTCTGGCGCGGCTGCCCGATCCGATCGAGATCGCGGTGGAGAGCAACACCAAGCCGCCCAACGCGGCGGTGGACGGTCCGTACACGTCGCTCCCGAACAACGCCGTGCCGATGAGCGCGGCCGGCTCC
>Ga0210382_10000037_pt1 | contig 54955 bp, 72 predicted proteins | sample PLMedo_FD_155452 | JGI IMG/M metagenome (GOLD analysis project Ga0210382, IMG submission 155452) | Groundwater sediment microbial communities from an aquifer in East River, Colorado, USA - PLM0_60_coex redo | ecosystem: Environmental > Terrestrial > Soil > Riparian zone | place: USA: East... | reverse complement strand
TGCCGGCGGGGGTGGAGATGGTGATGCCGGGGGACAACACGAAGATGACGATCGAGCTGATCACGCCGATCGCGATGGAGGAGCAGCTGCGGTTTGCGATCCGCGAGGGCGGCCGGACGGTGGGCGCGGGTGTGGTCACGAAAATTGTGAAATAACGAACGAGGATTCCAATGGCTGGCAAGATCCGAATCCGTTTGAAGGCTTTCGATCACGCCCTGATCGATCAGGCGGCCGCCGACATTGTACGCACGGCGGAGAAGACCGGTGCGCAGGTCTCGGGACCGATCCCGCTGCCCACCAAGCGGCAGCTGTGGACGGTACTGCGCAGCCCGCACATCGACAAGAAGAGTCGGGAGCAGTTCGAGCTGAAGACCCACAAGCGGCTCATCGACATCCTCGACTCACGTTCGCAGACAGTCGATGCGCTGACCAAGCTCGACTTGCCGGCCGGCGTGGACGTGGAAATCAAGGTTAGCTGAACCATGAACGGCCTGATCGGCAGGAAACTCGGCATGGCGCGCTTCTTCGACGCCGCGGGCACGCACGTGCCCGTCACGGTGATCGAAGCGGGGCCGTGCTCCGTCGTCGCGGTGCTGGAGGGCCGTGTGGAGCTGGGCTTCGGCGTCAAGAAGCCCAAGCGCACGGCGAAGGCACTGGCCGGCCACGCCAAGAAGGCGGGGCTCGAGACGGCGCCGGGCGTGATCCGCAGCTTCGTGCTCGCCGCCGAGCCTCCCAAAGCGGGCGAAGCGGTGACGGTGGCGATCTTCGCCGAGGGCGACCGGGTCAAGATCACCGGGGTGACCAAGGGCCGCGGGTTCCAGGGCGTCGTGCACCGTCATCACTTCCACGGAGGGCCGGAGACGCACGGCAACACACGGCACCGCAAGCCCGGCTCGATCGCGCCGGGCACCGACCCCTCGCGCATCATCAAGGGGAAGCGGATGCCGGGCCACATGGGCGCGCGCAAGTTCACGGAGCTGGGGCTCCGCGTGGTGAAGGTGGACGCCGAGCGCAATCTCTTGTTCGTGCGCGGCTCGGTGCCGGGCCCGATGAACGGGTTGCTCACCGTCCGCAAGCAGGGAGGGCCCAGCCGCCATGATTGAGGCTCCGCATTTCTCGGCGGCCGGCGCCAAGAAGAAGGCCGTGCCCCTGCCGGAAGCGCTGTTCGACGGTACGGTCAATGAAGCGCTGTTGCACCGCGCGGTGATCACCTATCTGGCGAACCAGCGGCAAGGGACGTCCGATACCAAGACCCGCAGCGAAGTCTCGGGCGGCAACCAGAAGCCGTGGCGGCAGAAGGGGACGGGGCGGGCCCGCCAGGGCTCGACCCGCGCGCCGCATTGGCGGCACGGCGGCATCGTGTTCGGGCCGCACCCGCGGGACTACCGGTTGGCGATCCCGAAGAAGATGCGCCAGCTGGCGAAGAAATCCGCGCTCAACGCGCGGGCGCGCGAAGGCGCCTTGTCGGTCGTGGACGCCCTCGTCTACGAAAAGCCGAAGACGAAACCGTTCGCCGAGCTGCTCGGGAAACTGGGGCTCACCGGCAAGAAGGTGCTCGTATTGACCGCCCGCGACGAGACGGGACAGAACGTTTACCGCTCGGGCCGCAACATCCCCGGGGTGCACGTGATGCGGTTCGCCGACGCGACAGCGTACGAGATCCTGTGGTCGGAGGCGGTGCTGGTGGAGCTGCCCGCCCTCGGGGGGACCGCAACGAGCGAGGAGGCGGCTGATGCCTGACCTGCACGCGACGATCGTACGCCCCGTAGTCACCGAGAAATCCTCGGCGGCGTACGGGGCCCGCAAAGAGTACGCGTTCAAGGTGCATCTCGACGCGACCAAGCCGCAGATCAAGGCGGCGATCGAGTCGCTGTTCAAGGTGTCGGTGACGGGGGTCCGCACGCTGGTGGTGCGCGCCAAGCGGCGCACCTATGGGCGCTACGTCGGCCGGCGGCCGTCGTGGAAGAAGGCGATCGTCACCCTCAAAGAGGGTGACGCCATCGAGGTGTTCGAGGGCTGATATGGGCATCCGACAGTTCCGGCCGATGACACCGGCCACGCGCTTCCGCTCGGTTTCCGACTTCGCCGACATCACGAAGACGGAGCCCGAGAAATCGCTGCTCGAGCCGCTGAAGCGGACGGGCGGGCGCAACAACAAGGGCCACATCACGAGCCGGTATATGAGCGGCGGTCACAAGCGTCAGTACCGGCGCATCGACTTCCGCCGCGAGAAGTTCACGATCCCGGCGAAGGTCGCGTCCGTCGAGTACGACCCGAACCGGACGGCCCGCATCGCGCTGCTGCACTACAGCGACGGCGAGAAGCGCTACATCCTGGCCCCCAAGGGGCTGAACGTGGGCGACTCCGTCGTCTCGGGACCGGGCTCCGACATCCGCGTGGGCAACGCGATGCCCCTGTTCGAGATCCCGCTGGGCACCGCGGTCCACAATGTGGAGCTGAAGATCGGGAAGGGCGGGCAGCTGTGCCGCGGTGCGGGCACGAGCGCGCAGGTCGTGGCGAAAGAGGGCAACTACGTCACGCTGCGGCTCCGCTCGACGGAGATGCGGATGGTGCGTGGCGAGTGCCTCGCCACGATCGGCGAGGTCGGCAACGCCGAGCACGAGCTGCTATCGATCGGCAAAGCGGGCAAGAGTCGCTGGCTGGGTCGGAGCCCGCGGGTGCGTGGCGTCGCCATGAACCCGGTGGACCACCCGCTCGGCGGCGGCGAGGGCAAGAGCTCCGGCGGCCGGCCGCCCGCGTCGCCGTGGGGCAAGGTCGAGGGCAAGAAGACGCGCCACAAGAAGAAGCGGTCGACCAAACTCATCGTGCGCGGCCGGAAGCGCGGGAAGGCGACGCAGTAATGGGACGCAGCGTCAAGAAGGGTCCGTATGTCGAGGAGTCGCTCCTCGTCAAGATCCGGACCCTGAACGAAAAGAACGAGAAGAAGGTGTTCAAGACCTGGTCGCGGCGCAGCACGATCACGCCCGAGTTCGTGGGCCACACCCTCGCGGTGCACAACGGGAACAAGTTCATTCCCGTCTACATCACCGAGAACATGGTGGGCCACAAGCTGGGCGAGTTCGCGGCAACGCGCTTGTTCCGCGGCCACAGCGCCAAGGGCTCGGCGGCCGAGCGCGAAGCCGCAGCGCCGCCCGAGGGCGGCGCGGGTGCGAGCGGCGGCGCGAGCGGCGCTGGTAGCGGGCCGGCGGGAGCTAGGTAATGGAAGCCCGGGCGATTCAGCGCACGGTCCGCCAGTCGGCGCGGAAGATGCGGCTGGTGATCGACCTGATCCGCGGCCGCGCCGTTCCGGAGGCCGACGCCATCCTGCGGTTCTCGAAGAAGCGCGCCGCCAAACAGATCCACAAAGTGCTGAAATCGGCGGTGGCAAACGCGCAGCAGGCCGCGCAGCGGCAAAACGTGCCGTTCGACGCGGACCTGCTGCGGGTCAAGTATGCCGTCGTGAACGAAGGCGCGACGCTGAAGCGTTTCACCGCCGCGGCCATGGGTCGCGGTACGCCGATCATGAAGCGCACGAGCCATGTGGAGATCCACGTGGCAGGAGAGGCGGCGCCCGCGGCGGCGTCGCCCAAGGCCGAAGCGGCGTCTCCCACCAAGGCAACGGCGCAGGCGAAGTCCACCGGCAAGCGGGCCCGCGCCAAGACGACCAAGGGCGGACGCAAGACCAAGCGGAAAGCCGCGGCGAAGTCCAAGAAAGCGAGCACCTAAGTGGGCCAGAAGACGCACCCCTACGGGTTCCGGCTCGGGATCGTGAAGCCATGGCGGTCCCGCTATTTCGCGCGCCGCAACTTCCCGGAGCTGCTCAAGGAAGACGAGCTGATCCGGAAGTATCTGAAGACGCGCCTCAGTCACGCGGCGATCGCCGACGTGCACATCGAGCGGAAGCCGGGGAAGGTGACCGTGACGGTGCACACCGGACGGCCGGGCGTCGTGATCGGGAAGCGCGGCGCGGAAGTCGACAAGCTGCGCGACGAGCTGGCCCAGCTGACGGGGAAAGAAGTCGGGATCAACGTCGAGGAAATCAAGCGGCCGGAGCTGGACGCCCAGCTGGTGGGCGACAGCGTGGCCCATCAGCTGACGCAGCGTATCTCCTTCCGCCGCGCCATGAAGCGGGCGGTACAGAGTGCGATGCGGATGGGTGCGCAGGGGATCAAGATCAAGACGGCGGGCCGCCTGGGCGGAGCCGAGATCGCGCGTACGGAAGGCTACCACGAGGGGCGCGTGCCGCTGCACACGCTCCGCGCCGACATCGACTACGCAACCTCGACCGCCAAGACGACGTTCGGGACCATCGGCGTGAAGGTGTGGATCTTCAAGGGCGAGCGCACGGAAGATCTGCACGGCCGCACCTATTCCACGGGCGTCTGAACAATGCTGGCACCGAAGCGGGTCAAGTTTCGCAAGCGGTTCAAGGGCCGCACCAACGGGATGGCCACACGCGGCAACACCGTCGCGTTCGGTCACTACGGGCTGATGTCGCTCGATCCGGGCTGGGTCACCAACCGCCAGATCGAGGCGGCGCGCGTCGCGGTGACGCGGGAAATGAAGCGCGGGGGGAAAGTGTGGATCCGCCTGTTCCCCGACAAGCCGATCACCAAGAAGCCCGCCGAGACGCGGATGGGGAAGGGAAAAGGCAACCCGGAGGGGTGGGTGGCCGTGGTGAAACCGGGCCGGATCATGTTCGAGCTGGAGGGGATCGAAGAGTCGCTGGCGCGCGAGGCGTTGGCGCTCGCGGCGGCCAAGCTGCCGGTGCGGTCGAAGTTCGTGAAGCGGGAGGAGCGCTAAGATGGCGGCGAAGAACCGGCCCGAGGAGCTGCGGCAGCTGAAGACGGACGCGCTGGCGCAGAAGCTGGTCGTGCTGACCGAAGAGCGGTTCCGGCTCGAGTTCCGCCGGGCCACCGAGGCGCTCTCCAACCCGCTGCAGCTGCGCACGATCCGCCGGGACATCGCGCGGATTCAGACCATTCTGCAGGAAAGGGCGTCGGCATGACGGGCGGGACGGAGAGGACGCGCCGCAAGGTCCGGACGGGCGTCGTGGTGAGCGACAAGATGCAGAAGACCGTAACGGTCTCGATGGTGCGTCGCTTCGCGCACGGGTTCTACGGCAAGCAGATCAACCGCACCAAGACGGTCGCCGCGCACGACGAGCACGGCGCCAAAACGGGCGATACGGTGCGCATCGTCGAGACCCGGCCCTTGTCCAAGCGGAAGCGCTGGCGGGTGGTCGAGATCGTCGAAAGGGCGAAGTAGGCCATGGTGCAGCAGGAAACGCAGCTCAAGATCGCGGACAACTCAGGCGCACGGCGCGCGCTCGTGATCCGCGTGCTCGGCGGGTCCAAGCGCCGCTACGCGGGGCTGGGCGACGTCGTGGTCGTCACGATCAAGGACGCCATCCCCACCGGCCAGGTGAAAAAGGGCGAGGTGGTCAGGGCGGTGATCGTGCGGACGGCCAAGGAGACCCGGCGCAAGGACGGCTCCTACATCCGATTCGACGAGAATGCGGCCGTCCTCATCACCGACACGGGCGAGCCGCGGGCGACCCGCATCTTCGGCCCGGTGGGCCGCGAGCTGCGCGACAAGAAGTTCATGAAGATCGTGTCGCTCGCGCCGGAGGTCATCTGACATGAAGCCGCTCGTCTACAAGAAGTCGCGGCGGGTGCGGGGCATGGAGCCCAAGCGCCACAAGATGCATGTCGCCAAGGGCGACACGGTGCGGGTGATCCGCGGGGAGCACCGGGGCAAAGAGGGGAAGATCCTCCATGTCTACCCGAAGCAGTTCCGGATCGTGGTGGAGGGCGTGAACGTCGTGAAGAAGCACAAGCGCGCCACGACGCCGCAGGGCGAGAGCGGGATCATCGAGTTTCCGGCCCCGATCGCGGCGTCGAACGTGATGCTCCTCGATCCCAAGTCGGGGCAGCCCACGCGCGTGCGGCGGCGCTTGGACAAAGACGGGACGGCGGAGCGGATCGCGATCCGGTCCGGGCAGCCGATCCCACGGGTGAGGTAAGGTATGGATCAGGATAAGGCGGCGGACGAAAAAGCGGCGGTCGATAAGGCGGCCGTCGAGAAGCCGGCGGCGGCGGAAGCTGCGTCGGAAGCCATGGCTTCCGAGCCCAAGAAGCCCAAGCAGCCAAAGGGCGAGAAGGGCGAGAAGGGCGAGAAGGGTGAGAAGGGCGGCAAGGGCGCCAAGGGCGGCAAGAAGGCCCCGGCGCCCGAGCCCGAGCCCGAAGGCCCGCCGGCGGAGCCGGCGCCGCGGGCGCGGCTGCTCGATTACTACGAGCAGCGCGTGCGGCCGAAGCTGCAGCAGCAGTTCGGGTTCGCGAACCTGCACCAGATTCCGCGGTTGCTGAAGATCGTGCTCAACGTCGGAATGGGCGATGCGGCCAAGGAGCCCAAAGGGCTGGACGCCGCGGTGATCGAGCTCGGGGCCGTGACGGGGCAGCATCCGGTGGTGACCCGGGCCAAGAAGTCGATCGCGAACTTCAACCTGCGGGAAGGGCAGCCCATCGGCTGCGCCGTGACGCTGCGCGGCGCCCGGATGTACGAGTTCCTCGACCGGTTCATCTCGGTCGCGGTGCCGCGGATGCGCGACTTCCGCGGTCTGCCGACCAAGAGCTTCGACGGACGGGGGAACTACACCCTCGGCATCAAGGAGCAGATGATCTTCCCGGAGATCGACTACGACAAGGTCGAGCGTATCCACGGGATGGATATCACGTTCGTGACGAGCGCCGGGCGGGACGACACGGCCCTGGCGCTCCTCCGAGAGTTGGGCATGCCGTTCCGCGGCGAGACTCCGGTCGCGGCGGCCTAGGAGACCCTATGGCGAAGAAGTGTTGGATCGAGCGGGTGAAACGGACGCCCAAGTTCAAGGTGCGGGGCTACTACCGCTGCCAGCGCTGCGGGCGGAGCCGGGGCACCCTGCGCAAGTTCAAGCTGTGCCGCATCTGTTTCCGTGAGCTCGCGCTGCGCGGGGAAATCCCCGGCGTGCGCAAAGCCAGTTGGTAAAGGACGGTAGGCGAGATGAGCGTAACTGATCCCGTCGCAGACATGCTGACCCGCGTGCGGAACGCCTGTGCGGCGGGCCATCGCCGGGTCGACATGCCGGTGTCGAAACTGAAGGTGGAGATCGGGCGGATCCTCCGGGACAACCACTACATCCAGGACTACAAGGTCCTGGACGACGGGCGTCACGGCCTGCTGCGGCTCTACCTCAAGTACCACAACGACGCGCCCGTCATCCGCGCGCTGCAGCGCGTCTCCACGCCTGGCCTCCGGCGCTACGTCAAAGCGCGCGAAATCCCGCGCGTCAAGAACGGGCTGGGGATGGCGATTCTCAGTACGCCGCAGGGCCTCATGACCGACCGCGAAGCGCGGACCGCCCGTATCGGCGGCGAGCTCCTCGCGGTGGTCTGGTAGGAGCGGGCGCATGTCGCGCATCGGGAGAAAGCCCGTCCCCCTGCCCAAGGGCGTCACCGCCCAGCTCGACGGGGAGGGCCACCGCATCACGGTGAAAGGGCCGAAAGGCGAGATCAGCCGCACGCTCCACGCCGAGCTGGCGATCAGCCTGGAGGACAACTCAGTCGTCGTGCGGCGCCCCTCCGATGAGCACCGGCACAAGGCGCTGCACGGCCTGACCCGGACCCTGGTGGCCAATATGGTCGAGGGCGTCACGAAGGGATTCGCCAAGGCGCTCGAGATCCAGGGCGTAGGTTACAAGGCGGAGCCCAAGCCGTTCGGCGTGCAGCTGGTGGTAGGGTTCTCGCATCCCGTGCCCTACCACGCGCCGCCGGGCATCAAGATCTCGGTGGAAAGCAACGTCCTCGTGAAGATCGAGGGCATCGACAAGGAGCTGGTGGGGCAGGTGGCCGCGGAGCTGCGCAACGTGCGGCCTCCCGAGCCCTACAAGGGCAAGGGCATCCGGTACGTCGGCGAGCAGGTGCGGCGTAAGGCGGGCAAGACGGCCCAGGCGGCGAAATAACCCATGCGATCCATTCACAAGATCAAGACGTCGGCGCACCAGCGCTATCGCCGCCACCTCCGGGTTCGCAAGAAAGTGCAGGGAACTCCGGAGCGGCCGCGGCTCGTGGTGTTCCGCTCCTCGAAGCACATCTACGCCCAGCTCGTGGACGACCAGCGCGGCGTCACGCTCGCGGGCGTCGCAGACACCTCCGAGGGGATCGCGGTGGAAGGCAAGGGCAAAGTGGCGCGTAGCTTCGCGCTCGGCCGGCTCATCGCGGCGAAGGCCAAGGAAAAGGGCATTGCGAAAGTCGTGTTCGACCGCGGCGGTTACCAGTACCACGGGCGCGTGAAGGCGGTGGCCGACGGCGCCCGCAAAGGCGGATTGGAGTTCTGATGGACAACGAACAAGATCAAGTCCCGGTCGGCACCGCGCGGCGCCCAAAACGGCGCCCCCCCCCCCCCCCACGGCCGCACCTCCGGCACCTCCTGCCCCGCCGTCCGAGCATCGGACGTCGCGTGGCGGTCGAGGGGGTGGCGGCGGCGGGGGTGGCGGCGGTGGTGGAGGCCGCGGCGGTCGCGGACGGGGACGCGGCGGGGATCGCCAGGGCGGTGACCGGCAGCGCGAGGGCGACGGGTTCGTCGAGAACGTGATCGCCATCAACCGGGTGGCGAAAGTCGTGAAGGGCGGCCGGCGCTTCAGCTTCAACGCGCTCGTGGCCGTCGGCGACGGCCAGGGTCACGTGGGCATCGCCACGGGCAAGGCGAACGAGGTGAGCGAGGCCGTGCGTAAGGCCGTCGAAGCGGCACGCCGCAAGCTGGCGGACATCCCGCTCACGGGCACCACCATCCCGCACGAGATCGTGGGCAAGCACGGCGCGGGGCGGGTGCTCTTGAAGCCCGCGGCGTCGGGGACCGGCGTAATCGCCGGCGGGCCCGTGCGCGCCGTGCTCGAGTGCGCCGGGATCCGCGACATCCTCACCAAGAGCTTGGGCTCGACCAACCCGCACAACATGGTGCGGGCCACCATGGACGGCCTGCAGCGCCTAACCACGGCGCGGCGCGTCGCCAAGGAGCGCGGCGTCGAGGTCGAGGAGATCCACTATCGGGCACGGCAGGGGACGGGCGCCCATGGGTAGGCTGCCCCCGACGCGGAAGTACCGCAAGCGGAAGTCCGGGCGCGACCCGGTGCTGCCCCCGGCGAGCAAGGGCAAGCTGCGCATCAAGCAGGTGCGCTCGGGGAGCGGCCATTCGGCGCGCCTCAAGCGCACGCTCGAGGCGCTCGGCTTCAAGCACCATCAGGACATCGTGATCAAGCAGGATCATCCCGCGCTGCGCGGCATGCTGCATCAGGTGCGCCACCTGATCCAGGTGACGCCCGAGAAGGAAGGGAAGTAGGCGAATGGCGGGCACCAAAACGAAGACCAAGCGCAAAGCCAAACCGGAGACTCCGGTGCGGCGGCTCGCGCTGCACGACCTGCGGGCTCCCAAAGGCTCGCACCGCGCGCGCATCCGCAAGGGGCGCGGCCCGGGGTCGGGGATCGGGAAAACGGCCGGCCGGGGCGGTAAGGGCCAGACGGCGCGGGCCGGTAAGAAGATCCGCCCCGGCTTCGAGGGCGGCCAGATGCCGCTCATCCGCCGCATCCCGAAGCGCGGTTTCACCAACCCCTTCAAGCAGGACGCCCAGGTCGTGAACGTGCGGCACCTGAGCCTCCTCGCCGAGGGCGTGGAGATCACGCCCGACACGCTGTTTGGGGCGGGGCTCGTGCGCCGGCCCGACCAGCCGATCAAGCTGCTCGGCATGGGCGAGGTGCAGCGCAAGTTCCTGGTGAAGGGGGTCTCAGTCTCGGCAAGCGCCAAGAGCAAGATCGAACAAGCCGGTGGAACAATAGAGTGACGTCCCCGATCCCCAATCTGTTCAAGGTTCCGGAGCTGAAGGAGAAGCTGCTCTTCACGCTCCTCTGCCTCGTGGTCTATCGCATCGGGGCGCACATCGCGACCCCGGGCGTGAACGTCGACGCGCTCGCCGACTTCCTGGCGAATGCGGGGCAGGGCACGCTGTTCAGCCTCTACGACCTGTTTGCGGGCGGGGGCTTCTCGCGCGCCACGGTTTTCGCGCTGGGGATCATGCCCTACATCTCCGCCAGCATCGTGTTCCAGCTCGCCGGCCCGGTGTTCCCGGTCGTCGAGAAGATGCAGCGCGACGAGGAGGGCAAGAAGCGTCTCACGCAATGGACGCGCTACCTCACGGTCGTGCTCTGCCTCTTCCAGGCGTACGGCTTCGCCATGTTCACGGAGCAGCTCCCCAACGCCGTCGCGTCGCCCGGATGGGCGTTCCGCATGACTACGGTCCTGACCCTCACGACGGGTGGCGTGTTCGTCATGTGGCTCGGCGAGCAGATCACCGAGCGCGGCATCGGGAACGGAATGAGCCTCCTCATCTTCTTCTCGATCGTCGAGCGCGTCCTCCCGGAGACGCTGCGCACCATCGAGGCCTTGAAGAGCGCCACGCTGAGCTTCCCGGTGCTGCTCGTCGTGCTGGGGATGATGGTACTGGTCGTGGCGGGCACGGTCGCCGTCACGGTGGCGTCGCGGCGCATTCCCATCCAGATCCCGCGCAAGGTCATGGGCCGAGGGCGGATCCGAGAGGGCCAGAAGACCTTCATCCCGCTGCGCATCAACAGCGCGGGCGTGATGCCGATCATCTTCGCACAATCGCTGATTATCGTGCCGGGCACGGTCGCCACCTTCAGCGGTATCGCATGGCTGAAGCAGTTCGCGGAGTACTTTAACACGACGTCGATCTGGTACGTCCTCGCCAGCGCGGTGCTGATCATTTTCTTCGCCTACTTCTACACGTCCATCATCTTCAACCCGGTGGACCTCGCTGAGAACCTCAAGAAACAGGGCGGGTTCATCCCCGGTGTGAAGCCCGGTGCCGCCACCGCGGACTACATCGACGAGGTGTTGTCTCGCATCACGCTGCCGGGGGCCATCTTCCTGACGGTCGTAGCGATGCTCCCGATGGTGGTGTCGAACATCCTGAACATGCCGTTCGGGTTCGGGGGCACCGCGCTGCTCATCGTGGTGGGCGTCGCGCTGGACACGGTGCAGCAGGTGCAGCAGCACCTCCTGCTCCGCCAGTACGACGGCTTCATGAAGGGCGGCGGGGGGGGGGGGGGCGGGACCTCGCGGGTCCGCTTCAGGCGCTAGAGTGCTCGCACTCTAGTGTTCATCCTCATCCTCGGCGCGCCCGGCTCGGGGAAGGGCACCCAGGGGAAGATCCTGGCCGAGCGCTTGGGCATCCCCAAGATTACCACCGGCGACCTGATCCGGGCCGCCATGCAGGCGCGTACGCCCCTCGGCCGTGAGGCCAAGGCGCATTACGACAAGGGCGAGCTCGTCCCGGACACGGTCGTGCTGGGCCTCATCAAGGATGAGCTCAGCAAGCCCGAGGCGAAGGACGGGGCCATCTTCGACGGCTTCCCGCGTACCGCCGCCCAGGCCGAGCTGGTGGACAAGACGCTGGCCGAGCGCGGGCAGCGTCTGAACCACATCCTGCTGCTCGACGTCGACGAAGAAGAGCTGGTCCGGCGCCTGCACCACCGAGCCAAGGTCGAGGGCCGCAGCGACGACACCCCCGAGGCCATCAAGACCCGCCTGCAGGTCTACCAGCGCGACACCGCGCCCCTCGTCGCGCACTACGCGCAGCGGGGCAACATGCGTCGCGTCCCCGGGATCGGGACGGTCGAGCAGATCGCCGAGGAGATCAAGCGGATCATCGGGCGATGATCACCGTCAAGTCGCCGCGGGAGATCGACACCATGGCCGCGGCAGGCCGCATCGTCGCCGAGACCCTCGCCTTGGTGGCGCGGCACACGCGGCCCGGCGTCTCGACTCAAGCGCTCGATCGCCTCGCCGAAGAGTTCATCCGCAGCCACCCGGGGGCTCGGCCCTCGTTCAAGGGACTGTACGACTTCCCCGCCACCCTCTGTACGTCGATCAATCACGAGATCGTGCACGGCATACCGTCCCCGACGCGCGTGCTCGCGGCCGGAGACCTGCTGAGCGTGGACGTGGGCGTGTGGCTCGAGGGGTTGCACGCCGATTCCGCCGCCACCTTCCCGGTCGGGGACGTCGCGCCGGAGGCCACGCGCCTGCTGCACGTGACGCGCGACGCGCTGGCCGCCGGCGTCGCTCAAGCGCGGGCAGGGAACCACGTGGGGGATATCGGGCACGCTGTGCAGCAGGTCGCCGAGCGGGCGGGGTACTCGGTGGTGCGGGAGCTGGTCGGGCACGGGATCGGTGCCGCCTTCCACGAGGAGCCGCAGGTGCCGAACTACGGAAAACCGAAGCGTGGTCCCCGGCTCGTGCCCGGGATGACCATTGCCATCGAGCCGATGATCAACGTCGGCGGCGAAGGCATTCGGACACTCGACGACAAGTGGACGGTGGTGACCCAGGACGGCTCGCTATCGGCGCACTTCGAGCATACGGTGGCGATCGGGGAGAACGGGGCGCCGCCGCGGGTTTTGACGACGGTCGATTAGCCGATCACCAGACGTTCTGTTTGTTCGAGCAGTTCCCGCCCCAACGCCGGATCCGACAACGCCGCCACGTTGACCTGCACGTTTAGGGCGGCGCCGTCGAGCGCCGCCCGCGCCAATCCGGCGGCCACCTTCGCATCCGACCGCGCATTCTTGTTCCCGATCGTCGCCATTTCCCCCGCCAATGCCAGCACTCGCGCCGCCCGTTCCGCCACCTCAGCCGGCGTGCGCGCCGCCCCGAGAAGCGCAGCGTCGACCGCCGCGGCGCGTGCCGGGTCGTCCTTCGGGACCTTGTAGGCCTCGCTGACGCGCAGGTATGCCGCGGCATCGAGGTCCACCAGGCGCCGCAGCTCACCCCGGAGCCGGTCGGCCTCGGCAAGCACCTCCTTCGCCCGGGCCTCGACACCGGCGTACGCCTTCCGCCCGATCGTGAGTCGGGCGACCATCGCCACGAGCGCAGCCGCCAGGGCCCCCGCGAGCGCCGCAGCGCTCCCCCCGCCCGGGACCGGCGCACCGCCGGCCAGCTCGTCGATCCAGCCATCGAGCGACGGGCCTTGGGCGTCGCGGATCTTGGCTTCCAAGAGATGATCGGCCGCATCCGCCAATTGCAGGGAGGCTCCCGCCGCTCCCATGATCGCCCGCTCGGGAATGAGGCCCACAATCTCGCTCTTCCTCACGTCTACGGCGCGCTTGCCCGCGAGGGCCTTAACCGCTCCGAAGACCGTCGCGGGTGGGGTGATGTCGATGTCGAGCAGGTTCATGGAGACCTGCGCGAATCCATCGACCTCGAAACCGCTCGCCTGCACGGCGGGAAACCCGCCGCTCGAAGTGCGGATCTGCTTGGCGATGTCTTTCGCGATGGAGACGTCTCGCGTATCGAGGTAGACGTTGTACGCGACGAGAAACGGGCGCGCGCCGATGGCCGTCGCACCGGCGGTGGCATGAACGTGGCTGGGGCCGAAATCAGGCGCGATGGTACGCTCGCGCATACCCTCGAACTCGCCTTTGCGAAGGTCGGGGAGCAGCACCCGCTCGGGGCGCGTTGCCGCTCGGGCATAGAGGAAAACGGGGATCTGCAGCTCTTTGCCCACGCGCGCGCCGAGCCCGCGCGCGAGCGCGACGCAGTCGTCCATCGTGACCGCCGTGACAGGCACGAAGGGCACGACGTCGGTCGCGCCCATGCGGGGGTGCTCGCCTGTATGCTTGGTCAGGTCGATGCGCTCGGTGGCGACGCGCATCGCGGCGAACGCCGCCGCGACCGCGGCCGCGGGAGGTGCGACGAACGTGAACACCGAGCGGTTGTGCGCCGCGTCCGCCTGGACGTCGAGCAGCTTCACCCCCGGCACGGCGACGATCGCCGCACGCAGCGCGTCGAGCGTCGCCCGGGCGCGACCCTCGGAGAAGTTCGGCACGCATTCGACCAGCGGTGACGGCATCAGGCGGTCCTCAGAAGGTCGATCAACCACCCATGCAGGGCGGGGTTCCCCGCTACGATCGCGCCGTGGCCCAACACGTCCTCCGAGCCGTCGAGTCGGGTCACGCGGCCTCCGGCCTCACGCACCAGCATGACGCCCGCCGCGACGTCCCAGGGCGCGAGCGACAGCTCCCAGAACGCGTCGAACCGGCCGGCGGCCACGTCGGCCAAGTCGAGCGCTGCGGAGCCGGCGCGGCGGATGCCGCTCGAGTTGTTCATCACCACGGCAAACTGCCGCACGTAGGCCTCGATCAGGTCCTGATCCTTGAACGGGAACCCCGTGCCCACGAGTGCCCGCTTCGACTCGGTGACGCTCGAAACGGCGAGCCGCTCGTCCCCGACCCACGCCCCGTCGCCGGCACTCGCTCGGTACACGAGATCGCGAACCACGTCGTGCACCACGCCGGCGCACAGCTCACCGCGCACCGCGCACGCAATCGAGACCGCGTATTGCGGGTACCCGTGCAGATAGTTCGTCGTCCCGTCGAGCGGGTCCACGATCCAGACGACGTCACCGCTCGCGGCGAAGTCGGGTGTCAGCTCTTCACCCACGACCCGCGAACCAGGAACATCGCGCGTGAGCGCCTCGGCGATCAGCGCCTCGCACGCGCGGTCCACCTCCGTCACGAAATCGTGGCGGCCCTTCTCAGTCCAGTCCTCGGCGCGGGGGCGGCGAGCGGAGCGGATGTACGCGGCGCCGCGCGCCGCGGCGCGCCCGGCGACCTTGACTAAGTCGTTGTAATCCCGCACCTTGTGACCCCTATGACGCGTGTCTTCAGCGGCATCCAGCCCTCCGGCGAGCTCCACGTCGGCAACTACCTGGGCGCGGTCCAGAATTGGGTGCGGCTGCAACACCAGCACGACTGCCTGTTCTCCATCGTAGACCTGCACGCGATCACCCAGCCCTACGACGTCGCCACCCTGGCGCAGCGCACCTTGGACATGGCCGTGGGCCTCTTCGCGTCCGGCCTCGATCCCGAAAAATGTATCGTGTTCGTCCAATCGCACGTGGCCGAGCACAGCGAGCTGAGCTGGCTGCTGACGATCGTCACGCCGCTCGGCGAGCTCGAGCGTCAGACGCAGTTCAAGGACAAGTCCCAGCGCCAGGAAAGCATCCCGGCGGGGCTGCTCAACTACCCGATTCTCCAGGCGGCCGACGTGCTGCTGTACAAGGCCAACCTCATCCCGGTGGGAGAGGACCAGGTGCAGCACCTCGAGCTGATGCGTGAGATCGCCCGCCGCTGGAACACGCGGTTCGCCGCGGGCTACTTCCCGGAGCCGCAGCCGCTCCTCACCAAGACGAAGCGCGTGCTGGGGCTCGACGGCCAGGCGAAGATGTCGAAGAGCTTGGGCAACACGGTCGGCCTGTTCGATTCTCCGGAAACCATCTGGGAAAAACTGCGGCCCGCCGCCACCGATCCGGCCCGCAAGACCCGCAAGGATCCGGGCAACCCGGACATCTGCAACATCTTCACAATCCACCAGGGCTTCTCGCCCGCGGCGACGCAGGCCGAGGTCGCGCACAAGTGCCGCACGGCGGGCTGGGGCTGTCTCGACTGCAAGCGCGTGCTGGCGGACAATATGATAGCGACGCTCACTCCCATCCGCGAGCGGGCCGAGGCGTTGCGGCGCGATCCGCCCGGGCTGATCGAGCGGCTGCGGGCCGGTGCCGCCAAGGCCCGCGCGCGCGCGCGCGTCACCATCGCCGAAGTGCGCGACCGGATGGGGTTCCTCAAGCCCGCGGAGACCTGATGCTGGATCGCCTCGTCGACACCTTCAAGCTCGAGCTGCTGCTCCAGCTTGGCCTCGCGACGCTGCTCGGCGGCGCGATCGGCCTGGAGCGCGAGATGGGCGGCAAACCCGCCGGGCTGCGCACCAACATTCTCATCTGCATCGGATCGGCCCTGTACACGCAGCTCTCGCTGGCGATGGTGCCGGCCGGCAGCGACGCGTCGCGCGTCGCTGGTCAGATCGTCACCGGGGTCGGGTTCATCGGCGCCGGCACGATCCTGCACGCGCGGGGCGCCGTCGTCGGGCTCACCAGCGCCGCGACGATCTGGGTCGTGGCGGCGATCGGCGTGGCGCTCGGGGCCGGCCACTACGCGGAAGCGCTGCTCGCCACGCTCGTCGTGCTCATCGTGCTCCAGGGCCTGGGCCGCATCGAGATCGTGGTCGAGCGGCACTCGACCAAGAGCCACCTCACGGTGCACGCCCGCCCCGACAAGGAGCCGCTCGAGGAGCTGGAGACTGTCATCCGCCGTACCGGCCTGACCATCGTCCGCCACGAAAGCCGGCGCGAGAACGTGGACCTCGTCATCGACTTCGACTTGAGCGGCCCCAAACGGCTCCACGACCAGGTGATGATCGCCCTGCTGCATCATCCTGCCGTCCGCACCGTCTCGACCGGAGAGTGAGCCGGCGTCTCGTCATCGACCTGGCGGCGACCCACGCCGCCTGGCGCATTACGGCGCCGAGCGTGGCGGCGATCCGGGTGGCGCTTGCGGACTGGGACGTAGTCGAGGTGCGGGAGCCGGCCGTCTCCGCCGGGGATGGCGGGGTGGGCGGTCCGGAGGCGATTGCCGCGGCGCGCGGCGCCGAGATCTACCTCGGGTACGGCGTGCCGGGCGGTGTCGTCGAGGCGGGCCGGACGACACTCCGCTGGGTGCACACGGGGACCGCCGGCGTCGGATCGAGCCTCCCCCAGCTGCGCGGTACGGGGATCGTCCTGACGAACTCCGCCGGAATCCATGCCGAGCCGATGGCCGACTGGGTGATCGCCGCGCTCGCCTACTTCGCCCGCGGGCTCGACCGCGTCGTTGCGGCGCAGGCGCGGCGCCGCTGGGCCAAGGCGGAGTTCGAGGACCTCACAGTGCCGGTGCGGGAGCTCCGGGACCTGCGGGTCGGCATCGTCGGCCTCGGCGGGGTCGGGAGCGCGGTGGCCCGGCGGGCGCTGGCCCTAGGGATGTCGGTGGCGGGGGTGCGGCGCCGCGCCCATCTGGGACCGAAGGGCGGACCGCCGGGCGTGCGTTGGGTCGGGATGCTCGATGAATTGCCGCGGCTCGCCGCTGAGAGCGACTGTCTGGTGATCGCGGCGCCGCACACCGGCACCACCGTCGGCGCGGTGAGCCGCCGCATACTGGAGCTGCTGTCGCGGGACGCGATCGTCGTAAACGTCTCGCGGGGCTCGTTGCTCGACGAGGCGGCGCTGCTCGACCTGATCGACTCGGGGCGGCTCCGGGGCGCCGCGCTCGACGTGTTCGGCATGGAGCCTCTGCCCCAGGATCACCCGTTCTGGGGCCATCCGCGTGTTCTCGTCAGCCCCCACGTGAGCGCCGTATCGGTCCGGTTCTGGGAGCGGGAGACGGCCCTCATCGTGGACAACATCCGGCGCTATCTTGCAGGGGCGCCCCTCGCGAACGTCGTCGACCTGGAAGCCGGGTACTGAATGGAAAAGATCATCAAGGCCGCGGTGGATCGCGGGGCGTCCGACCTCCACATCAAGGCGGGTGACGTCTTCCGGGCGCGCATCGACGGCAAACTGGTGCCGCTCACCAAGCAGCGCCTCACCCCCGATCAGACCAAGGCGATCGCCCTGCGGCTCATCCCGAGCGAGGAGGACCGGGCGCGGATCGACCGGATCCGGGACTACGACTGCTCCTGGGGGATGCCGGGGATCGGGCGCTTCCGCGTGAACATCCTGCGGCAGCGCTCTTCGTTCATGATCGTGATGCGCGTCATCCCGTTCGATGTACCGACCTTCGAAACGCTGCGGCTGCCGGCGGTGCTGACTCAAGTCGCGGCGGCGGAGCGGGGAATGATCCTCGTCACCGGGGTCACGGGCTCCGGCAAGAGCTCGACGATGGCGGCGATCATCAACCACATCAACCAGACGCAACACCGACACATCCTCACGCTCGAGAACCCGATCGAGTTCTTGCACCGCGACATCAGCTGCTCGGTGACCCAGCGGGAGATCGGGACCGACACCGACGACTTCCGCATGGGGCTGCGGGCGGCGCTGCGCCAGGACCCCGACGTCGTCTTGATCGGCGAGATGCGGGACGCCGAAACGATCGACACGGCCATGAAGGCCGCGGAAACCGGGCACGTGCTCGTCTCCACGCTGCACACGCCCGATGCCGTGACGACGGTGAACCGGCTCATCTCGATGTTCCCGCAGGAGGAGCAGGAGATCGCGCGGCTGCGGCTGTCGGAGGCGCTGCAGGCGGTGGTGTCGCAGCGGCTGCTGCCGCGGGCCGACGGGCACGGGCGCGTGGCGGCGCTCGAGGTCATGATTTGCACGGACATCGTTCGCGACATGATCAAAGAGCAGGAGCGGACATCCGAGCTGCCTGACTACATCGGGGACTCGCGCGAGAAGTACGGCATGCAGACGTTCGATCAGCACCTCATGGAACTGGTGGGCGACGGCATCGTGACCTACGAGACCGCGGTGGCCGCGGCGTCGGATCGCGGGGACTTCGAGCGGCAGGCCCGCTCCCTGAAGCGCCGCGCCGCCGCCGCCGCGAAGCCCGCCCCCGCCCCCGCCCCCGCCGCCGCCGCTCAACCCGCCGAGGTAAAGGCCGACGACCTGTCGAGCCTGTTGCCGCCGCCGTGACCGGGCGCGACCTCGCGGGGGTCTTCGCCCCCATCACCACGCCGTTCGACCCCGCTACCGGCGACATCGCGCCGCTGCACCTGCGACAGAACGTCGCGCGTCTCATCGCCGAGGGCTTGGATGGGGTGGTCGTCGCGGGATCCACGGGCGAGGCGCCGCTGCTCGATCCCGACGAGCAGCGCCGCGCCGTGGAGTGGACACGCGAGGCGCTGCCCGAGGAGGCCTGGTTGATCGCGGGCACCGGGGCGGAGTCGACCCGCCAGACCATCGCGCTGAGCCGCGCCGCCGCGCAGGCGGGCGCCGACGCGGTCCTCGTGCGCCCACCCGGCTATTTCGCGACCGCGCACTCGACGCGGAGCATTGCGACTCACTTCCGCGCCGTGGCCGACGCCAGTCCCGTGCCGGTCCTCCTCTACAACATTCCGAAGTACACCCACCTGCCCCTCCCGCCCGGCCTGGTCGAGGAGCTCGCTGGTTACGAGCGCGTGGTCGGCATCAAGGACTCGTCGGGGGACCTCGCGAACCTCGTAGCGTACCGCGAGGCGGCGCCGCGCTGGGCGGTGTTCGTGGGGTCTGGGTCGCTGCTCTATTCCGCGCTCGAGCTGGGGTGCGATGGGGGGATCCTCGCGGTCGCCTGTTTCGCGCCGCGGCCCTGCGCCGACCTCCTCGCCGCCTTTCGCTCGGGCGACCGGACCACCGCGCGGGGGCTGCAGGAGCGGCTCGCCCCGCTCGACAAGGAAATCGTCGGCCGGCTCGGGCCGGCGGGCGTCAAGGCGGCGATGGACGTGGTGGCGGGGGGATTCTACGGCGGCCCCGTGCGGCCGCCTCTCGCCCCGCTCGCGCCCGCCGACCAGGAGCGCGTGGCCGCCCTCGTGCGCGGTGACTGACTACGCCGCCCTGCTGCGGGAGATCGCCATCCCGCGGCTGGTGGGAACGCCTAACCACGCTCGCGTCCGCGCCGCGCTGCGGCGTGAGCTCGAGGAGCGCGGCTTTGCCGTCGAAGAGCACGCCTTCGCCGGTCGCGCGTCGAGGCTGCTCCTCGGCACTCCGCGCCTGGTCTACGGTGTCAACTTGATCGCCGTTCGGCCGTCCGCCGGTCCGCCCGCGACCGTCGGGGAGTCCTTTAGGGTCCGCCCTTCCGTCTGGCTCACGGCGCACTACGACTCGAAGGGCCAGCCGATCTCGATGGCGACCCGCCTCGCCGGGGTAATCGTGCTCGTCCTGGGCGCCGCCGCCCTGCCATTCGGGCTCGTGCCTGCGCTGGTCCTGCTCGCCGTCGGGATCCTCGTGCTGTCCTGCAACCGCGCAACCGATCGCTCGCCGGGGGCTGTGGACAACGCGTCAGGAGTCCTCGCGGCGCTCGCGATCGTGGACCGCCTTCCTCGGGACGCGCCCGTCGGCGTGATCCTGCCGGATGCGGAGGAACTCGGGCTCGTGGGCGCGCGGGCCCTCGTGCGCGAGCGGCCGGAGCTCTTGCGGGACGCCGCCGTAGTCAACTTCGACGGGCTGGACGACGCCGGCCGCCCGGTCGCGTTTCTTCACCGCCGCGGGCCCGTGGGGGAGGCCGCGGCCGCGGCGCTGCACGCGCTCTCCGCACCCTGGTTCCCGGTCGTGGTGGACGGGATCGCGTTCGCGGGGCCCTCGCGGGAATGCGTCACGATCATGAAAGGCGATTGGGCGACGATGCGGGTCGTGCACACGACCCGCGACGCGGCGGATCGGCTGACGCTGGCGGGCGTGCTGGAAGTCGCGGAAGGGGTGGCGCGCGCGCTACGTACCGCGTAGTTTCTTTCAGAGGATGCAGGGCCCCCAACGGGGCCCTTTTTATTTGCGGGTCAGGGGGGGGGAACGGTGTTCGGACCCAAGACGCACTGCGTGGTGGTCGTCGGCGCCCAATGGGGCGACGAGGGGAAGGGGAAGATTGTCGACGTGCTCGCCGAGCGCGCCGACCTCGTCGTGCGCTACCAAGGGGGCGCGAACGCCGGCCACACGGTAGACACGGGGGCCGGAGAGTTCGTGCTGCACCAGATCCCCTCCGGTATTCTCCAGGGTGCGGTATGTGTGATCGGGAACGGCGTGGTGCTCGATCCCGAGCAGCTGTTCGCCGAGCTGGACGCGCTCGCGGCGCGCGGCGTGCGGACCGAGCAGAAACTGCACGTCTCAGACCGGGCGCATCTGACCCTCCCGTATCACAAGCTGCTCGACCGTGCCCGTGAGAAGAAAGAGAAAATCGGCACCACCGGCCGCGGCATCGGACCGACCTACGAGGACAAGTACGGGCGCCGCGGAATCCGCGTCGGCGACCTGCGGAGCCTCGCGCGAGCGCAGGAGCTGGTGCGAGCCCGCGTGGAGGCCGCCAACCAGATGCTGGAGATCCTCGGGGGATCGCGAGGGAGTGGAGAGCGCGCCAGCGCCGAGGAGCACGTGCGGCTGCTGGACCGCCTGGCGCCTCGACTGCTGCCCCTGGCCGTGGACTCGGGCAGGGTCGTGTGGGAGGCGCTGGAGCGGGGGGATGCGGTGCTGCTCGAGGGGGCCCAGGGGGCGTTACTCGACGTGGACCACGGGACGTACCCCTACGTCACTTCGTCCAACACTACGGCGGGGGGGGCGGCGGTAGGTGTCGGGATCGGCCCCACGGCGATCGACGCCGTGTTGGGGGTCGTGAAGGCGTACACGACACGGGTTGGAAACGGCCCCCTCCCCACGGAAGCGGTGCCCGAGGTCGCTCAACGTATTCGGGACCTGGGCGGTGAGTTCGGGGCCACGACGGGGCGGCCGCGCCGCTGCGGCTGGTTCGACGCCGTGGTGGTGCGCTACGCGGTTCGGGTGAACGGGCTCACCGGGCTCGCCGTGACCAAGCTCGATGTGCTCGACACGTTCGCGGAGATCCCGGTGTGCGTCGGGTACCGGCTCGACGGCGAGACTGTCGACTCGATGCCGGCCGACCTCGAGCGGATCGAGCGTGTGGAGCCCATCTACGAGACGCTGCCGGGGTGGCAGCGGCGGCTGACGGAAGTGCGGCGAGTGGCGGATTTGCCGCCCGCAGCGCGGGCGTATGTGGACCGGCTCCAGGATCTAGCTGGAGCGCCGGTGAGGTATGTAAGCGTTGGGACGAGGAGGGATCAGATCATCGAGGTCAACTAACTGTCAGATAACTGTCAGCACACCGTGCCTAGGAGACGCCAAGGCGCCAAGACGCCTGAGTGCTTGACAGTTGCTAGCTGGCAGTAGCGGCGGTGGAGAGTTTGCGCAGCAAGCCGTACACGGTCCTGGCACATTCGTCGCGGGCGGCGATCAGCTCCTCGAGGTCAGAGGGCTTGAATAGGCCCAGGTGCTGGACAAGGTCGATGACGGCCTCAACCTCATGCAGGGAAGCCCGCGCGACATCCGTTAACCGACGGAACTCCTTGGCCCCCCGCCGGCTCACGCCTTCGGCAAGATTGAGCGCGATGCTATTGCAGGCCCGCCGCCATTGGTCCGCGAGGTCGCGCTCGAACTCGGGTAATCGGTTGATCAGCGGCCGGGATAGCAACGCGACGCGGCGGGCATGCTGGTATGCCTTCAGATCTCGGAATAGCATGGTGGGAACGTACGTGGATGTGCAGTCGCACCATCACCATTTCTACGCCGACCGAACCCTTTTCTTGCAGCTATGTCCTACGGACCACTTAGGCGTCTTAGCGTCTTGGCGTCTCCTAACGAACGGTTTTCTTCTCACTGCAGGCTAGAAAAGAGAAACCCCCTGAGGTTGCCCCCAGGGGGTGATCGCTTGCCCGACATCGTGCGCCCTAGAACCCGATGTGAGCGAAGCGAACTTCCTCTCACTCTCGGGGCCGGCGCATCGCTTCTGGCAGCCGGGCTATCTCATTGCTCCGAGACCCCTTGGCTTTGCGCCCCGCCGTCGCCGGCGGTTTGCCCTGAGCAGAGAATCCTGGGCGCTGTGTCGCAAGAACAGTGCCTCTGCTGTAACGTGAGTCACATCAATCGCATGAGTGCCCAAAATCCACCATAGTGCATTGTATTTTGCACGATTCATAGTGTTTTGCGACTACCAACGGCCTCACTGGTGCGCGCAGAGGGCCTGTCACAAGTTGGCGTGTGCCTCCAGTCGTGCTCGTCGCCCCCGCCGCCTTCAAAGGCACCCTCGGCCCCCGACAAGTTGCCGAGGCGATCGCCGCCGGTGTGCGTCGCGCCCTGCCGCACGCCACCGTGCTCGAGTGTCCCGTCGCCGATGGCGGCGATGGCTTGCTCGACGCTGTGTTACCGCCGGGCTCGCTCCGCGAGCGCCTGCCGGTGACCGGGCCGTTGGGCGATCAGGTCTCCGCCGAGCTGGGGTGGATCGACGGCGAAACGGCGATCCTCGAGAGCTCCACCGCGTGCGGCCTCGCGCTGCTCGAGCCGGAGGACCGGGATCCGCGCCGCACGACCACGCGCGGCGTGGGGGAGATCATCTGGGAGGCGGCCGATCGCGGCGCCAGAACGGTCGTCGTGGGCCTCGGCGGCAGCGCGACGGTGGATGGGGGCACCGGCGCGGCGCGCGGTCTCGGGTGGACGTTTCAGGACGCCGCGGGAAACCCGCTCCCTGAGGGAGGCGGCGCCCTTCTCGACTTGGCCGCGCTGGGGTCCGGATGGGGACTGGGGGCGCGCGTGGTTGCGCTCGCCGACGTCACGACGCCGATGATCGGCAGCGACGGTGCCGCGCCGGTCTTCGGTCCCCAGAAGGGAGCCCGGCCCGACGAGATCGAGGGATTGGCGCGGGGGCTTGAGCGGCTCGCGGCGGTGTGGGCGCAGGCGGGGCGTCCCGAGCTTGGTACGCTGCCGATGGGTGGGGCGGCCGGCGGGCTGGGTGCCGGGCTCGCGTTCTTCGCTCGTGCGGAACTCGTCCCGGGCGCCGAGTGGGTCCTCGAGCGGATCGGGTTCGACGCCGCGCTCGCCAAGGCCGATTTGGTTGTGACGGGGGAGGGAGTGTTCGACCGGACATCGCTCGTTGGCAAGGCGCCGGGGGAGGTGGTGCGGCGCGCTCAAGCGGCGCGGAAAAAGGTCGCCATTGTCGCCGGGCGTGTGGGGAAGCTGGTCGGTGTGCACGCGATCGGGGCCGACGGCCGCATCCTCGACGTCGCGGGGCTGGCCGCGCTCGCGGAGCAGGTCGCGCGCGAAGCGCTCGGCTTGTAACTTCCGCCTCCCTATGCCCCCCCCTGTCGACAAAGCGATGGAGAAGCTCGTGTCGCTCGCCAAGCGACGCGGCTTCGTGTTCCAGTCGTCCGAGATCTACGGCGGACTCGGCTCCGTCTGGGATTACGGGCCGCTGGGCGTCGAGCTCAAGAAGAACATCAAGGAGCGCTGGTGGCGCTCGATGGTCCACGAGCGCGAAGACATCGAGGGCCTCGACGCCGCCATCCTGATGCATCCCAAGGTGTGGGAAGCGTCGGGGCATATCGCCACGTTCGCCGACCCCCTGGTGGACTGTAAGCAGTGCAAGAACCGGTTCCGGGCGGACGACCCCCGCATCAAGGGGCCGCCGGGCGATCCGGAGACCAAGTGCCCGGTGTGCGGAAACAAGGGTACGCTCACCGCGCCCCGCATGTTCAATCTCATGTTCAAGACGTTCATCGGGCCGGTCGAGGAGCAGGCGGCGGTGGTCTACCTGCGGCCCGAAACCGCGCAGGGGATCTACGTCAACTACCTGAACGTGCTGCAGTCGTCGCGCCAGAAGATCCCGTTCGGCATCGCCCAGATCGGGAAGGCCTTTCGCAACGAGATCACGCCCGGGAACTTCACGTTCCGGACGCGCGAGTTCGAGCAGATGGAGATGCAGTTTTTCGTGAAGCCCGGGACGGCGGGGGAGTGGTTCGAGCGCTGGCGCGCCGAGCGGATGCAATGGCTCATCGACCTCGGCCTGCGGCCGGAGAAGCTGCGCTGGCACCAGCACGCCAAGGACGAGCTGGCGCATTACGCGAAAGACGCCTACGACATCGAATACGAATTCCCGTTCGGATGGCACGAGTTCGAAGGGATCCACAACCGCACCGATTTCGACCTGTCGCGGCACCAGGAGTTTTCGGGGAAGAAGCTCGACTACCTCGATGCGGCGACGAACGAGCGCTTCGTCCCGTACGTGGTCGAAACGTCCGCGGGAGCGGACCGCACCACGCTGGCTGTGTTGTGCGACGCGTATCGCGAGGAAGAGGTCGAAGGGGAGCAGCGCATCGTGCTGCGCCTCGAGCCCGCCCTCGCGCCCCTCAAGGCGGCGGTCTTCCCGCTGGTGAACAAGGACGGGATGCCCGAGCTGGCGCGCCGCATCTACGACGATCTCCGCCGTCGCTACAACGCGTTCTACGACGATGGGGGATCGATCGGGCGCCGCTACCGCCGCCAGGACGAGGCGGGCACACCGTTCGGGATCACGATCGACGGGCAGACGACGCAAGACCAGACGGTGACGGTGCGGGACCGGGACACGCTGAAGCAGGATCGGGTGGCGACCGGGCGGCTGGTGGAATACCTGGAGGAACGGATCAAGGGTTAACCCCGGATGAGGTTCACGGATTTCCGCGCGCTCGTCGAGCGCCTGCAACGCGAGGTCCCACCCGAGTTCCAGGGCGGGGTGGTGGAAGTAGAGGCGAGCCCCAAGACGGTCCCCGATCCCGTCCGTGCCGACATCTACACGATGGGCGAGTGCATCCCCCTGGAGTGGAGCGGCTCCGGGGCGGATCTCCAGTCGCGCGTCATTCTCTATCATGGATCGTTTCAAGCGCTCGCCCGCGGGGGTGGCTTCGACTGGCGCGCTCAGGCGTGGGAAACGCTGACGCACGAGCTGCGCCATCATCTCGAGTGGCGGGCGAACGTGGCTGCGCTCGAGGCGTACGACTGGGCGGCGGAGGAGAACTTCAAGCGGCAGGCGGGGGAGGCGTTCGATCCAGCCTTCTATCGCTCCGGCGAGCGACTGGCTGCCGGCGTGTACAAGGTGGAAGATGACGTGTTCGTCGAGGGCCAGGGTGACGACGTGACATGGCACGGGGCCCGATATCGCGTTACGATTTCACGGGCTGCGCCGCCGTTGTTCTTGGTGCTCGACGGGCTCGACGAGCCGCCGCCGGGGGATGCGGTGCTCGTCATTCCCCGGCGCGCGACGCTGCTCAACTTCTGGCGACGGCAGAAGGTGACGCAAGCGGTAGTCGCGGTCGAGCCCGCCTGACTCGGTGGGCCGAATTCCCGTGTGGCGTTTGCGCAACACGGCGCACATAACATTGGACGGGGTGTATGACGCCGTTCGCCCACCGTTGCGTCCTCTGGCAGGAGGCTCTATGCGCTCGACTCCCGTCGTGGTCGTTCTCACCCTCGCGCTCGCTGCTTCGCTCCCCGGACAGGAACCGCCTCGCAAGTCCACCTTCTTCTACGCCGGCGGGGGTCTCGACGCCGCCTATCTCCTGCGTTACCCCCCACGGCTCGGATACGGGCGGAACGCCGGGCTCTCGCTCCAAACGGGCTACGCTTGGCAATTCAGCCGCCTCGGTCTCCGCCTGGGCGTCGCATACTACGACCGACACCGCGAATACAACTTCACCAACTACCCACCTGGATACACCGGCCCCACCACGTTGTGGTCGTCTCGCTCGTCTACCGTTGGGGCGAGCCTAGACCTGACCTACGACCTGACCCGCGCGCGCGTTCGGCCCTACCTGATCGGTGGGCTGGGCCTTTACCGATCGTCCACCACCTACAGTGACACGACCCGTCCGAAATCTCACGTCACGGAACTGGGTGGGGCGCTGTTCTACGGAGCGGGGCTGCGGCTTCCCATCGGCAAGGCGGAGGCGTTCCTGGAGGCGCGGTTCCACCACCTCGGCGGTGGCTCGAGCGGCGTCCTTTTGCCCCTCACGTTCGGCCTCCGGTTCTGAAGCCGCCGAGCGCGCGAAGCCTCCCTCGCGCGCGTAGATTGGGGACTGCAGGAACGGGGTCCTCCGCGGTACGGCCATCTCGGGAGGCATGCACATGCGCGACATCATCACGGGCGCGGTTCTCATAGGCATCGGCTTCCTCTTCGGCGGCTCCGTTTTTCTCGGAGACTTCAGCATCTCCAGCCTGATCTTTGACGGCCTCGGTGTGTTTTTCATCGTCAAGGGCTTGGTCAAGGTCGCCAAGACCAAACAGTCCGCCTGATGCGTCACACACTCGGGGTCGCGCTGGTTGCGGCCATCGTGGGTGGTGCGCCCGCTGCCGCCCAATCGGTGGAATACCGCGCCGCCGGGGTCGAGTATCGCGCGCAACGCGACACGGGCCCGATTGCCCGTGCCGAAAGCGCCCTCGCCGCCAAACCCCGCGACGTGGAGCGGATCATTCAGCTCGGCGTCGCCCAATCGGGCGCGCGCCAGTTCCGCGAAGCGATCCAGACGTTCACGCGCGGCCTCGCGATCGCGCCGAACGACCCGCTGCTGTATCGCTGGCGCGGCCATCGCTACCTCTCGGTGCGCGAGTTCGACCGGGCGATGGACGATCTCACCCGCGGCAGCCGCCTCGATAGCACCAATTACGGCATCTGGTATCACCTGGGGATCGTCCGCTACGCGCGCGGTGACTTCGCCGGGGCGGCGGAGGCCTTCACGCGCGCGCAGCCGCGGGCTCCCGACGCCGGGGAGCGGGCCGGCGCCACCGATTGGCTGTGGATGTCGCTGTCGCGGGCCGGCCGGGGGGCCGAGGCCCAAGCGCTGCTGGACCGCCGGCCGGATTCCATGCCGACGACCAACGCGTACGGGCAACGGCTGCGGCTGTACCGGGGGCAGGTCGGCCCCGACGACGTGATCACGGCCGCCGACACCGGCGACATCGCGGTGGCGACGCTGAGCTACGGCGTGGGCAACTGGTACCTCGTACGGGGCGACACGGCGCGGGCGCGGGCCTGGTTCGAGCGCTCCATCCGCTCGGGCGGCTGGCCCGCATTCGGGTTCATCATGTCCGAAGTCGAGATGCGGCGGCTGCGGTAGACGCCAAGCGCGGCCCTCCTTCCAGCACCGAGGTCCTCATGCGATACACTGTTCTGCTGGCGTCGATGGTGGCAATCGCGTCACGCCTGCCCGCGCAGGCCACGGCTCAGCGCACGCCGCAGCAGCTCCGGGCGTCCTATGAAGCCCACCAGGCCGACTTCGACTACCTGCTCGGCGATTGGGAGTTCACGTCGGTGAGCAAGGAGTACGGAGCAGGTCGCGGATTCTGGAGCGCGGCGCGCCTTCCCGACGACGAGGGAGGCGCGGTCGTGCTGGACGAGTACCGGGTCGTAGGAGACAGCGGCGAGACCTATTATGTGACCCGCACCCTGCGCGCCTACAATGCCAACCTCGACCGCTGGGAGCTCATCTCGACGAACGGGGCCTCCGGTTTACAGGACGTTGGCACCGGTCAACGCGTCGGCGCGGAGATGCGCATCGAGCAGCGGTTCGGCGTCGGAACCCCGACGCCGTCGCTGTGGCGCATTCGCTACTACGACATCCGGCCCGATCGCTTTTCCTGGACCGCCGATCGCTCCACCGACGAAGGCAAGACCTGGTCCACGGAGCACTTGAAGATCGAAGCGCGCCGCATCGGGCCACGGCGCACGATGAGTCCGCTCGCCCCAGCGCGGCGACGGGCGCCTTGACCGAGCCTGTCGCATGACCCACCCACGCTCGTCGCGTGAGCGGTATCGGAAGTTCCTAGAGGACTACAAGGCACGGCGACTCGACGACACGACAGAGGCCGAGGAGGCGCCGTCGCCGGGGCGGCGCGGCAAGCGGCGCGAGTACCTGCGCGACTACCTCCGGTGGCTGCGCCCGCATCGGTACGCGATCGCCGCCGTCTTCGGCTTCGCCGTGGTGGCGGCGGGCCTAGAGATGATCGAGCCGCTGTTCATGCGGTACATCATCGATGGCGTGCTTCTCAACACCACGTTGGATGGCGCGGCGCGCCTCACGCACCTGCACCTCGCCGGCGCCGCGTTCCTGGGAGTGATCATCCTCTCCAACCTGGTCGGCGCCCTCAAGGACTATCGCCAGCGGCTGCTGAACACGCGGGTCATCCTCGCGCTGCGGCGGTCGCTGTTCGGCCGGTTGTTGCACCTGCCGTTGCCGAAGGTGTGGGACATGAAGACCGGCGGCATCCTGTCGCGCCTCACGGGAGACGTGGAAACGACGACCGGACTGCTGCAAATGGCGATCGTGTCGCCCGCCATCTCGGTCCTCCGCCTGATCATCTCGATCGGCGTGCTCCTGGTCTTGAACTGGAGGCTCGCGCTGACGGCGGTCGTCGTCATTCCCGGCGCGATGCTGATCAGCTTCATCGCTGCGCGGCGGATCCGCCCGATCTACCGCTCGGTCCGCAAGGACGTCGAACAGATCGACGGCCGGGTCGGCGAGGCGTTCTCGGGGATCCGCATCGTGCGGGCATTCCGGCGGGAGATGCTGGAGCTGTTCGACTACATGGTGGGTCGGCACACGGTGGTGCGCAAAGAGATGTTCGCGCATCGCCGCGAGCTGATCCTGTGGACCTCCTGGGGCCTGCTGCAGGCGGCCGTCAACGTCGCGATCGTCTGGTTCGGCGGTTACATGAACATCACCGGCGGCGCCTCGATCGGCGACATCATGGCGTTCCAGTGGTACACGTTCCTCCTGATGGGCCCGGTGTGGAACATCGTCAATTCCTTCTCCGAGTTGCAGCGTTCGCTCGCCGCCATGGAGCGCGTATTCGAAGTCCTGGCGATGCCGAACGACAAGCCCGACCGGCCGCACGCTCGCGACGCGCCGCCGGTCGTGCGCGAGGTGCGTTTCGAGAACGTCGACTTCGAGTACAACGAAGGCCAGGCGGTGGTGCGTGACTTCAACGTGGCGGTGCCCGGCGGCTCGGTGGTCGCCCTCGTGGGCCGGAGCGGCGCCGGGAAGACGACCGTCACCGACCTAGTGGCGCGGTTTCACGACCCCACGCGGGGGCGCATCCTGCTCAATGGCGCCGACCTCCGCGACCTGCGCCTGCGCAGCTACCGCGGCCTGCTCGCCATCGTGCAGCAGGATGTCTTCCTGTTCGACGGCTCGGTGCGCGACAACATCGCCTACGGCCGGCGCGCCGCCACCGACGAAGAGATCCTCGACGCCGCCCGCCGGGCCAATGCGCACGAGTTCATCGTCAGACTGCCCAAGCAGTACGACACGTTCATTGGAGAGCGGGGCGTCAAGCTCTCGGGCGGCCAGCAGCAGCGGTTAGCCATCGCCCGGGCGCTCCTGGCCTCACCCCAGATCCTCATCCTCGACGAGGCCACCAGCAACCTGGATACGGAAAGCGAGCAGCTGATTCAGGCGTCGATGGCCACGCTGCTCGCCGGGCGCACTACCTTCATGATCGCGCACCGCCTCTCCACCATCCGGCGCGCCGACCTCATCCTGTTGATGGAGGACGGTCGCGTCATTGAGCGCGGGAGTCACGAGGAACTCATGAGCGCCCGCGGCGTCTACCACGGCATGGTCGTGCGGCAGATGGAATCCCACGGTCAAAACGTCGAGGAGGAATGGCGCTGATGATCGGGCGACAATGAGCGGTCCGCCATGGCCCGAGTCCTGATCATCGACGACGACGCCGCGCTCCGGCAAGCGCTGACGAAGCATTTGGTGCACGCCGGCCACGACGTCCGGCAGGCCGGACAGGGCGACGCCGGGATCCGCGCGTTCCAGCAGGAGGCCGCCGACGTGGTGATCGTCGACATCTTCATGCCGGGGCAGGGCGGCCTGCAGACGATCGACCAGCTGCGGCGCCAGTGGCCGGCGGTCAAGATCGTCGCGATGTCGGGGGCGACCAGCGTGGGATCGCTCGATGTGAAGGGCCACGCGGTGGCGCTGGGGGCCGATCGCTTTCTCGGCAAGCCGTTCGAGGCGGCCACCCTCGTGGCGCTCGTGGCGTCACTCCTGCCATGAGCCTCGGGCCGCGCCGCCTGGCGGCGGCACTCGCGGCGGCCGCCCTGCTGGGTGTCGCCCTGTACGCCAGCACGTTCGTCGTCTCCTACAGCGATCTGTTTCGCGCGCACGACCCGCTCCTCGCGGCCGACGTCGCGCGCCTCGCTCCCGCGCGGGTCGACCGCGTCGACGAGATCCGCGATGTCGCGCAGCTCCAAGCGCTCCTGCGGGAAGCGCGGGAGCGCGGGCTGAAGGTCTCCATCTCCGGGAGCCGGCACAGTCAGGGCGGTCACACCTACACCGCGGGCGGCGTCGTGCTGAACATGCGCGGGTTCAACCGGGTCCGCGCCATCGACACGGTCGCCCTGACGGTCACGGTGGAGAGCGGCGCGACCTGGGACGAAGTGCAGCGCGCGATCGCGCCGCGGGGGCTCGCGCTCAAGGTGATGCAGTCCTCGAACATTTTTACGGTGGGCGGCACGCTCAGCGCCAACGCGCACGGGCGCGACATCGACGTGATGCAGGTCGTGGAGGTCGTCGAGCGGTTCCAGCTGCTGCGTGCCGACGGGAGCGTCGTCGAGGTCAGCCGGACCCGGAACCCGGAGCTGTTTTCGCTCGTCATCGGCGGGTACGGGCTCTACGGCGTGATCCTCGACGTCACGCTCCGGGTCACGCGCGACGAGCTGTACGAGCAGCGCGCCGTGTCGATGGATTACACGGCGTTCCCGGCCTACTTTGCCCAGCACGTCAAGGCCGACTCCGGAATCGCGCTGATGCTGGTGCGCCCGTCGATCGACCCTGACCCCGATTCCTTCCTCAAGGAGCTGGTGGTCGTCACCTGGCGCCGCGCCGCGCCGGCGGCGGGTCGACCGGGCAGCTTCGACCTCACGGAAGAGGAGCACGTCCTGCGCGACAAGTTCTTTTTCGGTCTCTCGCGCCGCTTCGCTTGGGCGAAGTCGCTGCGCTGGACGCTCCAGAAAAAGTTCGAATTGGGCGCCGGCGAGGCCCGAATCGTCTCGCGGAACAACGCCATGCGGCCGCCGCTCGCCCCGCTCGAGTTCCTCGAGTACCACTCGAAGCGCAACACGGACATCATCCAGGAGTACTACGTGCCGGTGGAGAACTTCATCCCGTTCATGGACCGGTTTCGCGAGATCCTCGCCGCCGGCCATGTGAACCTGTTGAGCTCGACGGTGCGTTACGTGGCCCCGAACGCCACGCCGGCCCTTGCCTACGCGCCGCGCCGCGCGGCGTTCGCGATCATCCAGATGAGCAACGTAGGGCTCTCCGCCGACGCGCAGGCGCACGCCGAGGCGGTGACCCAGGAGCTGGTCGATGCGGCGCTCGAGCACGGCGGGACGTATTATCTGACCTACCAGCTTTATCCCTCGGCCGACCAGCTACATCGCGCCTACCCCAACGCGCGCCACGCCTTCGAGCGCAAGCGGTTCTACGACCCGGGCGAGATCTTCACCAGCCAGTTCTACGAGAAGTATGGGCACACCCAACCCCGCTGACGGCGCGGCGCCTCGCCGCGGGAGAGCGTCGGGGTGGGCGCGCCGCGCCCTGGCCGCCTGCGGCCTCGCGCTGGTGCTGGTCCTCGCCTACCTGTTCGGGTGCGAGCCCCGGTACCGGGGCACCCTCGTCGTCCGGCCGCCGCGTCCGCTCGTCTTCGCGCACCGCGGCTTTGGCGACCACGCGCCGGACAACAGCCTCTACGCCGTCGAACGCGCGCTCACCGCGGGGCTGGACGGGGTGGACGTGGACGGTCAGCTCACGCGGGACAGCGAGCTCGTCATCTTCCACGACCTGAGCGTCGATCGACTGACGGCGGACACCGGCCACGTCCGCGACAAGACGGCCGCGCAGATGCTGGCCCTCGACCTCGGGCCCAAGTACGACCCGCGGCTCCGCGGTGCCAACGTCCACACCTTCGAGGACTTCGTCCGGGACGTGAAGGGCCGGGGCATCCTGATGGTCGAACTGAAGGTGCCCGGGCTCGCGGCGAGCGGGATCGAGCGGCGCGCGGTCGAGATCATCCAACGGTACGCCGCCCACGACTACGTCGTGCTCAGCTCGTTCAACCCCGTGGTGCTGTACCGCGTGAAGCGCCTCGATCCCAAGGTCCGCACCGCGCTCATCTTCATGGACACGAACTGGAATCCCGAGCTGATCGCCGAGATCAAGCCGGGGGACGTCGTGAACCTGCCGTGGCCGCTGCGCCAGGAGTTCATTCGCCGCGCCATCCGCAAGATCGTCCGGCCGGACCTCCTCAGCATCAATCACCAGGTGGACGAGGCGGTCCTCGACCGCTTGATCGCGAAGGGTTGGCCCGTGTTCATCTGGACGCCCGACGAGGAAAACGCCCTGCGCCGGGCGCTGGCGAAGCGGCCCTACGGCGTGATCTCGGACCAGCCGATACGCGCGCAGCAGCTGCGGGACCAGTGATTCACGAGCCCGACGTCGCCTTCACCGACCTCGGCCTGGCAATCCTCGCCGCCTTCCTCGGCTGGCGGCTGAGAGCAGGGGCGGGCGCGGTCGTGATGGCGGGGCTCGCCAGCGCGGCCCTGTGGGGCGGGATCTTCCACGGGTTCTTCCCGGCTCGGACCGCGACGCGCTCGGGCTTCGTGGTATGGATCCTTGTGGCGCTCTCGATCGTGGTCGTCGCCGCTACGCTGCTCGATCTGGCGTTGCGCGTGCTGGCGCCGCGCCTCCCGCCGGCGGCACGCCGGTGGATTGTGGCGGTGTACGGGGCCGGCTCGGCCGGCCTCGTGCTGTTCGTGGACGAGTCGTTCGCCACCGTCGTCCGTTTCTACGGTCCGGCGCTGGCCCTCGCCTTGGTCGCCGCGGTGCAGCAGGCGGTGCGCACCCGGAGCGCGGGGTGGGCATTCCTGGTCCTCGGGTTCACGGTGTCCGCCGGCGCCGCGCTGCTGCAGCAGGCGGGAGTGGGCATCCATCCCCGCTATTTCAACCACAACGCGGTGTACCACGTGCTGCAGGGGATCGCGCTCGTGCTGCTCTACGGAGGGTTCCGGCTTGAGCCTCGCCAGGGATGAACGGCTGGCGCGCCACATCGGCTTCTGGTGGGGATTCGCGGAGGGGTTCGTCTTCTTCATCGTGCCGGACGTCTACATCAGCTTCGCCACTCTCTTCTCGCTGCGGGCCGGCTCGATAGCCTGGCTGTCCTCCATTGCAGGCTCGGCAGTCGCCATCCCCGTCATTTACGCACTCATGGTTACGCTCGGTGTCGACTACGTGGCATTCCTCCCCTCGCTGCCGGGGATATCCCGCGGGTTGCTCGCGCAGGTCGGGGCGAGCATGGCCTCCGATGGGCTCCCCTACACGCCGCTGCTGGTGCTGGGCGGCGTCCCGCTCAAGGTCTACGCCGGGCTCGGGTTCTCGCTCGGGCTGTCGCTCGGTTCGGTGCTCCTCTGGACCGTGTTTGCGCGCATCGTGCGGATCGCGCCGACGTTCATCGTCGTCGCGGGGCTGCGCCTGGTCCTCGGCCGCTGGATCGATGCCCGGGCCACCCTGTGCGGGGTGGTGCTGGTCTTGTTCTGGATTGCGTTCTACGTCTTCTACTTTGTTCACATGAGCCGGGTCTGATTCGGGGGGACCAAGGGCATCACCTCCGCCGCGAAGCGCTCCATCTCCTCGAGCTGCGGGCTGAACTGGAGGAGGAGGAGATCGGCGCCGGCGCACTCGAAGCGCCGGATCTGTTCGGCGATCTGCGCCGGCGTCCCGACGAGTCCCGCCTTGAGCCCGCGATTCGACACCGAGTAGTCCTCGAGGCTCACCTGCTGCTCGAGCTTGGTATTGGCGAGCCAGTCCTGGTAGTTGGCGTATCCGCCGGCGCTCTGGCGCACGTCGGTGATCCGTGCGACTTCGCGCCGGACGAGCGCCTCCGTCTCGCGGCAGACGACGTACCCCGCGAGGCCGTACGTCAAGGGCGGGAGCCCGCGTTGCGCGCGCCGCGATCGCATGTCGGCAATCTTCTCGCCGATCCGCTCGGGCGGATCGCCGTGCATCAGATACGCGTCGCACTTCTGCGCGATGAGGTCCTTGGCCGCCGGTGACTCGCCCCCGGCGTACAGCGTGGGTCTGGGCTGCTGCACCGGCTTGGGCTCCAGGATCGCGTTCTGGACCTGGTAGAAGCGACCCGCGAACGAGAACCGCGGCTGCGACCACATTCCGGCGACAATGTCGAGCCACTCGGCCGTGCGGGCGTAGCGCTGGTCGTGCTGGTCGAACTGGGCGCCGTATTGCTTCGCCTCCTCCGCCCACCAGGACGAGACGACGTTGAGCGAGATCCGGCCGTGGCTGACGTGGTCGATGTTCGCGCTCTGCTTCGCCAGCAGGGCGGGGGCATGGAACGTGGGGCGCACCGCGACCATCAGCTCCAGGCGGCGTGTGATCGCGGCGAGCGCCGCGGCCGTGCTCCAGGCGTCCAGTGAGGGCGCGTCCATGCCCTTGATGTCGTTGAGATTCAGCTCGGCGATCAGGGTCAGGTCGAAGCCGATCTCCTCGCTCCGTCGGGCGAGACGGCTGACGTACTCCCAGCTCGCCTCCATCCGCTCGTCGTCGACGTTCCGGAGCCAGCCGCCGAACACGGGGAGCCAGTAGCCGAAGCGCATCAGCGGGCCTCCTGCTCGAGGTAGTCCGCCAGCCGCTCGAACGGATCGAAACCGACCACCCGTGGCCCGTCGGCCACGAAGTTCGACAGGGCATTGATGTCGTAGTAGTAGAGCTGCCCGTCACGGTCGTCGATGAAGTACTCCACGCCGCCCACCTCGATTCCGGCGGCCTGCATGATCCGCTCCACCTCGGCGATCTGCTGCGGGGGCGGAACGTGGCCTTCGACGGTGAGTTGATTCTTGGGCGCGTCCGCCGGACACGCGGCGCGCACCAGCTCCTCGCCCCCCACGGTCTGGCAGACGTCGGCGGGGCACAGGTTGAACGAATCGCCCGGCGCGTAAATCCGGATCGCGTAGAGGTAGCGCCCGCCCAGCACCTCGACGCGTACGATGCGGCCATCCCGCTGCGGAATGGATTCCTGCACCAGCGCGGTCTGGTCGATGCCGAAATCGAAGCCACCGTTCTGCGCCGCGGCGGCGAGCTGTGCGGGGGAGCCGAACCGCCGGATCCCGGCGCCGCTGCCGCCGATGTTGGGCTTCACGACCACGGGAAAGCGGAGACCTTCCGCCGCCGCCGGCGCCTCGGCCGCGTGGTTGATGACGCGAGCCTTGGGGTAGGGGAGGCCCAGCGAGTGGAGCAGGGAGAGCTGGGAGGCCTTCGAGGTCTCGGTGACGAACGCGTCGTAACCGTTCACGACGCGCACGCCGCGCGTCTTGAGATGCGCCAGGTACTGCAGCGTGTAGAAGATCGCGTGGCCGTTCCCCCGCAGCCACGCCGACGGGCTCATGCGATTGAACAGCAGCGAGTAGGGCACCGGGGCGGTGGGATCGAAGCGGTGCCGCGCCGCGTGCACTTTCACGTACGGTGTCCCTCGCCGATCGAGCTCCGCGAATAGCGGGCGGAACCAGTCGGGGTGCTCGTAGTACACGGCGATGGGACGGTCCTTGGTCGGTGCCATGCCTCGTTACTCCCTCCGCGCGGGGTCGGGGACAAGCGCCACCGCTTCATCAATGGCGCGATCCACCTGCTCGAGCAGTCTCTGGTCGGGCCCGTTTTCGAACTGGGCGTCGCACGCGTACACACCGAGCGACACGCTGGTTGCGCCGAGGCTCGCGAAGAGCGGGCGGAATCCGTGGTCCAGCGCCAACTGGTGCGCCACGGTCGCACCGGTCAGGATCGGTACGCCGACCTTCGCGGCGAGCGCGTCCTGCGGCAGCAAATCGAAGAACGTCTTGAGCAGCCCCGAATAGGTCGCGCGATACACCGGCGAGCTGGCCACGATGATCTTGGCCGCCGCCACGGTATCGATGGCCCGGGCCAGCTGTTCGTCGCGTCGCCTGCCGAGCAGCGCGTCCGCCGGGAGCGAGGCCAGGTCGATCACGACGGCGTCGCAATCCAGGGCCGCGAGCCGTCGCCGCGCGCGTTCCAGCAGCGTGCGCGACCTGGAGGTGGGCGACGGGCTCCCCGAGATGAGCGCGGCGCGTGCGACCGTGTGTGCCATGCAGTTCCGATCCCCAGAAAGCGAATCGGCCGTCACCTCAAGCGTCTGGGGTCGCGGCCGGTCTGGTGTATTCGTGCGGGCGTCGAGCCCGGCTCAGTCTTGCTTCTTACGTACTCGGCACCAGACCGTCGCTGCCCCGGCTACAACACATGCAGCAGGGAAGGAGACGGAGGCACATGGCGGTGTGGCGTCGCATTCTGGCGGAAACCTAGCCGAGGCCGGCGAGGGCGTCAACATGCTGACGGCGCCGCCCGAAGGAACTAGAATACGATCCGTGCCCGCTCACCCGAAGCATCGGACCGTCGTCCTCGCCACGCGCGACCTGTTCTTTCGCTCCAAGCTCGGCGCGATCGTGCGGGCCGCTGGCGCCGAGGTCGCGCGTGACGCAGCGACCTGCGATCTGGCGGTCGTCGAGCTCGGAGGGCCGGGCCCGGCGGACCGGATCCGGGAGCTCGTGGCGCGGGGGATTCCCGTGCTGGCGTTCGGATCGCACGTTAAGCCGGACGAGTTGCGCGCGGCGCGGGAGTTGGGGGCGGTGGCGGTGCCCAACTCGCAGGTGGAGGAACGCCTGCGCGGGATGCTCGACTGACGGAGGTGGGACCCATGGTGCCCAAGCGCTCTTGGTGGATGCTCGGCGTAGTCTTCGTACTGCTGTCCGTACTGCCGCTGGTGCGCCATTTCACAGAGCGCGCCGACATTTGGTGGACGCCCCTGCCGCTGGCCGTGCCGCTCGCCGAGACCGCGGACCGGGTGGAGGTTTACGTTCGGGGAAGCATCCTCGAGCAGCACCTGCACGCCGGCACGCTGACGCTCACGGGGGTTTCCGGCCCGGCGCGCGTCGCCGCCGCCGATATCACCTTTCGGTTCAACAACCGGGACCGCCGCACGGCGCAGCAGTTGCCGCAGCTGCTCGCCTCGGCGGCGCTCGGTGGGGCCGTGCTCGCGCTGGTGATCTCGATGCTGGCCAAGCGACGCGCCGGTGCCCCTTAGACCGCGGGCGGCTCCGGCCGCGCCAGCGCCGCAAATACAAAACGGCCCCGATCCACCGGGGCCGTTGCGGTTGCCGCTACTACGTCTATTACTTCGACGCCGTCTGCACCGGAATCTGCCGCGGCTTGGCCTTCTCCGCCTTGGGCAGTGTGACGGTCAGTACGCCGTGCTCAAACGTGGCCTTGATGTTGGCCGCGTCGACCGTCGCCGGCAGGGTGAACGTCCGTTCGAACGCCCCATACACGCGCTCGTAGCGGTGCACCCGCTCCGTCCGCTCCTCGGCCACCTGCTGCTTCTGGCCGGTAATCGACAGGACGTTGTTCTCGACCGAGATCTTCACGTCCTCCGGCTTCACGCCGGGGAGCTCTGCCATGATGCGGATTGAATCCGCTTCCTCGAGGACGTCCACGGCCGGCACCCATGCCGCCACGGCGCTGTCACGGTACTGCCAGTCCAATCCAGTCAATGCGTCATTGAGGAAACGGTTGAGATTGCTGCGGGTCGCCAGGAACATAGTACGCCTCCGTAGTTGAAGTGACCCGCGCGGGACCAAGGCAACCGGCGTGCCAGCCGCCGAGCCCCCGAGGTTGCCGTTGTGACCGTCCCACCTGTCAACTATGCGGAGCCTCGGCCACGCTCTATCTTTTTGTCATGCGTCTTTTCCCCGCGGCCGCGGTTGCGCTCGGCCTCGCCGTGCCCGTCCTCCCCTCCCAGGGGCCTCCGTCCTATCGGCTCTATGTGGCGAGCGAATCGGGCGACATCGTCACGCAGCTCACCTGGGATGGGACGGCCCTGGCGACCGTCAAGGTCGTGCCCGTGGGGGTCATGCCGGCCGACATCGACGGGCCGCACAACGTCACCGTTGCGCCCGACGGGAAGTACTGGTACGTGACGATCGCCCACGGCACGCCGTTCGGCAGCCTGTGGAAGATGGCGGTGCACGGGGACACGGTGGTGGGCAAGGCTGCGGTGGAGATGTTCCCGACGACGATCAGCCTGACGCCGGACGGCACCCTCGCCTTCGTGGCGAACTCGGATTTTCACGGGGATCACCCCAGAGTCAACGTGCTCACCATCGTCTACACGCCGACGATGACGCCGCTCACCAACCTCCCGGCGTGCGACATGCCGCACGGCGTGAAGGTCAATCACGCCGGGACGCTGGTGTACGTGTCGTGCATGAACTCCGACGAAATCCTAGAGATCGACCGGCAGTCGTTCCGCATCCAGCGGCGCCACAAGACCGGTGAGGGATCGGCGCAGGCGATGGCGGGGATGCACAGCGGGCCCGCGAGCGCCGCTCCCGCCGCCACGGCTCCCGGGCACGACTGCTCGCCGACTTTTGTCTCCGTGTCGCCGGACGACCGACGCCTGTACGTCGCATGCAACCACGGCAACACCCTGCAGGTGCTCGATGCGGCGACGCTCCAGCTCGTGAAGGAGCTCCCCGTCGGGGCGGGGGCGTACAACGTGGAACCGTCCCCGGACGGGCGCTGGCTAATCGTCACGAACAAGAAGGCGCAAAGCGTGTCCGTGGTGGACGCGCAGGCGCTGGGCGAGGTCGCCCGCATCCCCACGTCGAAGAAGCTGCCGCACGGGGTGGCCTACGCGCCGGATGGCCGTTGGGCCTTCATCTCGGTGGAAAGCATCGGGACCGACCCCGGAGCGGTGGACGTGATTGATCTCGTGACCCGCGCGCGCGTCGCGAGCGTCGCCGTGCCGCTGCAGCCGACCGGCATCACCATGGTGCGTGAGCGGTGACGCACACGACGACCGTCGCCCTGCAACCGGCCGCCGTGCTCGAGCGCGCGAAGGCGTTCTTCGCCGAGCGCGTCCCGAACGCCGCGGCCTTCGTCGAGCGGGAAGGGCCTCGCTTCGTCGTGCTGCGGGGCCAAGGCGGCGAGGAAGTCGTGTTCAGCGCCTGGGAAGACGGGGGCGTGACCCGGGTCCGCGCCTCGACGCTGTTCTTCGATCAGGCCGTGGACCGGTTTTTTTCGACGCTCCCGCTTGCGTCGACGGTAGAGGTCGTATGACGGCCGTCGCCCCCCCCCTCCCCCAGCGGTTCGCGGTGCGCGTGATGGTCACCGACGTGTGGGACCAGGTGTTCCTGCCGGTCGAGCCGCGGACGACCGTCGCGCAGTTGAAGCGCGACGCCCTTCAGGCGGCGCTGAAGCGGTCGCGGATCGATCCCGACGCGTACGTCGTGAAGTTCCGCGGCGCGGAAGTGTTCGATGAGACGGCCACGCTTGGCTCCCTGGGCGCCGTGCCGAACGCCCCGTTCATCGTGCTTCCGGCGCGGCGCCAGCCGGTGCGGTGAAGTTCCTCACCATCGTAACCGTCGGGTTCCTCCTGCTGAACGCCACCCTGCTTGCGTGGGTCGGCGTCGGCATGAGCCGGCCGTGGCTGCTCGTCTTAGCCGGGGCGTTCGTCGCGGTGAGCGTCCTTGTCGTCCTCGCCTTGCGGCGCTACCGACGCCTTGTCGCCGAGCTGCAGGACGACCGGCGCGAGATGAGACGGGAAGTGGAGTCGCTGCGCGATCTGCTCAACCGCACGCAGCGGTGAGCACAGCCGTTCTTTGGCACCCCGCGTCCCGGCTGCACTACGCCGGCGCGGGCCACCCCGAACGGCCGCAGCGCATCGAAGTGGTCCTCGAGGCGCTGCGCGCGCCGGAACTGGCTCCCGTCGCGCAGCTGGTCGAGGCGCGGCCCGCCGAGCGCGCGGCGCTCGAGCGCGTGCATCCGCCGGCGTACCTCGACCACCTCGCGGCGCTCGCCGCTCGGGGCGGCGGGATGCTCGACGCCGACACCTTCCTCGGATCCCGCAGCTGGGAGAGCGTGCTCGCATCGGCGGGCGTGGCGCTGGCAGCGGTGGAGCGGGGGCTCGCGAACGGCACCGCGTTTGGCGCCACACGCCCGCCGGGGCACCATGCTCTCGCCACCCAGGCGATGGGGTTCTGTTTCCTCAATAACATCGTGATCGCCGCGCGCCACGCGCAGGCGCTCGGGTGTGCGCGGGTGCTGATCGTGGATTGGGACGTGCACCACGGCAATGGTACGCAGGCGCTCGTCGAGACCGACCCGACAATCCGCTTCGTGTCGATGCACCAGCATCCCTGGTATCCGGGCACCGGGGCGGCCAACGAGCGCGGCGTGGGCAACGTCTTCAACGTGCCCCGTCCGGGCGGGTTGCCGCGCGCGACGTACGTGCGCGATTTGTTGGCCGCGGTGGACAACGCCCTGACCGGCTGGAGCCCGGATCTGTTGCTCGTTTCGGCGGGGTTCGACTCGCTCGCCGGTGACCCGCTCGGCGAGTTCACGCTCGAGCCCGACGACATCGCGGAGTGGACGGCGGCCCTGCGCGAGCGAATGAGGACGCGTCCGGTCGTCGGCGTACTGGAGGGCGGGTATCGGCTGGATCGGCTCGCGGCGGGGGTGTGCGCGCACGTGCGCGCGCTTGCCTGACCCGCCCACCGTCCTATACTTCAGGCGTGACCGCCACCGCCACGCCCCCGCAGGCATCCAAGCACTGGCCGACGAGTATCTACCGCCGTCCCGACGGCACGCTGGAGCAGGACATTCCGCCCGCGCGCATTCGGGAGGTGGTGCAGAGCGGCGAAGGCGAGCTGTGGGTGGACATCGACAGCACGAGCATGCACCAGCATGCGCTGCTGGAGAAAGTGTTCGAGTTCCACCCCCTCTCCGTCGAGGACACCCTCTCCCCCGACACCCGTGTGAAGTTCGAAGAGTACCCGCGCTACGTCTTCGTGGTGATGGCGGGGGTGCGCTTCGACGAAGGGACGCCCGACCCCTTCGATCTCGAGACCGTCAACCTGTACTTCTTCCTCGGGAAGAATTTTTTGGTCACGGTGCACGCCGTCCCCCAGAAGAGTTGCGGGTCGGTGCGCGAGCGCCTCTTGCGCAATCCCGACCTGCTGGCGCGCGGGGCCGAGATGACCATGCACAACATCATCGACCAGGCGGTGGATGCCTACTTCCCCCTGGTCGAGCAGCTGAATACGCTCGTCGACAGTCTGGAGGAGCGGCTGTTCGAGCAGTTCGACGAGAAGTTGATCCACGAGATCTTCAAGGCCAAGCGCGCCGCCTTCTCGTTCCGGCGCCATGTGGGCCCGCTGCGGGAAGTGCTCAACATCCTCACCAACCGCCCCTGCGGCTTCATCCGCCCCGAGACGCAGCTCTACTACCGCGACGTCTACGATCACACGATCCGGATCATGGAGTCGCTCGATACGGTGCGCGACCTCCTCGCCGGCGTGCTGGAGACGTACCTGTCGCAGACGTCCAACCGGATGAACCGCGTGATGAAACAGCTCTCCCTCGTTTCGACGATCGCCCTGCCGCTGATCGTCATCGGTGGGATCTACGGGATGAATTTCCAACACCTCCCGCTCACCGACCATCCGCTCGGGTTTTATTGGGCGTTGGGGAGCATGTTCGCGGTCTCCCTGGTCATGGTGTGGTGGCTCAAGAAGACGCAATGGCTTTGAAGCTGGTCGTCGAGCAGTGCGCCATCACGACCCGACATCCCTTCGTCATCGCCCGCGGCTCGACGAACGGCTACAAACGCGCCTGGGTGCGGATCGTCGCTGACGACGGCGTAGAGGGATGGGGCGAAGCCGATCCGTCGTCCTATTACGGTGAGACCTACGACACCGTCGTCGCCACGCTCACCAAGCTCGCCGGGCACCTGCCGCGCGACCCGTTCGACCTCGAGGGCGCGGAAGCGCGCTTCGCGCAGCTCGCGCCGAAGCACGGCGCCGCCCGCTCGGCCCTCTCCGCCGCCCTGCACGACCTGGTCGGGAAGCGGGTCGGCCAACCGCTGTGGCGCCTCTGGGGACTGGACCCGCGGAAGGCGCCGCTCTCGTCGTTCACCATCGGACTCGACACGGTCGAGAAGATGCGTGAAAAAGTGCGTGAAGCGAAGGCGTATCCCATCCTGAAGATCAAATTGGGGACGGATCGGGACGAAGAGATCCTGCGGACCGTGCGCGAGGCCACCGACAAGCCGATCCGCGTCGATGCCAACGCCGCGTGGACCGTCGAGCGCGCGAAGCACATGGTCCCGGTGCTGAAGGAGCACGGCGTGGAGTTCCTCGAACAGCCGTTGCCTCCGGGGGACCTGGAGGGGCTCGCCGACGTCCATCGGCACGCGCGCAAGCATGACCTGCCCATCGTGGTGGACGAGAGCTGCATCGTGGCGGCGGACATCCCCCGCCTCGCGGGCAAAGTGGACGGAATCAACATCAAGCTGGCCAAGTGCGGCTCCCTGCGGGAAGCGCTGCGGATGATTGCGACCGCGCGCGCGCACGGCATGCTGGTCATGGTCGGGTGCATGATCGAGACGTCGCTGGGGATTACGGCGGCCGCGCACTTCACGCCCCTCGTTGACGCCGCCGACCTGGACGGCGCCGCCCTCACCGTCGACGATCCCTTTCTGGGAGCCACGGTCGACGGCGGCGAGATCCGCCTGCCGACCGAGCCGGGGCTCGGCGTCCGGCGGCGATGACCGGGGAGGGCTCGGCGCGCTACGCCGAGGTCGTCCTGCCCGTACCGGTCTCACGCGCCTACACCTACCAAATCCCCGACGCCCTGACCGACCGCGTGGTCCCCGGCGCGCGTGTCGTGGTGCCGGTGCGGCGCCGGGCGGCGATCGGCATCGTGACAGCCGTGGACGTGGCCGCGCCGGACGTCCAGGCCAAGACCCTCACGGGGGCGCCCGACGTCGAGCCGGCGTTGTCGGGCCCGCTGCTCCGCCTCGGGCACTGGATCTCCGACTATTACGGCGCGCCGCTGGGCCTCGCGTTGCGGGCGATCCTGCCGGGTCCCCTATGGCGCGTCGCCCGGCCCGAAGGTCCCGCCGAGGCGGCCGAGCGCGTGCTGGTGCTCACTGAGCGGGTGGAGTCGCTGCTCGAGCGCGAGCGGGTGTTCAAACGGGCGCCCAAGCGGCGCGCGGCGTATGAAGCGCTGGAGGCACTGGGCGGGTCCGCGCCGCTGTCGCACCTCGTGGAGCGGATGCAACTCTCGGCCAGCGCGCTCCACGGGCTCGTGCGGCAGGGCCTCGCCCGCGTGGACCGGGTGCTCGAGACGCGCGACCCTTTTTCCGGCCTCTCCTCCGCCCCGCCGCCGGTCCTGACGGCGGACCAGCAGCGCGTCGTCGCCGCGGTCGCGGGCACGCGGGTGGACACGCCTGTGTTGATTCACGGCGTCACCGGCTCGGGCAAGACCCTCGTGTACCTCGACGTGCTGCGTGGCGTCGTGGCGTCTGGTCACGGTGCCATTCTCCTCGTCCCGGAGATCGCCCTCACGCCACAGACGGTCGCCCGCGTCCGCGGGGTCTTCGGCGATCAGGTGGCGGTGCTCCATTCGGGGCTGTCGGACGGCGAGCGCGTGGACGCCTGGCGCGCGCTGCGCCGCGGGGAGAAGCGCGTCGCAGTGGGCCCTCGCTCCGCCGTCTTCGCCCCCGTCCAGCGACTCGGCGCGATCGTGGTGGATGAGGAGCACGAGCCCACGTACAAGCAGGGTTCGGCGCCCCGCTACAACGCGCGCGACGCGGCGATCGAGCGGGCGCACTTGGAGGGAGGGGCCCGGGTAATTCTAGGGAGCGCCACGCCGGCGCTCGAGACGCTCGACCTCGCCGCCCGCGGTCGCATCGTGACGTTCGCGCTGCCCGAGCGCATCGGCGCGCGGCCTCTGCCGCCTGTCGACGTGATCGACCTCAAAGTTGCTCCCAGGGTTCCCGAGGCTGGTGTCATTCCCTGGACAGAGGCGTTGGACGGCGCGGTCGGTGGCGCGCTGGCGCGCGGTGAGCAATCGATCCTGCTCCTCAACCGCCGCGGCTTCGCCACGTTCGTGCAGTGTCCCGCCTGCGGCGACGTACGCGCCTGCCCGCATTGCGCCATCGCGCTCACGGTGCACCAGACGCCCGCCACACTGCGGTGCCATTACTGCGGACACGAGGCGCCGATCCCGGACACCTGCCGCGTCTGCGGCCACGCCACGCAGCGGCTGCGCGGCCTCGGCACGCAGCAGCTCGAGCACTTTGTGGGGCTCCGCTTTCCCCAAGCGCGCATTGCCCGGATGGACCTCGACACGACCAGCACGAAGTGGGCGCACCACCACATCCTCGAGCGTGTCGCGCGGGGAGAGGTCGACATCCTGCTTGGTACGCAGATGATCGCCAAGGGGCTCGACTTCCCGAACGTGACGGTCGTGGGAGTCGTTGATGCCGATACCGGCCTGCATTTCCCCGATTTCCGGGCCGCGGAGCGGACGTTCCAGCTCGTGGCGCAGGTGGCGGGGCGGGCGGGGCGGGGCCCGCGTGGGGGCCGGGTGTACGTGCAGACGCGGTCGCCCGACCATCACGCCATCCGGGCGGCGGCGGCGCACGCGGTCCAAGCTTTCGCCGAGGCGGAGCTGCCGCTGCGGACGCCGCCCAACCCCGCCTATCCGCCGCGGGTCGGGCTCGTGCGCTTCGTGGCGTCGGGTCTCGACCAGGCACGCACCGCGGCCCTGGCCGAGCGGGTGGCCGCCTGGCTGCGCCGCGCAGGCGCGGAGCGCCTGGAAGGCGCGCTGACCGTCCTGGGCCCCGCCCCGTGCCCGATCACCCGCCTCCGGGGCTTGTGGCGCTGGCACGTGTTGGTGAAGGCGGCGGAGCCGCGGGTGCTGGGACGGGTGGTGCGGGCGTGGCGGGCGAAGTCGCACCGCGCGGTGACGGTGGATCGCGATCCGGTGTCGCTGTTGTGAGCGTGTCCGACCATTCCCCATTCCCGGCTCCCCGCTTAATTTCCCCGGCCTGTGGGTCGCCCCCGGTTTCAGTACCGACCACCCGACTTCGATGCGCCGCCGCTCTCGGGCGCGCCCGAAGCGCGGTTCGAGCCCGCACCGGCCGACGGGGTTCTCCCCGACGGTTTTTTTTCGACCACGAATCTGCCGACGTACCTGAAGGTGGGCGGCGCCTGGCGCCGGCCGCGCCTGCCGCGGATGGACTGCGTGATCGTGCACCACGCGCCCGACGACCTCGTCGTGACGGAGCCGCGCAAGGTGCGGCGGACCCAGCGGGTGGCGGTCGGGGAGAACGAGGATGGCAGCGAGGGCATCTACGTCCACGCCGAGGGATTCCTCGGCGGCCGCCACAGTGCCAACGAGTTCGGCTTCATGCAAACCGAGGTGTCGCGCGAGCGCCCGGTGGACTACGCCGTGCTCGCCGAGCTGCTCGGGGACGAGAAGCAGCGCGGCGGCAAGATCCTCTGGGTGATCGGCCCCGCCTTGGTGCACGCCCGCGCGCGCGAGGACATGATCTGGTTCATCCAGAACGGCTACGTGGGCGCGCTGCTCGGCGGGAACGCCGTGGCCGTGCACGACCTCGAGGCGGCGATCTTCGGCACCACGCTCGGGATGTCGAGCTCGGGGGAAGGGGTCGAGGGCGGCCACGCGCTGCACATGCGCGCGATCAACGCCATCCGCCGCGCCGGGTCGATCGCCGCCGCGGTGCGGCAGGGACTGGTGACGGGCGGCATCATGCACGCGCTCACCACGCAAGGCGTGGCGTACGTGCTGGCGGGATCGATCCGGGACGACGGGCCCTTGCCCGAAGTCATTGCCGACACGCTGGCCGCCCAGGATGCGATGCGTACGTTCACCGTCCAGGCGACGTTCGCGGTGTTCGTCGCCACGGCCCTGCACGCGATCGCAGTGGGGAACATGCTTCCCGCGTTCGTGGATTCCCCCAGCCCCGACCAGGTCCGCCCGCTCACGACGATCTGTGTGGACCAGACGGAGTTTGTGGTGAACAAGCTGCGCGACCGCGGCACGCATCAGGCGTACGGGGTCGTCACCAACGCCCAGGACTTCATGCACGTCCTGCGATTCTACGTGGAGCGATGGGAGCAGGCCCGGACCCCCGCGCCCCTTTCCCGCTAGCGCCGGGGCAGGGCCCGGGGTGGGCGAAGGTGGCCGCGGCCGTGGAGGCGGAGATGCCGCCCGCGGAGATCGACACCATCTACTTGTTTCGGCCGATCAAGCGCGAAGGGCGGGAGTGGGGGACGGCGGTGGTGACCCGGAAGAGTGACGAAGGCCGGTTGCGGGTTTACACGGCGAAATACATGCTCATCGTGCGCGGCAAGGACCGCGGACAGGCCAGAGTCGAGGTCGCGGAGGTGGGGCTCAGCCCCGCCGAGGTCCTTGCCCAGGTGATGCAGGCGACGGCGGACCGTACGGCGGACCCGGAACCGCCGGTTGAGGTTGGCCCGGGGGCGTGGTATGCAGGTTGACGGCCAGGCGCTGCTCGGGGTCTTCCGGCGCTACCTCCACGAGCACAGCCTCCCGGTGACGCACCAGCGGCTCGCGGTCGCGGAGGCGATCTTTTCTTCCGGCGCCCACCTCTCCGTCGAGGAGATCGCCGGCCGGGTGGCGCAGCAAGGCGGCCCCGTCGGGACCGCAACGGTGTACCGGACCGTCGAGCTGCTGGTCGAAAGCGGGCTCGTGAAGGAGAACGACTTCGGCGAAGGCTTCAAGCGCTACGAGCCGGGATCGGGCGAAGGAGGGCGCGGGCAGCCGCACGAGCACTGCATCTGCTCTTCGTGCGGGGCGGTGACGGAGTTCTCCAACGACCGGCTGGAGCGCATGATCGCCCTGCTCGCGGAGGAGGTGGAATTCCGACCCCACCACCATCGCCTGGAGATCTACGGACTGTGCCGGCGGTGTCAGCAGTCGAACCCTTTAGCGCGCGCGAGGTAGTGGGTTGATCGACTCACGAATGTTCATCCCGACCAAGGCCTTCCTCACCAAGGGCGTCGGTCGGCACCGGGAAAAACTGACGAGCTTCGAGATGGCGTTGCGAGACGCACACCTCGCCAACTTCAACCTGGTGCGGGTGAGCTCGATCTTCCCACCGCACTGCGAGCTGGTGGACCGCGAGGAGGGTCTGAGCATGCTCAAGCCCGGCCAGGTGCTGTTCACGGTCGTGGCGGAATCGGCCACCAACGAGCCGAGCCGGTTGGTGGCGGCGTCCATCGGCCTGGCGCTGCCGGCCGACCCCTCGCACCACGGCTACATCTCGGAGCATCACAGCTACGGCCAGAACGAGGTCGCCGCAGGGGAATACGCCGAGGACCTCGCGGCCTCGATGCTGGGCACGGTGCTCGGGGTGCCGTTCGACCCCGACAAGGCCTGGGACGAGCGGCGCGAGCAATGGTTGCTCTCGGGCGAGATCGTCCGCACGATGAACGTCACCTCGACCGCGGAGTGCGGGGAGGACGGCCGCTGGACCACCGTCGTCTCCGCCGTCGCGTTCTGCGGGTAGCGGGACGCCGTGGAGGTCTCCTTCGCGGTGGCCTTCACCGCGGGTGTGCTGAGCTTCTTCTCCCCCTGCGTGCTGCCGCTGATCCCCAGCTACGTCGGCTTTCTGACCGGCATGTCGCTCGACGAGCTCGAGGCGCGGCGCGGCACGGCGCTGCTCCACGGACTCTGGTTCGTGGCGGGCTTCGCCTTGGTGTTCGTGCTGCTCGGCGCCGCGGCCTCCGCGGTGGGGAACCTCCTGCGTGCCCAGCAGGTATGGCTGGGGCGGGTCGGGGGGGTGCTCGTCATCCTCTTTGGCCTGTACCTCATCGGCGTGCTGCGCCCGGCGTTCCTGATGCGCGAGCGGCGCATCCAGCTGTCCCGCAAACCGCTCGGCTACCTGGGCTCAGCCGTCGTGGGGGTCACCTTCGGCGCCGCCTGGACACCCTGCATCGGCCCGATCCTCGGAGCCATTTTCACGCTGGCGGCCACGCGGTCGGAGCTCGGGGCCGGGATGGCGCTGCTCGGCGTGTACGCGCTCGGCCTCGCCGTCCCGTTCCTCGTGACGGCGTTGGCGCTCGATCGATTTCTCGGCTGGTTCCAGCGGTTCCGCCCCTACCTCGTGTGGGTGGACCGCGTCGCGGGGGCGTTGTTGATCGTGCTCGGGATCCTGCTCGTCACCGACCGGTTCACGCTGCTCGCGGGGTACCTACAAGGCCTGACGCCGGAATTCCTGCGGAGCAGGCTATGAACGGAGGAACACCATGACGAATCCACGCCGCATCACCGCGCTGTTCGTGAGCGTGGCGCTGCTCGGCGCGTGCGCCCAGGGCGACAACGCGAGCAACGCGTCCGCCGACTCGACCGCCCGCAACCTGACGTTGGCTCCCGCCGAGTCGTCGGCCGCGATGCGGGACGTCGCCGTCACGCCGCCGCCGGCGGCGGTGACCCCGCCACCCGTCGCACCCCCGCCGCGTCCCAAGCCCGCCGCGCCGGCCCGCCCGGCGACCCTGACGCTGGCCGCGGGGACGCACTTCGACATGGCGGCCGCCGACACGATCACCTCGCGCACCGCCAAGCCGGGGGATCCGTTCACGGCGCGCGTGGTGGAGGATGTGCGCAACGCCGCCGGCAAGGTCGTCATTCCGGCGGGCTCGCAGGTCAACGGTACGATCAGCGACGTGAAACCGGCGCCGGGCCCCAACACGCCGGGCACGCTGACGCTGGCGGTCTCGAGCGTCACGATCCGGGGCACGAACTATCCGCTCGAGGCGTCGATCGACTCCCTGGAGACCGTGCATAAAGGGCGCGCCATCAACACGCGGGATGCGGCGAAGGTCGGCGCCGGCGCCGCGGCGGGCGCGATCCTGGGCCGGGTGCTCGGCGGCAACAAGAAGGGGACGGTCATCGGCGGCGTTGTGGGCGGCGCCGTGGGCGCCGGGGTGGCCGCGAGCAGCAAGGACTCGGACATCGTGCTCCCGGCCGGCGCGCACATCATCGTTACGGTGACCAAGCCACTGACGGTGCGGGCGACCTGAACCGACGGTGACCGTCCGGCTCAGACTCTCGGTGATGATGTTCCTCCAGTATTTCATCTGGGGGGCATGGTTTGTGACGATGGGGACCTACCTCGGCAGCACGCTGCACTTCAGCGGGCGCGAGGTGGGTCTCGCCTACGGGGCGACGGCTATCGCGGCTCTGGTCTCGCCGTTTTTCATGGGCATCGTGGCGGATCGGTTCTTCGCGAGTGAAAAACTGCTCGCGATCCTGCATTTCGCGGGCGCGGCGGTCATGTGGTACGTCTCGACGCTGACGACGTTCGGCGTGTTCTATCCCGCGCTCATTGTGTACGCCCTCTGCTATATGCCGACGCTGTCGCTCACGAATGCCGTGGCGTTTCACCACGTCCAGGATCCCGCCCGGGATTTCCCGCTGATCCGCGTCCTGGGTACGATCGGGTGGATCGTGGCAGGGATCATCGTCGGCAAGGTGCTGCACGCCGATGCGCTCGCCCTGCCGATGCGGCTCGCGGCGGTCGGCTCGGTGGCGCTTGGCGTGTTTTCGCTCGCGCTTCCTCACACGCCGCCCAAAGCCGCCGGCGCGCCCTTCAGCGCGCGCGATGCCCTCGGCCTCGACGCGCTCCAGCTGCTGCGGGAACCGGCGTTCCTCGTGTTCGTGGCGGGATCGTTCCTGCTCTGCATCCCGCTGCAGTTCTATTACACGTTCACCAACCTGTTCTTGAACGAGATCGGCGCGCCCGAGCCGGCCTTCATCCAGACGTTCGGCCAAATGTCGGAGATCGTCTTCATGATCCTGCTGCCGATCGCCCTGCGCCGGTTCGGGATCAAGGTGATCATGCTCGTGGGCATGCTCGCGTGGGGGCTGCGCTACCTGGCGTTCGGCTATGGGAACGTCGGCGCCGGGATGTGGCTCATTTACGCCGGGATCCTGCTGCACGGCGTGTGCTACGACTTCTTCTTCGTGAGCGGCCAGATTTACACCGACGAGCAGGCGGGGCCGAGGGTCCGGGCGGCCGCCCAAGGGTTCATCAACTTCGTCACCAATGGCCTGGGCTATTTCGTCGGGGCGTTCGTCTCCGGCGCCGTGGTCGACAAGTTCACGGCCCAGGGCGCGCACGATTGGCACGCCATCTGGTTGTATCCGGCCATCGGCGCGCTCGCGGTATTCGTGGTGTTCGCCCTGCTGTTCCGGCCGCGGAGGGCGCCCGTCCCCGGCTGACGCTCAGGGACTCCCGGTCTCGGGCAGCTCTCGCACCCAGATGTTCCGGAAGTGCACCGGGTAGCTGTGGTCCTGCAGGGACAGCGGGAGGCGATCGGGGTGCTGTTGGTATGTCGCCCGCCGCCCAAACACCGTGCGACCCACGAGTTCAACCGCGTCCTGGATGAGCACGCCGTTCTGGAAGGCGGTGATACGCGCCGGCCGGAGCACCGCGCCGTCGGGCCCGAAGCGTGGGCGCCGGAACACGATGTCGTAGGTCTGCCACGCGCCCGGCGGCCGGCACGCGTTGACGAGCGGCGGCCGCTGCCCGAACAACGCGCCTGCCTGCCCGTCGGGATAGGTGTCGTTCTGATAGGAATCGAGCACCTGCACTTCGTAGAGCCCCATCAAGAACACGCCGCTGTTGCCGCGCTCTTGCCCCTCGCCCTTGGGGGGGGTCGGGGTGGCCCACTCGATGTGGAGCTGCACGTCGCCGAAGCCGCGCGCTGTCTGGATCGATCCGGTCCCCGCCACGACCTCCATGTAGCCGTCCTTCACCAACCACCTGGCGGGTTGTCCGTCGCCGCCGCGCCACTCAGCGAGGCTCGTCCCGTCGAACAGCACAACCGCGTCGGACGGTGGGGCAGCGGGGGGCGCCTCGGGCCCCGGCTGGACGACCGGAGGGCGCGGCCGATCCATGGAATGCACGGGCCATTGCCCCTGAGCGGGGTTCTGCACGAGAGCGAGCATCGCGAGCGCTGCATTCATGGCTTCCATGTTCCCTTCGCGACCGCCGGCACGAACGTGTCGAGTCCGGGTGGAGGAAAATCGAGCGTCTTCCCCTGCTCGGCACTCTGGTAGGCGGTCATCAGGATCTTCACGATCTCGAGCCCGTCGTCGAAGGTGAGCGCCGGCGCTTCGTGGCCCAGAAAGGCGCGCACGAAGTGACGGTTCTCCGCCTCGTACCCGTACGCGGCGGCTTCGCTCGCGACGACTGGCATCTGGCCGATCTCCGCGTTCTGTTTCTCTACCAGGTCCTCACCTGCCTTGCCGCGCACCTCGCGGCTGAAAAAGAGCTTGAGGCCGCTGTCGAGCGTGTTCCAGGACATCGAGTACTCGGGGCCGAGCAGCTCGGCCGACAGGCGCAACCCTGGGCCCACGAAGCTCCAGGAGGTCGTTGCCTCGCCGAGCACCCGGGAGCCGTCGTCGGTAGCGAACTCGATCATGACGCTGGCGAAGTCTTCGGCGGGGGCCTTCGTGTAGTCCACCTCGGGGCCCATCATCCCCGCGAGCTTCTTGGCGTACTCGGGGCGGGTCCATTTGAGGCTGGCGATGTGGCCGGTGACCCGGGCGGGCCGCAGCGACGAGGTCGGCTTCGTCGGGTCCGTGAGGAGGTGGCGCACCAGGAGCGCCGAGTGGCACATCATGTCGTTCAGCACGCCGCCGCCCTGCAGCTTCCCCTGCCAGAACCACGGCATGTGGGGGCCGCTGTGCTCCTCGGCGGCCCGGGCCAGGTAGGGCCGGCCGGTGAGCTTGGCCCCGCGGGCCCAGAGCAGCGCCCGCCCTGTTTCCACCGCGGGCGCGAACCGCTGGTTCTCGAGGTACCCGTGCCTTAGCCCGGCGCGGGTGGTTAGCTCGAGCACGCGCTTCGCTTCCGCCACGTTGCGTGCCAGCGGCTTCTCGCAGGCGATGCCGGTCAGCTTCGCCTTGCCGCTCGTCACCGCGCCGGCGATCTCCTCCACATTGGCGATGCGCGCGTGATTCGGGCCGCACAGCCAGACGGCATCGATGCCGGAGTCGGCGACCATGGCCGTGATGGACGGGAACGCCTTCGCCTCGCCGACGCCGAGCCGGCGCGCGAGAGCGGCGGCGTCCTCGGCGCGCTCGCGGTTTGGGCTCCAGACGCCGAGCACGTCGGCGTCCCGCACGCCGACAAACCCCTGGAGGTGGAACCGCGCATTGAAGCCGCTGCCGACGATGCCGATCCCGAGCCGCTTCATGGATAGCGCACGCCGAGCTTCGCGAGAGCCTCGGGCGGGCAGCCTTTCCACTCGGGCACGGCCGTGTTGCCTTGATACTGCAAGTCCTCGACACCCATCCGGCTCGAGAAGAAGCCGGCGGCGGTGAGATCGCGGAAACTCGTGAAGAAGGCGACGCCCTGGCTCATGTCGGGCGTGGCGCGGGCGGGCCACGCGATGGCGTCCAGTACCGTCGCACGTTCCTGTTCTACGCATTCTTTAAACGCCCTGTTGAAACGTCTTCTTGTTTGAATGTCGAGCCAGGCGAGCCCGCCCCGCATCGCGACGCGCTGAGTGTCGGACCCGTCGGACATCAAGAAGTCCATGTACTCCGGCACGCCCGCATCGGTCGCGCTGCCGGAGCGCTCGTCCTTTGGAATGACGACGTCCACGAGGGTTCGCACCGTCTCGTACTCGTGCGCCGTGAAGAACTGGGGCGCGAACGGCGCGGCGCTCCCCCGCGCGGTCCGCGTACGCTCGGCCGCTCGGCCCGCCTGAGTCGGAGTCCAATCGAATCCGGCAGCCAAGGAGGCCAATCCGATCGCGTGTAGCGCTTCGCGGCGCGACAACCCGTCCGTCATAACGCCCCAGCCTTCATCTGCGTCGCGATGTAGTCGCCCGTGCGCCACGCCAGGGCCAGAATCGTCCACGTCGGGTTCTTGTCGGCCTGGGAGGGAAACGGCGCGCCGTCCGCCACGAACAGATTCCTGACGTCGTGCGCCTGGCAATACGCGTTGAGCACCGACGTCTTGGCGTCGCTCCCCATGCGGGCGCCGCCCAGTTCGTGAATGATGCGTCCCCCGGCGGCGATGCCGTATCCCGCGTCGGCGGTGGGCATCGGGGAAAATACTTGGCCGCCCATCTCCGCGACCAGCGCGCGGAACGTCTCCTGCATGTGCTTCACCTGCTTGTGCTCGTAGTCGCTCCACTTCCAATGGAAGCGCAGCACGGGGATCCCCCAGCGGTCCACCGTATTGGGATCGACCTCGCAGTAGCATTCCTCGTTGGCGATGTGCTCGCCGCGTCCCGAAAACCCGATCGTGGCCCCGTAGTAGCGGCGGTAGTTGTCCTTGAGGGCCTTTCCGTATCCGCCGCCCGAGGGGTAGCGGTGGATGCCGCCCATGAATCCGGCGCCCGGGACGCGCAGGCCGCCCCACACCTCGATGTGGTAGCCGCGCGGAAAGTCGAGCGTCTTGTTGTCCAACCACCACGGCATGTAGAGGTGCATCCCGCCGACGCCGTCTTCGTTGTGGGGCACGTGGTCCATCATCTTCGGGATGAACCCGGCCACGTCGCTCCCGGTCGTATCCGTGATGTACTTGCCGACTGTGCCACTCGAGTTGGCGAGCCCCTGCGGGAACGTGGGCGACTTGGAGTTGAGGAGCAGGCGCGCCGACTCGAGCGCGCTCGCCGCCAGCACGACCACGCGCGCCGCCACGTGCTTCTCCGACCCGTCGGTTTTGTCGATGTAGGTCACGCCGGTCGCCCGGCCGCTCGCGTCCACCGTCACCTCCCGCGCCATCGCGTTGGTGACCAGCGTCAGCTTGCCCGTCGCCAGCGCGGGAGCGATCAGGACGTTGGTGGACGAGAAGTTCGAGTTCGTCTTGCAGCCGCGGTTGCACTGGCCGCAATAGTGGCAGGCGGGCCGGCCGTTCAGGGGGCGCGTAAGAATCGAGAGGCGGGCGGGGATGCAGGTGATCTTGAGCTTGTCGGACGCCTGCTTCACCAGCAGCTCGTAGCAGCGCGGCTTGGGCGGCGGCAGGAAGACGCCGTCCGGCTCGTTGTGCAGCCCTTCCCGGCTGCCGTAGATCCCCACCAACCGGTCGACCTTGTCGTAGTACGGCTTTACATCGTCGTAGGTGATCGGCCAGTCGTCCCCGAGTCCGTCGAGGCTCTTGCGGCGGAAGTCGTCGGGGCCGAAGCGCAGCGAGATGCGGCCCCAGTGGTTGGTCCGGCCGCCCACCATGCGCGCCCGCCACCAATCGAACTGGGTCCCGGGGGCGCGGGTGTAAGGCTCGCCGTCGATGTTCCAGCCGCCGATGCACGCGTCGAACTCGCCGAAGGGGCGCTCGCGTGTCGCGGCGCCCCGCCGCTGCGTCTCGTAGGGCCAGGTGAACATGGCCGAGTCGCCCTTCGAGTTGTCCCAGGGGCCGCCGGCCTCGAGCACGGTCACCGTCGCGCCCGCCCGGGTGAGCGCGTACGCGGCCATCCCGCCCCCGGCGCCCGACCCGACGATGCACACGTCCACTGGCTTCACCATCCGACGGCACCCCCGG
>Ga0210382_10000036_pt1 | contig 57975 bp, 45 predicted proteins | sample PLMedo_FD_155452 | JGI IMG/M metagenome (GOLD analysis project Ga0210382, IMG submission 155452) | Groundwater sediment microbial communities from an aquifer in East River, Colorado, USA - PLM0_60_coex redo | ecosystem: Environmental > Terrestrial > Soil > Riparian zone | place: USA: East... | reverse complement strand
CCCGTTGGCCGAGACCGAGCAGCACGGCGGCGAGCTGGGGCGTCAGCGACGTGTAGAGAATGAGGGGCAGCGAGGGGAAGAGGACGCGCAGCCGTTCGATCTCCTGCCCCCGCGCCTCGCCCGAGAGAAGCGGGTCGACGACCGCGATTTCCACGGGCCGGCTGCGGATGGACCCCAGCACCCCGTCCCAGGACTGGGCCTGCACCACGGTGAACCGCGTCGCGACGGCGCGGCGCAGTTTGTGGTACTGGACGTCTGGAATCGCTGCCAGAACGAGCATAGCCCCCCTGCCGGTCCCCGATTGCAGCAAAAACGCCCTACGATGCAGCAAAAACGCCCTAAAACCAGCGGCTCGCCACGCGCATGTTGGGGGGTCCCGAAACCCCGCTCAACTCGCTCGTGGAGGTCTTATGACCCGCCGGATTCGCGCCCTGCTCTCCCTGCTGCTCGTTTCGTTCGCTCTTTCGGTCGCCGCATGCGCCGATGCCACCGCGCCTACTCCGACGGCTGACGTCACCTGCGACGTGAGCAACCCCGTCACCTGCCGGTAAGCCTAGACCTCGACGAGGCTCGCGAGGGAAGCGCGAACTTCCCTCAGGGCCTCGGTCCGCAATACGGGCTCCGCCGCTGCGACCGGCTCGCACTCCGCGAGCGACTCCCAGTCGCGGAGCCCGTTGCTTATCCGCTCGACGCGGAACGCAAGCTCATGCAATCCGTGCGCTGAAGCGATCTCCAGGGCCGACTGCAATTCGGCCTCGGCTTTGCGGAAGTTGCCGAAGCGCGCCAACCCGATCCCGACTTTGAGACGGTAATCCGCGCGACTGTTGGCCGGCATCTCCGCCATCTGTTCTTCGCAGCGGCCACGCCACCGCTCGAAGCCCAGTCGATCGCGCCGATACGACATGCAGTGCATTAGCTCGACCAGCGCGTTCGCGGCATTCTCGCCCTTGCGGTCGCGCGCGACCACGTGGTTCAAGGCACGTTCGGCGCCGTCCGCATCGCCGAGCGCGAGCAACAGCACCCCGAGGTCGTTCAGCGCCCGCAGCTTGTTCGACTCTTCTTCGTACAGTTCGTACGCCCGCCACAGATGCGGGGCGCCGTCGTGGATCTGCCCCCGGCGGTAAAGCACGTTCCCGAGCCCGTGCTCGGCTTGGGCCGCGACGTTGCGGTAGGTGCCGGCCCTCGCGTCAGCCAGAACGCCGCGCCATGCCCGCTCAGCCTCCGGCAGGTTGCCCTCGAAGAAGATGACGTTGCACCGGCCGACGCGGGAGAGCAGCACGGATTGGTAGTCGCCCGCTTCTGCTGCGACGCGGCCCGCGTCCGCATACGCTCTCTCGGCGCCGTCGAAGTCGGTTTGCAGGCGCCGGACGCGACCGAGGCGCAGCAGCGCCGCCGTCGCGTCCGTCGCTGCCAGTCGATCCCCGCCGACATGGAGGAGCGTCTGGAGCACGTCCTGCGCTTCCTCGAGCTGGGCTTCCTGTTCCAGGTACAGGGCGTAGGCATGGAGGGCGGGCCCCAGCGCCCGCGTGTCGCCCAGCCGCTCAGCCTCGCCGGTCGCCCGCACGATGCCGGAGAGATGTGCCGCCTCGGTGCCCTCGCCCGACAGCTCGCTGCAATAGCGCTCCGTGGCCGCCCACTGGTAGCGGAAGACGTCCGGCGTGGGAGGCTCCCGGTCGGGTGCCAGGAGATCGACGAACCGCAGCGCCAGAAACGCCCCCTGGCCGAGGCGTACCTGCGGCGACGTCGCCGGCTCGCCGGCAACGCGCTGCAGGAACACCGCGTGGGGGAGTCCCATCGGTCGGGGCTGGGCTTCTGATTTCATCGAAGCTCCTGCTAATGCAGCGCGCGTGCCGAAACGCAAGGCCATCGGACGTATGAACATAGCGTTTGGTCCATGAACGCGTTAGCCCGCAAATGGCGCGTTTTTTGGCTTTTAGCCGGGCTTTTCAGGTGCCGGAAAGCCAGGCGGAATGGCCTATATCAGGCGATGGCCAAGGGCTTTTCGCTGGTCGAACTGGCGGTCGCGCTGGCCATCATCGCCGCCCTCGCGGCCGTAGGGCTCCCTCGTCTGCAGCCGATCCTCGATCGCATCGAGACGGATCGGGCAGCCCGGGAGGTTACGACCGCCATGGCCGTAGCCCGCCACGGGGCCGTACTCCAGGCAGTGCGAGCGCGCCTGACCATTGCCGCCGACTCGCTGCGGATCGATCGGCTCCAGCCCGATGGGTGGACGGCCTGGTGGCGCCGGCCGGGGCCGGCGGAGCACGGCGTGGAGCTCGTGGTCTCGAACCCGATCGTCGTCTTCGGGCCTACTGGCATGGGATGGGGGGCCTCCAACACCATGGTCGTGTTGCGCCGTGGGTCTCAGGTCGAAACGATCACGATGTCGCGGGTGGGCAGGGTGAAACGCTGGTAGACGCAACCCTCGGGCGGGGTGCTGCATCTAATCACGTGAAACCAGTTGCTCCTATAAATCGTTCGGCAAGGGTCGCGGCCGAAGTGTGACGGCCACTTCGCCCGACCGCCAGCCCGGGGAGCTTTCAGCCCCGGGTTTGGTTTTTTACGAACGACAACCGCACGTGCACCTGCACCACGGCCCCCATCCGAGCCACCAGGAACCGCACGGGCGGCTTGATGCCGTAGTCGCGCATGTCCACCGGAAAGTCGGCGGCGACGGTGACGGTGTCGGGGAGGGGGGGGGGGCTCGCGCGCACCGTCGCGGGCCATTCGACGGGCCGGGAAACGCCGTGCAGCGTGAGCGTGCCCTTGAGTTGCACCTGGCCCGTATCGCCCGTCGCCTCGGCGACGTCGAAGCGGATGACCGGAAAGTGCTCCGCGTCCACCGTCTTGAGCATGTGGCGGTTGCGCGTGCCGTTCTTGGTGTCGATGTCCGCCCAGCGCACCTCCACCCAGGCGAGCGTTCCGGTCGCGGCAGTCGCGTGGCCCTGAAAGTCCGCGACCGTGGCGCGGGCGTCGAACGAGATCTCAGCTTGGGTGAGACGGGCGGTGGGGATGCCCTGGGCGAGGAGCAGCAGCAGGCGCGTCAGATCGACGGTCCGACGTCCTCGTCGAGGAAGACCAGCGTCTGGCGGCGGGCGACGATGCGGGTGAGTGCGTCATACACGCGCGGGTCGAGCACGGTGCCGGCCAGATCCGCCAGCCGCTCGGTCGCCTGCTCGGGCGTCATCTTGTCCTGGTAGGGGCGCGCCGTGGTGAGGGCGTCGAACACTTCCGCGGCGGCGATGATGCGACCTCCCAACGGGATCTCCTCGCCTCGCAGGCTCTCGGGATAGCCGGTGCCGTCCCAGCGTTCGTGGTGGCTGCGCACCATCGACACGACGTCCCCGAGATGGGTCAGGGGGGCGAGGATCTGGGCCCCGATGATGACGTGCTGTTTGACGTGCTCGAACTCCTCCGGCGTCAGAGGCCCTTCTTTATTCACGACGTTCTCCCGCGTGCCGATCTTGCCGAGGTCGTGGAGCCGGCCCGCCATGCGCACCCGCTCGACTTCCTCTTCCGGGACGTCCAGCTCGGCGGCGATGTTGGCGGACAGGTCGGCGACGCGCGCGGAGTGGCCCCGGAGGTAGGGGTCCTTGGCCTCGAGGGCGTTCACGAGCGCCTCGAGCGTGGCGGTCGACACCCGCTCCAGGCGGTTGCGCTCGCGCTGCAGCTCGGCGGTGCGAGTCGAGACCTCTTCCTTGAGCCATTGGTTGAGCTCGCGATTCTCGAGCAGCATCTCGCGGCGCTTCAGGGCCCGCTGGACAGCCCGGCCCAAGTCGGCGAGCTCGATCGGCTTGGTGAGGTAGTCCATGGCGCCGCGCTGCATGCAGAGGGCGGCGCTGGTGGCGTCATTCACGGCGGTGAGCATGAGGATGGCGAGGTCCGGCTCGATCTCGAGGGCCTGCGGCACGAGATCCACACCGCTCGTCCCCGGCATCCGGATGTCCGAGAGCATCAGCGCCACCTTGTGCAGCCGCAGCTGCTGCAGCGCTTCCTCCCCGGAGCCTGCCGCGTACACCTCGAACTGCTGTTGTTTCAGGAATTTACGCAGTGCGTTCCGGATCGGCTCTTCGTCGTCGACGACCAACACGGAAACCATAAGCCTTAAGAATTGGCGCTGAGGAAGGCTACGTCAATCGGCCCGGGAATGAGCCCGGCGCGGTGCCCCCGCTCGAGCAGCTCGGCCACTGCCCGCCGGCCGGCGGGGCCGTAGTCCACCGTGTACGCGTTGACGTACATGTCTATGAATCGATCGGTGCGGGCTATATCGAGCCCCCGGCTGAAACCCTGCGCGTGGCGCAGCGCTTCGGCACGGTGGGCCAGCCCGTACTCGATGCTCGCTTTCAGGTCGCGCGCGATGCCGCGGATCAACTCGTCTCCCAGATCGCGGCGCACGACGTTGCCCCCGAGCGGCAACGGCAGACCGGTCTCGGCGTGCCACCACTCGCCCATGTCCGCCCAGAGGTGAAGACCCCGGTCGGCGAACGTGAGCTGGCCTTCGTGGATCAAGAGCCCCGCGTCGGCCTTTCCGGACGCCACGTAGTCCTCGATCTCGACGAATGGCACCACGACGGGCCGCACGGCCGGTTGGTAGAGCTGCAGGGCGAGCCAGGCGGTGGTGAGCGTGCCCGGAATGGCAACGGTGCGGCCCGCCAGAGTCGCACGCGGGTCCGCGGGCGCGGGTGCCCGGGCCACGACCCGCGGTCCGTAGCGGTCGCCGATGCTCGCGCCGTGCGCGAGGAGGGCATAACGGTCCGCGAGGTGGGCGTAGGCGTGGAGCGATACGGCGGTGACTTGCAGCTCGCCGGCCAGCGCGCGCCGGTTCAGGGACTCTATGTCCCCCAGCTCGTGCACATAGCGCCGGTCTTCGGTGTCGATCCTGCCTGCTGCCATCGCCCAGAACATGAACGCGTCGTCGGCGTCCGGGCTGTGGGCGAGGTGGATCACGGCTGGCTGGCCTCAGCACGGAACGCCGTCAGCTCACGATGCTCCGAGTACTCCGGGCGATTGCGGGCCAGCTCCGCCGCTTCGTTGCGCAGGAAATCGGCGTACGCCCGGCGCTGCCCCTGGCGGTTGCCCTGATCCCGGTAGGCGTGGGCGCGCAGCACGAAGGCAAACAAGTGCCTGGGGACGGCGCGGAGGATGGTGTCGGCTTGCGCGAGGGCGCCGGCAGGTTGGCCGCCGGCGAGCTGGATGAGTCCAATGTGGTAGCGGGCATCGACATCGAGGGCCGGGAGCTGACCGTACGCGCCGAGCGCCATAGGGAGGAAGAACCTCACGCTGTCGGTCTTGCCCGCTTCGTCGAGCATCATGATGCGGTTGAAGAGCCGGTTGGCCCGCTCTTCGGGGGACATCTGGGAGATGTCGGGCATCGTACGGACGGGCACCGGAGGAGTCTCGGATTGCGTCGGGCCACCGACGCGCATGGCCAGGACCGTCACCAGCGCTCCCAATGCCGCTCCCGCCACGGCCCAGGGAAGGCCGGTCCGTAGACCGGTCGCCTGAGCGGCGGTGGCAGCTGCTGCACCGCACTTGTGGCAAAACCGGGCATTCGCCGAGAGTTGGGTCCCGCAGGCGGGGCAGGTCATAGGCAGGGGAATCTAACTGGCAGGAAGCCCGTGGGGAGCGTAAAGTATGCGCATGACGAACGCTTTCCCCGGCCAGGAACGCGCCAAGCACATGGGAGAGCTGAAGCGCGGCGACCAGCGCTGGGACGTCTACGTCGAGGCGCAGCCGGACGCGGCGCTGGGCGCGGTCCGGGGCCGGATTCACTTCGTGAACGGGCCACAGCACCGGATGACGAGTTGGATCTTCCTCGAGTGGCACGAGAAAGACGTGCAAGAGCGTTTCGGGGAGTTTTCGGCCGTGGAGCTGCTGCACTTCGTGGAAGCCCTGGAAGGCTGATGTAGCACGTCGGCGACATCACTGTTGCACGTTTTGGGATGTACCGGATGGTTTGACGGCGTTTTTCTGCAGTTCGTGCACGAAATCCTTGACACCCCCCTCGGTGGCCCATACCTTGCCTCATGCCCACCGTAACTACTCCCAGGAGATCGACCGTATGACCGCCACGTTAGAGCCCACCGCCGTCACGGGCGCGAAGGTGACGGCCGCGCCGTCGCCCGCGGACGTCATCCGCCGCGCCAGAGAAGCCGGCGTGCAGATGGTGGACGTCAAGTTCACCGACCTGCCCGGCACCTGGCAGCACTTCTCGGTACCGCTCAAGGAGTTGACCGAGAGCACGTTCACCGAGGGGCTGGGGTTCGACGGCTCGTCGATCCGTGGGTTCCAGGCGATCAACGAGAGCGACATGCTGCTGTTGCCCGACCCGGCGAGCGCGTTCGTCGATCCGTGTCTCCAGGTGCCGACGCTGTCACTGACGTGCGATATCGTGGACCCGGTGACGGGCGAGCCGTACACGCGCGACCCGCGCTACGTGGCGCGCAAGGCCGAAGCCTATCTCAAGAAGAGCGGCGTGGCGACGACGGCGTACTACGGGCCCGAGGCGGAGTTCTACATCTTCAACTCGGTGCGCTTCGACCAGAACGCGCACGAGGGTTACTACCACATCGATTCGGAGGAAGGCATCTGGAATTCGGGGGCGAACGGCGCTCCCAACCTGGGCCATCGCCCACGGCACAAAGAAGGATATTTCCCGGTGCCCCCGGTGGACCGGTTGCAAGATCTGCGCTCGAAGATCGTGCTGGCGATGATGGCCGCGGGGATCGACGTGGAGGTCCACCACCATGAGGTCGGCACGGCGGGCCAGACCGAGATCGACATGCGCTTCGGCACCCTGACGCGCATGGCCGATCAGATCATGATGTACAAGTACATCGTGAAGAACGTCTGCCATCAGCACGGCTACACGGCCACGTTCATGCCGAAGCCCATGTTCGGCGACAACGGCTCGGGGATGCACGTCCACATGAGCTTGTGGAACGGCGACACGAACCTGTTCTTCGATCCGAAGGGTTACGCGCTGCTGTCGGACTCGGCGCGCTGGTACATCGGCGGCCTGATCAAGCACGCGGCTGCGATCCTGGCGTTCGCGGCGCCGACGACGAACAGCTACCGGCGGCTCGTGCCGGGGTACGAGGCGCCGATCAACCTCATCTACTCGCAGCGCAACCGCTCGGCGATCTGCCGCATCCCGATGTACTCGAAGTCGCCGAAGGCGAAGCGCATCGAGTTCCGGGCGCCCGATCCCGCGAGCAACCCGTACCTGACGTTCGCGGCGCTGCTCATGGCGGGCCTCGACGGGATCAAGAACAAGACCGAGCCGCCCAAGCCGATGGACGTGGACCTGTACGAGCTGGAGCCGGCGGAGCGTAAGCACATCAAGAACACGCCCGGAAGCCTGCAGGAGTCGCTGGCGGCGCTCGAGGCCGACCACGCCTTCCTGATCGAGGGAGGGGTCTTCACGCAGGACGTGATCGACACCTGGCTCGCGTACAAGCGTGCCAAGGACGTGGATCCCGTCGCGCTGCGGCCGCACCCGTACGAGTTCTTCCTCTACTACGACGTCTGACCTGCGCTGACGGCACGAAGGGGACGGCGGCCGCAACGCCCCGTCCCCTTTCCGTCTCTACCTATGACGACCAAACGCGAAATCCTCGACGGCGCCAAGAAGCAGGGCGTCTCGTTCTTGCGCCTCCAATTCACCGATATTCTCGGCGTCAACAAGAACGTCGAGGTTCCCGAAAGCCAGTTCGAGAAGGCGCTCGAGGGCGACATCATGTTCGACGGCTCGTCGATCGAGGGCTTCGTGCGGATCGAGGAGTCGGACATGGTGCTGAAGCCGGACCTCGACACATTCCGCGTCTTGCCCTATGACGATGAGGGGGGGAGGGTCGCCCGCGTCATCTGCGACATCTACAACCCCGACGGCTCGTCGTTCGCGGGGTGCACGCGCCAGGCGCTCAAACGCCAGATTGCCAAAGCCAAGGGTCTCGGGTACGAGATGATGGCCGGGGTCGAGGCTGAGTTCTTTATCTTCCAACTTGATGCCAATGGGAATCCAACCACTGAGACGCACGATTCGGGCGGTTACTTCGACCTGACGCCGGTGGACCGGGCGGAGGAGATCCGGCGTCTCATCGTGAAAGACCTGGTGTCGATGGGCTTCGAAGTCGAGGCGGGCCATCACGAAGTGGCTCCCGGCCAGCACGAGATCGATTTCCGGTATGCGGAGGCCCTGAACACGGCCGACAACCTGGCGACGTTCCGGTTCGTGGTGCGGAACGTCGCGTACCGGCACGGGTTCCTGGCGACGTTCATGCCCAAACCCATTTTCGGGCAGAACGGCTCGGGGATGCACACGCATCAGTCGCTGTTTCGCAAGGATGCAAACGCGTTCTACGACGCGAAGGGGCAATGGGAGCTCTCGGATATCGCGCTGGCCTACATCGCCGGTCTGCTGGCCCACGCGCGGGGCTTCTGCGCCGTCACCAACCCGCTCGTGAACAGCTACAAGCGGCTCGTGCCGGGATACGAGGCACCGGTGAACGTCGCGTGGTCGATGCGCAACCGCTCGCCGCTCGTGCGCATTCCCGACCGGCGTGGCTCGGGCACACGGTGCGAGCTGCGGATGCCGGACCCGTCGGCGAACCCGTACCTCGCGCTCGCGGTCCAGCTCGCCGCGGGACTCGACGGCGTGGAGCGCAAACTCGCCCCACCCGACCCCGTGAACAAGAACATTTTCGAGATGAGCCACCGGGAGCGCCGCAAGTACCGCATCGACGAGCTGCCCCGCGACCTGCACGAGGCGCTCGACCTGCTGGAGAAGGACGAAGTGATCACCGGCGCCCTGGGCCCGCATATCTACGCGCGGTTCGTCGAGGCGAAGCGCGAGGAGTGGCACGAGTACATCGGGAAGGTGAGCGCGTGGGAGCTCGAGCGGTACTTAAGCGTGTATTGACCTGCGCCGTGGCAGCAAGCGTGGCGGCGTGCGACGTGCTGCCGCGCCCGGGCGACACGCAGGGCGAGCAGCGGGCCGCCCGATGGGATTGGCACGGCCACCTCACGGTGGATACCGACGCTCGCTACACGCTCGTGCGGCTGAAGGTGGACACGGTCGGCGTGACAGAGCGCCACGACGTCCTGAGCGCGCGGTTCGACTTCGACCCGGGGGCCGGCAGCGGGGATGAGTATGCCCTCACCATTGCACTGGAGCTGGGGGATGCTCGAACGCTCGAGGCGAACCGGCCGTACCGTCTGGGGCCCGACATCCCGGCGTATGGGACGGTGACCTGTTTCTGCCGGCCTCTGCGCCCCGACTCGGTGCGCGGCACGTACGCGATGTCGACCCGGGGCATCCGCCAACTCGCCGGCCGCATCGATGCCACCCTGTACTTTACGGCGTGGGACGAGCCGAAGGTCCATGCCACCTACCGGCTGAGCCAGTCGCTTCAGGGAGTCCGGCCGTAGGCATGCGCATCGTCGGCCTCGCGATCGTGTTGCTGGTCGCCGCAGCGCATGCCGGCGCCCAGACGATCGATACGATCGTCATTCAGAACGAAAACGTCTTCGATGCGGCGAACGACGGGCCCGGCTTCGTCGCGCGCCTCGCGAACACGCTGCACATCCGCACGCGTGCCACGGTGATCCGGCGCTCCCTGCTCGTGAGCCCCGGCGAGCCCTACGACTCCGTGCGCATCACCGAGAGCGAGCGCTCCCTGCGCGCCTTGGGCGTTTTCCGGTTCGTCCGGCTCGATACGGTCCGGCTCGGGGCCGGCGGGCCCCTCGCCCTGCGCGTGGTGACTGCCGACGGCTGGAGCTCGAAACCGCAGGCGAGCTACTCGACGGCCGGGGGCGACGAGACCTGGGAGGTCGGCTTCGTCGAGGAGAACTTCCTCGGGACGGCGACCGAGCTGTCCGTGTCCTACGGGCGGAACCCCGACCGGCGGCGACTCGACTTCCAGTACGTGAACCCGCACTTCCTCACGCGCCGGGCGTGGCTGCTGCTTCGCTACGCCGACCTCTCAGACGGGAAGAAGGGCGCATGGCAGTTCGGCGTGCCGTTCTATCAGACGGCGGCGCGGCGTGCGCTCGAGACGTACGGTGAGTCCGCGCGGGAGGACGTGCGGATGTTCAGTAAGGGCGCGCTCGATTCAATCGTGGAGCGGCGCGCGTTCCGGGTCGGGGTCGGGGGCGGCGTGGCGGCGCGCGCGACGAGCCGCGACTACCTGCGGCTCTGGTTTGGCGCGGAGTGGCGCCGTGAAGACTTCGCGCGCAGCTCGACGGTCCCCTTTCCCCGCTCGACGTTCGTAACGGGACGAGGCGGGTTCGAGATCGGGCACGTGCGGTACCGCGTCCTCGAGCACTTCAACTCGTACGCGCGGCGCGAGGACGCGAACTTGTCGCAGGTGCTGCGGGTCGGGGCCGTGGTGCAGTCCGGCATCGGGTTCGAGGCCCGCGGTCAGGTCTCGGCGGTCTGGCGGCGGGGGTTCGTCGTGCTGCGGGGTGAAGGGATGGTGCTCGATTCGACGCGGGTGCGGGCCCGGCTCACGGTGGTGAGCCAGAACTTGCCGGGCCAGACCCTGCTCGCCCACGTCGAGGGTGGAGCCCTGCACCGGCCGAAGCCCGGTGCGGAGTTCGACCTCTGGCTCGAGCAGCGGGGCCCGCGGCTGTACGGGGCGCACGAGTTCACCGGAAATCGGATGGCGTGGCTCGTGCTCGAGGACCGGATTCTCGTCGCCGACGATCTGTGGGGGTTGGTGGGCGTCGGGATTGCGCCGTTCGTCGATTACGGCGGAGCCTGGTACAGCGGCCAGGGGACGCGGCTGGGCGGGGATGTCGGCGCGGCGCTGCGGTTCGGACCCACGCGGTCGGTGCGGGGCGACGCGGCGGAACTGGCGGTGGGGTATCGGTTCGGGGTGGGGAAGGGGTGGGCGATCGCCTTACGGAAGGGCGTCACTTTTTGACACGCGCTCGATCAGCTCGGCGGCGCGCGTGAGGAGTGCGACCTCGGGTTCCTGGAGGCGCTCGATGCGGCTCGTCAGCTCGACGACGCGGTTGGCGCGGCCGCGCTTCATGACGATCCGGCCGGTGGACGTGGGGTGGACGACGCTGCGCCGCCGGTCTTCGGTGCTGGCGAGGCGCTCTACCATGCCCCAACGCTCGAGCGTGGAGACGATGCGGCTCATCGTGGGGGCCTTGACCTGCTCGATGGTGGCAAGCTCGCCGATCGTTTTTGGGCCGCCGAAGACGAGGACGGAGAGCACGGAGAGCCCGGCAGGTCCGACGCCCAGGCGGGCGTCCTCGCGGCGCAGGCTGCGGAGCAGGTGAATGGCGGCCGAATGCAGGCGGTCGGCCGCCTGTTCGGTCGGCCTGAGCGGAAGCTCGCGCAGGTTGCGCCCTGTGCGTTTCTGGAGCGGCACGGTGGTGGAGTCCCCCCCTTGCGGCCGGGTGGCGTCTCCTGAATATTAGTTAGCATAGCTAACTAATGCAAGAGGGGACCCATGGAGCCGGCAGCAGAGATTTTCGACGTCATTCGGGCGGGGGATAAGGCACGACTCGAGGCGTTGCTCGCCGCGGCGCCGGCCGTCATCAATGTGCGGAACGAGCTGGGTCACTCACCGATATTGATCGCGCAGTATCATCACAAGAAGGATCTCGTCGCGGTGCTGCTCGCCGCCGGACCCACGCTCGACGTGTTCGATGCCGCCTCGGTGGGCCGCACCGATCGGGTCGCCGCGCTGCTCGACGCCGATCCTACCCTCGTGAACGCCTACTCGCGCGACGGCTTCTTTCCCCTCGGCCTCGCCGCGTTTTTCGGCTACCCGGACACCGTGCGCCTGCTCCTGGCGCGGGGCGCCGACGTGGGGCAAGTGGCCCGAAACCCGATGCGCATCCAGGCCATCCACGCCGCCGTCGCCGGCCGCTCGAGCGAGGCGGTGGAGCTGGTCGTCGAGGCGGGAGCGCCCATCAACGCGCAGCAGCACCTCGGCTGGACGGCGCTACACGAGGCGGTGCATCAGGAGAATGTCGAGCTCACGCGATACTTCCTGGCCCACGGCGCTGACCCCAAGCTGCAGAACGACGAGGGGAAGAGTGCGATCGGCCTCGCCGCCGACCAGGGCAGCGCGGCCGTCTTGAAGTTGCTCAAGGGGCAGGGATAACTCTCTTGATCGGCGCAGGGCGAGGGACCCGCGCCGGCGGGCGCGGCCCGAGCAGGCGCAACGCTTCCTGTACCGCCCGCTCGAGCTGCGGATCGCGCCCCTTGATGACGTCGGCCGGCGCGTAGTCCACCGCGATGTCCGGCGCGACGCCTTCGTTCTCGACCGCCCATTTTCCACTTAGGTCATAGAACGCGAGCGAGGGTGCGGTGATGCCGCCGCCGTCGATGGTGGGAGGGACGCCGAGTGTGCCCACCAGGCCGCCCCACGTACGCGTGCCGACGAGCGGTCCGAGTTGACGCAGCCGGAAGTAATACGGAAGGGCGTCCCCGCCCGAGCCCGCGGACTCGTTGATAATCATCACCTTCGGGCCGTACAGACCGGCAGCCGGGGAAGGCGATTCCTTGCCGTCGCGCTGCGCGAAGTAGCCCATGAGCTTGCGATCCAGCTCATTCACGATGTAGTCCGCCACCATGCCGCCCCGGTTGTAGCGCTCATCGATGATGGCGCCCTCCTTCTCCTGCTGGGCGTAGTAGTAGCGGTTGAAGGCCGCGTACCCCGGCGCGGCGGTGTTGGGTAACCACACGTAGGCGAGGCGCCCCCCCGACAGCTCGTCGACTTTCCGGCGATTGTCCTCGATCCAGGCGCGTGTGCGTAGCCCGGTTTCATCGGGGATCGGGACCACGGTGACGAGACGCGATCCTTCGGTCGCCGGCGTGGCGCTCACGCGGATCACCGTCTGCCGTCCGGCGGTGCCCTCGAGTGCCCTGAACGGACTGGCGGGCGGCGCGAGCGGGCGCCCGTTCACTTCCAGCAGATAGTCGCCTTCCGCCACCCGGATGCCGGGCGCGGCGAGCGGCGCCCGCAGGTCGGGGTTCCAGTTCTCGCCCGTATAGATGCGGCGAATCCGGTACCGCCCGTTCTCGATCGCGAAGTCGGCGCCCAAGAGGCCCACCGATACGGCCTCCTGGTCCGGCTGATCGCCGAGGCCGGAGAGGTAGGAGTGTCCCACCACGAGCTCACCGCCCGCTGTGGCGATGAGATATCCCAAATCGGCGCGATGCCCGACGAACGGGACGAGCGGCCGATACTTCTCGTAGATCGCGGCCCAATCGGCGCCGTGCATGGCGGCGTCGTAGAAGTATTCTCGTTGGATCCGCCAGGTCTCCCGAAAAATCTCCGCCCACTCTTGGCCGGGATCGACGCGCATTTCGAGCTTGGCGACGTCGAGCGGGCCGTCGCCCACGCGCGCAGGTCGGTCGGTCGACACCACACCCCAGCGCGCGGCAGGCCCGTCGCCCGCCCGATAGAGGAGCTTGCCGTGGTCGCCCGAGAGGGCGTAGGAACGAATGCCCTCGAGGAAGGGAGCGGCCGCGCGCTCGCTCAGACGGAAGCGGTGCAGGCGCAGCGCGGCAGTCGGGCCGCTGGTCGCCGTCGACTCCAGATAGAAGAGCGTTCCCGCCGCGCCCGCCCGAAGGTCGCTGTAGTCGCCAGCCGGCACGTCGAGCGCGAGGATCCGCTCGCCGATCCGCTCCAGGTCGACGCGCCCGGCCTTGGTGGTGTCGCCCTTGGGCCGGGCCGCGGCGGCCGCCGCGGGGTCGGGCTCGTCTCCCGTCTCTGGCAGGAGCGGCGACGGCTCGGTCGCGCTCAACACGACCAGGTAGATCGCGCGCCTCACCGGCTTGTCGAGCGAGCTCATCTCGAGCCAACCGGTCCGCGGACCGAAGTTCGTGCTCGCTAGGAAGTACAGGTACTTCCCGCCAGCGTCGAACGCGGGTGTGGTGGCATCGGATAACCCGTCGGTGAGCTGCGACGCCTTGCCGCTCGCGAGGGAGTACACGAAGATGGCGCGCAGGTGGTTGTCGAGACTCTTCGAGTAGGCGACCCAGCGCGAGTCCGGAGCCCAGACGGCATCGAGCTCGCGACCAGGATCATGGTAGGTGTCCGTGTCGATCTTGATCGCGCGGCCACCAGCAAGGTCGAGGAGCCACAGATTCAGGTGGTTGTCGGCGAGCAGCAGGTGCTTCCCGTCCGGTGACCATACCGGCGCCGAGAAGAATGCCGTGGACGGGAGCGACAAGGGCTGCGCCTTGGCGATCCCCTTGGCGTCGCCGAGCATGAGCTGATACTCGCCGCTCGCGTCCGACAGCCAGGCGATCCGCGCGCCGTCGGGCGACCACACGGGACTGCGATCGTGCGCGCCCGGGCTCTCGGTGAGGTTGCGGTAGTCCCCCTTGTCCACGGGCACGGTGAAGATCTCCCCCCGCGCCTCGAACGCGACGCGCACCCCCGTCGGTGAGAGCGCCGCGCTGCGGATCATGCCGGCCACCTTCTTGAACTGCGGGCGCGCCCATGGCAGGTCGGCGTTGATCTCGATGGCGAGTCGCCGGGACTGGCCGGTCTTGAGATCGAACAGGTGGATGTAGCCCGCCTGCTCGTACACGATGGCGTCCGGCCCCGCCGAGGCGCTCATGATATCGTAGTCGTCGTGACGCGTGAGCTGCTGCACCGCCTTGGTGTCCACCGCGTACGAGAAGAGATTCACCGTGCGATTCCGATCGGAGAGGAAATACACGGTGCTGCCGACCCACATCGGATCGGTGTCGTTGCTGTCGGTCCACGGCAGCTTCTCGACCGAGTAATCGGCCAGATTCATGAGCCGGATGGGGTGCGTACGACCGCCCCGGTAGTGCCGCCACTGGCTCGTCTGATTCTGCGCCGTGAGCAGGAAGGCGGTGGAGACCTCCTCGTACGCGAGCCGGCGACCGTCGGGAGCATGCGTGCCCGAGAACGCTCGGGGCATGGGCAGCGGCTCCGGTAGTCCGCCGCCGAGCGCGATGGTCCAGAGTCGATCGTACGCCACGGGCGCGCTGCTGCGCCCGGAGGCGAAGACCACGCGACGACCATCCGGCGTCCAGCCTCGCACGCGATCGATGCCGGGGTGGAAGGTCAAGCGCTTCGGTTCGCCGCCCGCGGTCGCCACCACGTATACGTCCGTATTGCCCGCGACCGTTCCTGTGAACGCGATCGAGGACCCATCGGGGGAGAAGCGCGGGTCTGCTTCGACGCTCGGCGTGGCCGTGAGCCGGCGTGCGGGACCACCGGACCGAGGGACGACCCACAGATCCCCAGCGTACGCGAACGCGATCAGGTCACGGCTCACCGTCGGGCTGCGCAGCAGGCGCGTCCCTTGCGCGAGCGCGGCACAGGTCCACGTGACGTGCAACAGCAACGCGAGTCGAACGTTCACGGAGGGGGTCAGACGTCCGGGATGTTGGGGTTGTTGTTACGCTCCACCGCCGGCAGGGGGAGGCAGCGCTGGTCACTGTAGGTGCCGCCGCCGGGGAAGGGCGTCCCGATCGCGGGGAGCAGCGGCAGATTGAGCCGGCGCATGTCGCCGAGGCGCTGGCTCTCGAGGAACAGCTCGCGCCGGCGTTCTTCGCGGACCTGCGCCAGTACTTGGGTATCGGTCTGCCCGGTACTGTCGTACGCCGGGATGCCCACCGCGGCGTGCAAGGCATTGATGACCGTGACCGCGCCGGCGCGATCGCCGGTCCGGATGCCCGTCTCGGCCACGATCAAGCGCGCCTCGGTGGCCCGCGCGATCGGAGCGGTGGCGCCGAGGCTGGCATACTTGGTCTGCTGGCGAATGCGAACGCCATTCGCGCCGACTTGGCCCGTGTCGACGAGCGCCACGCGCGGATCGGGCACGCCGCCGAACGTCAAGCCGGCGAACGAGGCATCGACCGACGAGAAATTCGACGTGCCCGCACCGGCGCCGGTGTGGGCGAAGATCGTGTTCTGCTGCCGCGGCGTCCCCGTGAGGCTCGCGACCGCGTTCACGACGAAGCCTGCGGGGACCAGTGCCGCGTCGGCGGCGGCGTTGACGGTGTCTCCCAGATTGAGCAGCGTGCGCGCTCGCCCGACCCGCGCGAGGTTCAGGGTGGTCCCGTCCCCGGCAGTGGTGGCGGCGGTGATGGCCTTGTCGAAGCGCGCCTTGGCTTCGGTGAACAGCTGCGTCGGGGTCAGCTCCGGCCCGACGTTGATCGCCGCCGAGCAGAAGCCTTCGCCGAGCAGGATGAGACTGTAGCCCGCGTAGGCGGCCGACCTGCCGATGAGCTGGGTCCGGTTCACGCCGGCCGGCATCTGCGAGTCGGTCCACTCCTCGAGCCGGGCGAGGATCGTGTCGGCCGAAGCACGGGCGACCGAGAGGGACGTGTACACGCCCGGCTGCTGCTGGCCCCCGCACCCGCCCGCGTACGCACCCGTGAGCGGGTGTGTCCGGCGATCGTAGTTGTAGTTCGCCGTGTTCGCGAAGGCGTTGACCAGCTCGTCGCCCAAGAGGCCGGCGGCGGTGGTGTACCGAAAGAACGCGCACTCGAAGTCCCCGATCGCGCCGTTGACGAGCAGCGCCGCCTGCGCCGGTACGTACACGTCCTTGGCCAGGATTTGGGACGGATCCTGCTGCTCCAGGTTGGTGAGGTCACTGCACGCCAGCGTGACGAGCGGCAGCGCGATCCAGGCAATCGTGTTTGGGATGCGCATGGGTCAGAACCTGAGGTTGAGCGTCGTGACGATCTGCGTGAGCGCGGGCACGAGGCCCTGGTCCTGCGGCGTGATCCCCTGATACCGAACCTCGGGGTCGATCCCGTTGTAGCGTGTCCAGGTGGCGAGATTCCGCGCGGCGATCGAGAGGGCGGCGCGCGACACGCCGGCTCCGGCGAGCCACGTGTCCGGCAGCTCGTAGGTCACTGACACCTCGCGCAGTTTCACGAACGAGGCGTCCTGGATGAACGGATCGAGCACGCCGGCGGTGATCGACGACGGCTGGATGGCGGCGAGGTAGGCCGTCGAGTACTGCTTCGGGAAAAAGCGCGCCTCGCACACGCCGAACGAGCAGCGATTGGCGTCGTTCGCGTTGAGCAACCTGTGCCCGCGCTTGAAGTCGACCATGCCGTACACCGTCACCCGCCTGCCGACGGTGAAGGTGTTCGCGATCGCGCCGATCACCTTCGGGGTGGACGTGCCCACGAACACGGGAAGCGCCACGTTGCACGGCGCCGGCGCGCCGCCGGGCCCGTTTACGCACAGGATGTTCGAAATGGAGTCGGTCGTCGGATTGCGGTCGGCGCTCGCGATCCGCTTGGTCCAGAAGCCCTGGATCGGATACCCCTGCACGTTGGCGATCGTCCCTACGCCCAGGGACACGCCGCCCAGGTCGTCGATCCGGTCGCTGTTCGTGCTCACGTTGCCGGCCACTTCCCACGAGAAGCTCTCGCGCACCAGCGCCTGCATGCGGACCTGCAGCTCGACGCCGTGGTTGCTGGTCTGTCCGATGTTGACGAACTGCGATCCGGAGAACCCCCCCGAGGGCGGCAGCCCGCGCGCAAGGATCGCGTCCTTCGTCCGTCGCGTGAAGTAGGTGAAGTCGAGGGCGAGGCGCTGGAACAGACCGGCTTCGAAGCCGACCTCGACCTCAGTGCCGCGCTCCGGCTTCAGGTCCGGATTCCCGATGGTGCCCGGGGTGACGCCGGGCGTGCCGTTGCCGCGCGGCGCGTTGGTGAGCGTGCGGAGCGCGGAGAAGGCGTTCGGCTGCTGCCCCGACTGGCCATAGGCGGAGCGCAGCTTGAGGGTGTTGACGACGTTCCCGACTCCGCGCCAGAACGGCTCCTCGCTGATTACCCAGGCGGCGCTCACCTTCGGGTAGGTCACCAGGTTGAAGGCCTCCCCGAAGGCGGAGTTATTGTCCACGCGCATCGCCCCGGTGAGGAACAGGCGGTCGCTCCACGCGAGACGCTCCTGGGCGTACACGCCGATCGTGGTGTTGACGATCAAGCTCTCGCTCGGCGTACCCGGGATCGTGGTCCCCGCCACCGTTTCGACGCCCGGTGCCGGGAACACGTTTCCCGCCAGGAAGCTGTTCTTTAGCTGCTTGCGCACGAACTGTCCGCCCAGCGAGGAGGCCGACGACAGGGTGGGCCTGATTCGGAACGTCGCCGTGCCCGAGTAATCGGCGGTGATGTAGCTGTCATTCCGCAGCTTCTGGCCGATGCGCCCATCGGGCACGGAGGGTCCGAAGACCGTGAGATAGGGCCGGAGTTCGGGCGGGGCATATCGCTCCAGCGCGCGGCTGTCTTCGGAGGTGTAGTCGAGCCCGACCACGAGGCGCTGCGCGAACCAGTCCGCCGGCCGGTGACTCACCGTCACCCCGGCGGTGTAGCGGTTGATGTCCTGTGCGTTGTCGTACAGCCGTTGGGGGACCTCGGGCGGCGCGAACGCGAAGCCGCGCCTGCTCGGATTGGTGATGGGATGACCGATCGACATGCCCAGCATCGGTGAGAGGCCGCCATCGGCTCCCAAATGGTCTGCGGAGCGCACGTAGTGCGTGCTGACCGAGACGCGCACCTTGTCGTTCGGCGCGACATCCAAGTTCGCGTGTGCGCTGAAGCTCTTCCCGAAGTTGTTGGGCTCGATCCCCTGATCGTCGCTGAACGTGCCCGCGACATAGTAGCTCAAGGCGTCCTGGCGGCCCGAGAGGCCGAGGTTGTACGACTGCGTCCGGCCGGTGTGGAAGATCGGCGTCCCACGCGCCTCCTCCTGCTGAATGGGGTGCCACGGGACCGGCTGGCCGGTTGCCGTGTCGATCGCATAGTTGACCGGGATGCGCCCCTCGGGGTTTCCGAACCACAGGGTGCCCTGCTCCATCTTCGCGGTCCACTGCGCCCGGCCCGCGGTGCCGCGCTTGGTGATGATCTGGATGACGCCGTTGGCGGCCTCGGTGCCGTAGATCGTCGCCGCCGCCGGCCCCTTGATGATCTCGATGCTCTCGATGTCTTCGGGGTCGATGTCGTTGAGCCGCGAAGCCACCTGCGAGTTCTGCGAGCCGAGGGACGAGCCACCCGCGTTGGACCCGGGCGGCCCGGTATTGACGGCGTTGTTCATGCGCACGCCATCGACGTAGACGAGCGGCTCGTTGCTGAGTGAGAGCGTCGAGCGCCCGCGGACCTGAATCGTCGGTCCCGCGCCGACGCGTCCCGTACCCGGTGTGACGATGACCCCGGGCGCCCGCGCCGCGAGCAGCGCGCCCAGGTTCGGCGCGGCCGAGCGCTGGAGCACCTCACTGACGTCGATCGTGGTGACCGCGTTGCCGATCGCGCGCTGCTGTTCGCCGCCCGCGGTGCCGGTGACGACGACGGCGTCGAGCGAGACGGCCGCGAATTGCAGCGCGAAGTCGGCCGTCGCCTCCTGCCCTTCGGCCACGCTCACGGATTGCTGCGCGGCCGTGTAGCCGAGGCGGCGGGCGCGCACCACGTGCTCTCCCACGGGAACGCTCGTGATGCGGTAACGGCCGTCAGCGTCCGTGGTCGCTGCGAGGCGCGGACGCGCGATCTCGACGGTCGCCCCGGCGAGGCCGAGGGACGACCGTGCATCCGTCACCCGCCCGGCGACCGTCCCCACGCCGGCCCCGGCCTGCGCGCGCGCGCCGGGCGCTACGAGGAGCAGGTGCGCGCCGGCCAGCAGACACCAGAGTGTGCGAGTCATGGAGCCTCCGACGGTATTCAACTCTGTACACATAACCGCGAAGCGCGTAGTATACGCCTCGCTCCGCCGTCCGCAAGCACCGGAACCCTCGAGCCGCGAGATCATCATGCGACCGCTTCGGTTTGCCCTCGTCCTCCTGCTTTGCGCGCCGCTCGCCGCGGCGCAGCAGCCGGATTCCGCTCCGGGCTACGACATGAGCGAGGTCATGATCCCCACGCGGGACGGGGTCAAGCTGCATACCACGATCTTCGTGCCGAAGGGGGGGGGCGCGCAGGCGCCGCTGCCGTTCATCTTCACGCGCACGCCGTACGGGATCGCCCGCGCGGCCAACGCGCTCCGCGGCTACTACCGGGCCTTCGCGAGCGACGGCTACATCTTCGTGTTCCAGGACATCCGCGGGCGCTACGGCTCGGACGGGCAGTTCGTCATGCTGCGCCCGCCGCGGGAGCGCGGTGCACCGAACGCGGTGGACGAGAGCACCGACGCGTACGACACGATCGAGTGGCTGCTCGCGCATGTGCCCGGCAACAACGGTCGCGTGGGCATGCTCGGCATCTCCTATCCCGGCTGGCTCACGGTCATGGCGATGCTCGACCCCCATCCGGCCCTCAAGGCGGCCTCGCCGCAGGCGTCGCCCGCGGACATGTTCCTGGGCGACGACTTTCATCACAATGGGGCCTTCCGCCTGAGCTACGGCTTCGAGTACGCCGCGAGGATGGAGACGTCGAAGGAGCAGGAGACCTTCGAGTTCGACCGTTACGACACGTACCAGTGGTACCTCGATCTGGGCCCACTCTCCAACGTCAACGCGAAGCACCTGCGCGGGAAGATTCCGAGCTGGAACGACTTCGTCGCGCACCCCAACTACGACGCCTTCTGGCAGAAGCAGGCCGCCGCGCCCTACCTGACGCGCGTCACGGTGCCGACGCTCAACGTGGCCGGATGGTGGGACCAGGAGGATTTCTACGGCCCTCTGAAGATCTACGAGCTGCTCGAGCGGCACGACACGGGGCACGTGAACTCCCTCGTGGTCGGGCCCTGGAACCACGGCGGGTGGGCCCGCGCCGAGGGCGACAAGCTCGGCGACATCGACTTCGGGAGCCCCACGTCCAGGTACTTCCAGGACAGCATTCTGGCGCCCTGGTTCGCGCATTTCCTCAAGGACCAGGGCGAGTTGCGCCAGCCGGAGGCCGTCACCTTCGAAGCCGGCGCCAATCAGTGGCGCAACTGGGACGTGTGGCCGCCGCGGCGGGGGACGACCGCGCGGCGACTGTACTTCCAGGCCGGCGGCCGGCTCGCGTTCGAAGCCCCGGCGACCTCCGGCGCGAACGCGTTCGACCGCTACGTGTCCGACCCCGCCAATCCGGTGCCGTACCGACACCGGCCGATCCCGGCGACCTACTCCCCGCAAGGCTCCGGCTGGCCTGCCTGGCTCGTGGAGGACCAACGCTTCGTCGACGACCGCCCCGATGTGCTCACCTGGGAGACGGAGCCCCTCGCCGAGGACGTGACGATCGCCGGCGACATCGTCGCCCGCCTGTTCGTGTCCACTACAGGTACGGACGGCGACTGGGTCGTGAAGCTGATCGACGTCTACCCTGAGCAGTATCCGAAAGACGGGAAGCTCGCGGGCCGGCAGCTCATGGTGGCGAACGAAGTGTTACGCGGGCGTTTCCGCTCGAGCTTCGAGAAACCGGCGCCGCTCACCCCGGGTCAGGTGACGCCCCTCACAATCGATCTGCACAGCCAGAATTACCGCTTCCTCAAGGGGCACCGGATCATGGTGCAGGTGCAGAGCACCTGGTTCCCGCTCATCGACCGCAACCCGCAGACGTTCGTGCCGAACATTTTCGACGCCAAGGCCGCGGACTACCGGCCCGCGACCATCCGGGTGTATCGCTCGCCGCGCTGGTCGTCGTCGGTGGAAGTGCACGTGGTAGGGCAAGACTGATCACGACACCCCGACGCGTGCACGCTTTGCGCCCAGCGCGCGCCAGACGAAGAACGCCGGCGTGCCGAGCAGCACGATACCGAGGCCGGTCAGAGCGCGGCCCGGCTGCGTGAAGAGCGTGTTCAGGACGATCGCCGCCGCCGCGGCGACGAAGAGGATCGGCGTCACGGGGTAGCCGGGCACGCGGAAGCTCGGCACTGCGGGATCCTGGCGGCGGGAGCGGCGGTAGCGGAAGATGCTGAGCGCACCGAGCGCGTAGAAGATCCAACCGGCGAACACCACGTAGGTCAGGAGCTGCTCGAACGTCCCCGAGACGGCCAGGAGCATGGCCCACGTGGATCCCGCGACCACGGCGACGGCGGGGGTGCCGAACCGGGGGTGCACCTCGGCGAGCTTCCCGAAGAACACGCCGTCGCGCGCCATGGCGAAGTACATGCGCGGCGACGTGAGAGTGAGCCCGTTGGCCGCGCTGAACATCGACACCAGGATCACCGCCGCGATGAGCTTGCCGGCCGCCGGCCCGAGGAGCGCCGCCACGGCGTCCGCGGCGATGCGGTCCGTGTGCTGAGCGCGCTCGGGGCCGAGCGCGGCGAGGTATGCGAGGTTGGCCAGCAGGTAGATCGCGATGACGATGGCGGTGCCCGCGACGATCGCCCGCGGAAAGGTGCGCTGCGGGTCGCGGGCCTCGCCCGCCGAGAAGGTGACGTACTGCCACCCTTCGTACGCCCAGAGGACGGCGATCATCGCCACGCCGAATCCGGAAAGCAGGGAGAAGGTGCCCGGATCCCGGCCGCCCGGCAGGACCGTCGCGGTGAACCGGTGCCCCGCGGCAAGGAGCACCCCGCTCATCACGACGAGCGCGGCGACCTTGACGCCCGTAGTCCAGTTCTGCACGTGCGCGCTGTGCCGCGTGCCGCGCACGTTGATCACCATGATCACGAGAATCATGAGCGCGGCGATGCCTTTCGCCGCCGCGGCGGAGACCGGCACGAACTGTCCGAGGTATCCGGTGAACGCCACGGCGAGCGTGGCGACCGAACCGCTGCCGATGACAAAGAATGCCGTCCATCCATAGAGAAACGCCGGCAGCGGGCCGAACGCATCGCGGATGTAGACGTAGAGGCCGCCCGCCTCCGGGTTGGCCGCGCCGAGCTCGCCGTAGGTGAGCGCGCCGAGCAGGGAGAGCACGCCGGCCACGAGCCACACCAGCAGCGCGAGCCGGGTGTCGCCTCCCGTTTCGCGCAGCACCGTGGCGGGGACGATGAAGATGCCGGAGCCGATCACCGTCCCGATCACGATGAGGATGAGGTCTCTCGGCCCCAGCGTACGCTCCAGGCCGCGGGTCATGGGGCCTCCTCCGACGCCACGCGTGCCGCTTCCGCCAGGACCGCGGCGCCGACGAAGATGCTCTCCTCGGCGGCGTAGAAGCGTGGTGAGTGCGCTGGAATCGCCTCGCCGCCGGCTTCCCGAGCGCCGATCCTGAGAAAGCACCCCGGGATCCGCTCGAGGTACGACGCGAAGTCTTCGCCGCCCATGTTGAGGAACCCCAGCGGCACGATCGCCGTCTCGCCCAGCACCGCGGCCGCCGCCCGGCGCGCCCAGCGGGCGGGCTCCGGCGGATTGACGAGGGGTGGAGGGCCAAGTTCGACCGTAACCTCCACGCTCAGGCGATACAGCGCGGCGGTCGATGCGGCGATGCGGCGCACCTCTTCGACCAGGAGCCGGCGGGTGTCGGGATCCGTCGCGCGCAGCGTACCGGTGAGCGTGGCGCGGTCGGGGAGCACGTTGGGCGCCGAGCCCGCGTGCACGCTCCCGATGCTCACGACGGCGGGATAGGCGGGATTCACGCGGCGCGAGACGATGGTCTGGAGCGCCCCGATGAGCGCCCCCGCGCCGACGATCGCGTCCGCAGCCTCGTGCGGCCTGGCGCCGTGCGCGCCGCTCCCGATAAGCTCGATCGCGAACGTATCCGCCGCGGCCGCGAGCGGCCCCTCCTGCGCCACGACCTCGCCGACGGCGAACCGCCGGTCCACGTGTGCGCCGAAGATCGCCGCGACACCGTCGAGCGCTCCCGCCGCGAGCACCGCCTGCGCCCCCCGCCCGGTCTCCTCGGCGGGTTGCAGCACGATCAGCACATCGCCGGCGGCGGGACGTGCCGCCAACAGGTGCGCCGCGCCGACCGCCCAGGTCGCGTGGACGTCGTGCCCGCAGGCGTGCATCACGCCCGGGTTCTCGGAGGCGAAGGCAAGGCCCGTGTCCTCGGCGATGGGGAGCGCGTCGATGTCCCCGCGCACGGCCACGGGTGCGCGGGCGCGGTCGCGACCGCGGATCCGGGCCACGACGCCGGTGCCTGCCACCCGCTCGAGGCCTGCGGGCGCGACCTGGGCGAGCGCTGCGTGGAGCGCGGCCGCGGTGCGCTCCTCCTTGCCCGACAGCTCCGGGTGCCGATGCAAGTCGCGGCGCAGCTCGACGAGGGTGCGTCGCAGCGCTTGGGGGAACAGTTCGTCGAGGCGGCTCACTCCAACACGTCGCTTCTCACCGTCAGATTGTCCACCCGGTCCATGTCCACCGCCACCCCCATGCCCGGCGCGTCACGCGGCACGCGAACCATGCCCTCCTGGTCCATGGTCCACTCCGGTGTGACGATATCCCGCTCCCAGTAGCGTGCGCTGGGAGAGAGGTCGCCGGGGAGCGAGAAGTTGGGCAGCGAGGCGAGCGCCACGTTGTACGCGCGGCCGATCCCGCTCTCGAGCATGCCGCCGCACCACACGGGGATGCCATGTCGCTGGCACAGGTCGTGGATCGCGATGGACTCGGCGAACCCGCCTACGCGTCCGGGCTTGATGTTCACGATGCGGCCGCTCTGGAGCGCGATCATGTCCTCCGCGCGCTCAACGTCGGTGATGGACTCATCGAGGCAGAGCGGCGTCTTGAGGAGGCGCTGCAGGGCCGCGTGGCGCACGAGGTCGTCCCGTCCCAGAGGTTGCTCGATCATCAGCAGGTCGAAGGCGTCGAGGCCCCGCAGGAGCTCGGCGTCGTCCAGCGTATAGGCGGAGTTGGCATCCACCATGAGCTGGACGCCGGGGGGGGGCCCAAGCGTCTCGCGCACGGCGCGCACGTAGGGCACGTCCGCGCCCGGCGCGATCTTGAGCTTGATCTTCTTGTAGCCCTGCTCGACCGCCGCGCGCGCCCGCCGCACCAGCGCCTCGGGACTCGCCTGTAGCCCTAGCGAGATGCCCGTGACGATCCGGTCGCGCGTGCCGCCCAGGAGCGCCGAGAGCGGGCGCCCACACAAACGCGCGGACAGCTCCCAGCAGCCCATCTCCACGGCAGCCTTGGCCATGCGGTGGCCGCGAAAGTCGCGCGCCAGGATCGCGCGCACGACCTCCGGCCCAGCGAGCTCCTGCCGCAGGATGCGGGGCGCCACCCACTCGCGGAGCGCGAGCCACGCCGTATCGATCGTCTCGTCGGAGTAGTTCGGCTGCTCGCCGGCCACGCACTCCGACCACCCGGTGACGCCGTCCGCGGATGTGAGTTCGAGCAGGCAAATGCGTCGTTCCGTGCAGAGCCCGGACGAGATGCGAAACGGCTCCTTGAGCGGGAGGCGGATTTCGCGCAGGGTGATCCGCTCCACGCGCAACATCAGGGCTGCACGAGGATGTAGTAGCCGCGCTCCGCCTCGGTGTCGCGAGAGAAGCCGGCGACATCGTAGCCGTGCGCGAGTGCCCAGGTGAGCGCGGCGCGCGTGGTTGCGCGCCAGCGACCGGCGAGCGCGAGCGACGCTTGTTGCACCTTGTCGATCTCGAGCGGGATCTCGACCCGCAGGGCGGCCGCGGCCGGCCCATCACAGAAGCTTGGCATGGCCGGGAGGCCGTCGCCGTCGGACGCATTCACGACCGTGGCCGTGCTCGTCGTCTCGGGTCGATGGGGCGCGGCGGGCGCGGCGGGCGCGGCGCGCGTGGCGATCTCCCAGGCGACGATGAAGCGGTCGGTCCCGAGCCCCTGGTGGAGAGCGCTGTCGGTGTCGCTGCCGTACATGTCGATTACGTACTCCGTCACCCGCACGCCGAGCCGGTTGAAGTTGAGGTGCGCGTTGCGGGCGACGAGCGGGTCGAAGGTCCAGTAGATGACACCCACGCCGAGGCGGAGCAGCGCCTCGCGCTGAAACTCCTTGAGGCGGCGGCCGATGCCGCGGTCCCGGAGCTCGGGGCGGACCGCGAGCATGTCGGACCAGTGGACCAGCCGGCCGTTCTCGACGCCGGTCATGCCGAACACGAAACCGACGAGCCGTTCCTGGGCGTCGAAGGCGCCCGCGGTCACGCCGCCGAGCCGCTGGCTGACCTTGAGGATCGCGGGGGGGACGCGTTCGCTGAAGTCGGCGCCCCACGTCTCGTGCTGCAGGGCGACGCAGGCGTCGAAGTCCTCGTGCCGGTGGAGGTGGCGAATGTGCAGGCCGGGGAGCGGGGGAGCGTGGGTGTCCATTGAGTATACGACAAGGTATACAACTTGGCCCGGTCCCTCAATCTTCGGCGTGCTTGCGCTGCACACGACTTTGTACACATCTTAGCCCCGACAGCGTTTCGCAACCCGAACACGAGTGCATCCCGGTGACCAATCGCTTGAAGACGATCGTCGCACTGGGGATCGTGAGCGCGATCCCCCGCATGGCCTGGGCGCAGGACCCGCCGCTGCGCGGGTTCGACGCGTACGTTGAGCGGGCCCTCCGCGACTGGCAGGTTCCGGGTGTGGCCGTCGCCGTTGTCCGGAACGACTCCGTGGTGTTCATCAAGGGCTACGGCGTGCGGGAGCTGGGCAAGCCCGCCCGCGTCGATGCGCGCACGCTCTTCGCGATCGGCTCGACCACGAAAGCCTTCACCGCGGCCGCGCTGGCGTTGCTCGTCGATTCCGGGCGGGTGTCATGGGACGATCCCGTCACGAAGCACCTTCCGTGGTTCGAGCTCGCCGATCCGTACGTGACGCGGGAGCTGACGGTGCGCGATCTCCTGACGCATCGGAGCGGCCTGCCGCGCGGCGATCTCGCGTGGTATGGCTCGGGGTTCGACCGGTCCGAGGTGCTGCGCCGCGTCCGTTACCTGAAGCCGCGCTGGAGCTTTCGGTCCACCTACGGCTACCAGAACATCATGTTCCTCGCCGCGGGCGAGGTGGTCGCCGCGGCGAGCGGGCGCCCGTGGGCGGACTTCGTGACAGGCCGCATCTTCACGCCGCTCGGCATGACCGAGACGAGCACCAGCGTCACGGCGTTGGGCGACGGGGACGTGGCCGCGCCGCACGAGAAGATCGACGACACGGTGCGCGTCATCCCGTGGCGCAACATCGACAACATCGCTCCCGCGGGCTCCATCAATTCGAACGTGTCGGATCTCGCCCAGTGGGTGAGACTCCAGCTCGGCGGCGGAGCCGTTGGCAGCCGCCGCCTCCTGAGCGACTCCGTGATCGAGGAGATGCATACGCCGCAGATCGTGGTCCGCATGAGCAAGGAGGCGCGCGAGACCTTCCCCGACACGCATTTCCTCGCGTACGGCCTCGGCTGGGCGCTGCGCGACTACCACGGCAAGAAGTTCGTCGGTCACGGCGGCGCGATCGACGGGATGCGCGCCGAGATCGGGCTCGTCCCGGAGGCGCGCGTGGGCGTCGTCGTGCTCTCGAACCTGGACGGCACGAGCTTTCCTGTGGCCATCCTGTACCGCACACTCGACGCGTATCTGGGCGCGCCCCCGCGTGATTGGAGCGCCGTGCTGCTCGCGGTTCAGCGCAAGGCCGAAGCCAGGGGCGACAGCGTCCGCCGGGCCTTCGACGCGGCGCGTGTGACGGGCACGCGTCCATCGCTGCCGCTCGAGAAATATGCGGGGACCTACGTGGACAGCCTGTACGGCGCGGTCGAGGTCGCGGAGCAGGGAGACCGGCTCGTGGCCCGCAAAGGCCCCGCGTTCGTGGGCGACGTGACGCACTGGCACTACGACACCTTCAAGGTGACCTGGCGCGACCGGGGGCTCGGCACCACCTACTTCACGTTCAACGTCGACGCCCAGGGCAAGGTACGGGCGCTCGAGGTGCGGGATCTGGGCGAGTTCAAACGGTCGGCACCACCGACGCGTGAGTAATTCCAAAGCGACAAAGCCAAAGGCCTCGGTGATGCGTGCGCGCGGCGACCGCGTCGTCCGCGCGTACCAGCGATTGCGCGAGCTGATCGTGTGGGGGCGGCTATCCCCGGGGTCGCGGGTGATCGAGAGCGACATCGCCGAGCGGCTGGGGGTGAGCCGCACACCGGTGCGGAGCGCGCTGCACCGGCTGCAGCAGGAGGGCTACATCGTGGGGGTGGGCCGGGGCAGCGAGCAGCGCCTCACGGTGGCGCCGCTGACGCAGGACGACGCGCGCGATCTGTTCGCGATCATCGGGGGGATCGAGGGGCTCGCGGCGCAGCACGCGGCGGCGCTCGAGCGCCCGGCACGCGTGCAGCTCGGCGCGAAGCTTCGGGAGTTGAACGGCGCGCTGGAGCGGGCGGCGAAGGCGACGCGACCCAATCCGATGCGCATCTTCGACCTCGATACCACGTTTCACCGGACCTACGTGGAGGCGGGGGCGGGCTTGCGCCTGCTGGCGCTGCACGACGCCATCAAGCCGCAGGCAGAGCGGTACGTGCGGCTGTACACGAGCGCGCTGGTGGACGAGATCGCGCGGTCGGTCGAGGAGCACGAGAAGATCGTGGAGCAGATCGAGGCCGGGAGTGCCGAGGGGGCGTGGCGGGCTGTACAGCGCAACTGGCGCAACGCCGCGGCGCGGCTGAGCCGGGTGATACTCACTCTGGGGGAGCGGGGGAGCTGGTAGCTCGCAGGGTTGAGAAACTCCCTGGCGGTGGCGAAGTTATGGACTGCCTGGCGCCGTAGCCAAGTGGTAAGGCAGAGGTCTGCAAAACCTCGATTCGTCGGTTCGATTCCGACCGGCGCCTCTTGCTCGTCCCCAAACTCTTCACGACGGTCCGGGGCTACACCCGGGCGCAGTTTGCCCGGGACCTGACCGCCGGCATCATCGTCGGCATCGTCGCGCTCCCCCTCGCCATCGCGTTCGCGATCGCGAGCGGTTTGCCCCCCGAGCGCGGGCTCTACACCGCCATCATCGCGGGCTTCCTGATCTCCGCCCTGGGCGGCTCGCGCGTCCAGATCGGCGGCCCGACCGGGGCATTCGTGGTCATCGTCGCGGGCATCGTGCAGCACTACGGCGTCGACGGCCTCCTCATCGCGACCCTCATGGCGGGGGTGATCCTCGTCATCTTCGGGCTCATCCGGATGGGCGGCGCGATCAAGTTCATCCCCTATCCGGTGACGATCGGGTTCACGAGCGGAATCGCGTTGATCATCTTTTCGAGTCAAGTCAAAGACCTGCTCGGTCTCGACATGGGCGCCGTGCCGGCGCCCTTCATCGCCAAGTGGGACGCCTACGTCCGCGCCTTCGACTCGGTGAATCCCTGGGCGCTGGTCGTCGCCACGGCCGCCTTCACGATCATCCTGGTGTGGCCCAAGGTCGAGCGGCGCATCCCGGGGCCGTTCGTCGCGCTGCTCGTCACGACGGCGCTAGTCCAGATCTTCCACCTCCCGGTCGAGACGATCGGCGCCCGGTTCGGCGTGATCCACGCGGGGCTGCCACGACTCTCCCTGCCGCACGTGACGCTGCCGTTGCTCGGGTCGCTCGCCGCCCCGGCCTTCACGATCGCGCTGCTCGCCGCGATCGAATCGCTGTTGTCGGCGGTGGTGGCCGACGGCATGATCGGCGGCCGCCACCGCTCCAACATGGAGCTCGTCGCGCAGGGGGTGGCGAACATCGCGTCGCCGCTCTTCGGCGGGATGCCGGCGACCGGCGCGATCGCCCGCACCGCCACGAACGTGAAGAACGGCGGCCGCACCCCCGTCGCGGGGATGACACACGCCGTCACGCTGCTCCTGATCACGCTGTTTTTCGGCCGCTGGGTGGGGCTCATACCGCTGGCGACGCTGGCCGCGATTCTCGTCGTCGTCGCGTTCCACATGAGCGAGTGGCGCACGTTCGCCTCCGAGTTCCGGGCCCCCAACAGCGACGTGGCGGTACTGCTCACGACGTTCCTGCTCACGGTCCTCGTCGACCTCACGGCGGCGATCGAGATCGGCATGGTGTTGGCGGCGTTCCTGTTCATGCGCCGCATGGCCGAGGTCACCAACATCAGCGTCCTGACCCACGAGTTCACCGACCCCACCGACGACTTCGAGTCCGACCCCAACGCGGTGCGCCGGCGGGTGGTGCCGGAGGGCGTGCAGGTCTACGAGATCACCGGACCGTTCTTTTTCGGCGCCGCGGAGATGTTCAAGGACCGCGTGGGCCGGATCGCCGGGAAGCCGAAGGTGCTGATTCTGCGGTTGCGGCACGTGCCGGCGATCGACTCGACAGGCTTGCACGCGTTGCGCGACGTCGTGCGCCGGAGCCGGCACGAGGGGACGCTGGTCATTCTATCCGACGTGCACGCCCAGCCGGTGGTTGCGCTCGAGCGCTCCGGGATGTACGACGAGCTGGGCGAAGAGAACATTCACGGCAACATCGATGACGCCCTGAACCGCGCCCGCGCCCATCTGGGCCTGCCTACCGCCGAGCGGCCGGCGTTCGCGACGCCTACTGTGGCCCGCGAGACCGCGTGACCTTCCAGCGACCCGCTTGCGTCTCCCCCGACGGCAGACGGGTCGTGTACGTCCCCTCGATTGCGTTTCCCGCGAGCTGTCCCTCGAAGGTCGTGAGTAGTCGTGCGCCGGTCTGCGGGTCGGCATAGGGGGCCAGCGTGCCGTTCACGTGCCCCGCCTGGATGCGCACGAACCTGATCGTCAGAACCTCGGCTTCGGGGATCGCAGCGCCCGCCGGCGGCGGTCCCTGCCGCCACAGCGCGAGGGGTCGCCCCCAGCCGGCGGGGATCATGACCACGTCGCCGAAGGCGCTGTCCCCCTGGGCGCGGAGCGTGAAACTGATGCTGCCGCTGCGGCCGGAGGCAGGGCTCGAGTACTCGCCGGTCCACTCACCGGTAAGCGCGGCGACGTCGCCGGCGGAGCCCACGAGGGGCACGGCGGCCTGTTTCGCGGCGCAGGCGGCGAGCAACAGCAACAGGGATGGGGTGAGGCGGTTGGATGTGTGCATCCGATGAATCTATCTTTGCGGCGTGCCGGCACCACCCGTCATCGCGCGGGGGACCTGCTTCCCCCTCTTCGCGTTCGAGGTCGCCCAGGCGATCGACCTGGACGCGGCCGAGCGCCGCCTGTTCGCGGGCGCCGAACGGCAGACGATCAAGCACAAGCGCCGCGCCCCGGCGTCCTTCGAGTACCGGCCCGCCCCGCTGCGCGTGAATCGTGGCGGCAGCGTCCACGATCTGGGTGAGTACCGCACGACCCCAGGAGTCGAGGTCGTGCTGTACGACTTCGGCGCGGTTTCGGTGAGCCATGCCATTCCGATCGCTGGCCCGCTGAGCGGTCTCCCGGCGCTGGCCGAGGAGCTATGGGGAAACGAGCGGTTGCTCGCGGACTCGCGGCGCCAAGTGGAGGAGCTGCTGACCGTGCTCGGGGATGCCGCGCTTCGCCCGCGGATCGCCGACTTCGTCGAAGATTACTCGGCATTTCACATCGAGGCCTTCACGGCGCCGTGCGAGGCCGCGGCGCTCTGGACGGAGCACGCCCACACCGTGGCGCAGGTCCTGCGCGCGGCCCGCAATCCCCTCTCGCAGCAGGAAGTCGCAGACGCGACGGCGCTGCGACTCTCGTTCGGCCCGAGCGACGCGACGATCATCGACACCGACGCCGCGATCCTCTTCGACCCCGAGGGCGAGGACGTCCGCGACGTGATCGAGTTCGCCAATACCCAGCTCCTGGAAATGCGGTTCCTCGACCAGCAGCTGGACGATGCGCTCGAGCGCGCCTATGACACGCTCCTCGGACGACCGACCCGTCTGTGGGGACCTGGCAAGTTGGGGCCGGACCTGCGGCGTCTCGCGCGGATGCAGCTCGACTCGGCCATCCTGTTCGAGCAGGTCACCAACGCGCTGAAGCTCGTGGGCGATCAATTCCTCGCGCGGGTCTACTCGCTCGCGTCGCGGCGCTTTCACCTCGCCGAATGGGACGCCAGCATCTCTCGCAAGCTGCAGACGATCGACGGGATCTACGCCAAGATGTCGGATCGCGCGGCCACCCGGCGGATGGAAGTGCTCGAGTGGATCATTATCGTCCTCATCGCCTTGTCGATCTTGCTGTCGGTCGTGACGCTCACGCCGCACTGAGGGACCTCCTTGCGGCCCCCGCCAGGCGGCCGATAACATACCCCCATGGCACATCGAGAACACCAGGCGCGCGCGGCGTCGCGGCGGATGCTGGCGGCGGGCGAACGGGAGCTGCAGCGCATCGTCCTGGACATGCACGACGGGCCGGTGCAGGACATCTTCGCCGCCCTGTCGCAGCTCCAGTTGCTCGAGCGCACCCTCACAGGGCGGCCGGCCGCCCGCAAACAGGTGCGGCAGATCGTCAAGGCCCTCGAACGGGCCCTAAGCGAGATCCGCAGCTTTATCGGGGCGTTCCGCCCGCCCGGGTTCGAACGCCGCCAACTCGGCCCGATCATCGAGGGGCTCATGGTGCAGCACGAGGCGCTGACGGCCCAGAAGATCGAGCTCTCCATGTGCGCGGACGTGGGCGACTGCGCCCTCGCGACGAAAATCGCCATCTACCGGATCTTGCAGGAGGCGCTCGCCAACGGATTCCGCCACAGCGGCGCGACGCATCAACGGGTGGCGATCGCGCGCAACGGCGCCCCGATTACGCTGATCGTGTCGGACGACGGCAAGGGCTTCGACCCCGCTGCCGTGCTGGCCCGCGAAGCCGACGTCGGCGTCGAGGGCGGCCACTTTGGGTTGCGGGGCATTCAGGATCGCGTCGAAATGCTCGGGGGGACGTTCAGTATCGACAGCGCCCCGGGCCGGGGCAGCGCGCTCACGGTCACGCTGCCCGCGGAATGACGGCGTCGCGAACCATCCGCGTCCTGCTGGCCGACGACCACGCCATCGTGCTGCAGGGGCTCAAGGCACTCGTCGACGGCGAGCGGGACATGACCGTGGTCGGGGCCACCACCGACGGCGCTAAAGTCGTGGAGCTGGTCGATCAGTTCTCGCCCGACGTCGTGCTCCTCGACCTCGAGCTCTCGGGGATTCGGGGAACCGACGTGATCGCCGGCCTGCGGCAGCGGGCGACATCACCCAAGGTGTTGGTGCTCACGGCGTACAACGACGGCGAATCGATCCGCGCGGTGCTCGACGCGGGAGCGGACGGCTTGGCGCTGAAAACGGAATCGCCGCAGCAGACGATCGCCGCGATCCGTCAGGTGTGCGCGGGGCAGCTCGTCTTTCCGCAGGCGGCGCGGCGCTGGCTCGAGGAGCGCCGCGGCTCGGGGGGCGGGGGAGACCTCACCGCGCGCGAGCGGGAGGTGTGGGCGCTGATCGCCGACGGCCTCCCCAACCACGCCATCGCCAAGCGCCTCGGTCTCACCGCCAACACCGTCAAATTCCACGTCCAGCACTTGTTCAGTAAGCTGGGCGTGCGGAACCGGACTGAGGCGGCGATCAGGTACGCGCGGCGCTGAGCGCCGCCGCCTTTTGTGCCACGCCGTCCAGGCACGCCGCATACGACGCGGCGAACTTCGCGATCCCTTCCACCTCGAGCGCCCGCGTGATGCGGGCCAGGTCGATCCCGAGCCCGCTGAGCTTGCGGAGCCGCTGCTCGGCCGCAGACGCGTCCGCCCCGATACGGACCTGCGGGTCGCCATGGTCGCGGTACGCCGCCAGCGTCTCCGGTGGCAGCGTGTCGACCGTCTGTGGGGCGACGAGCGCCTCGACGTAGTACACGTCCGGGTACGCGGGGTCCTTCGTACTGGTCGAGGCCCACAGCGGCCGCTGCGCCTGCGCGCCTCGCGCGGCGAGCGCCTGCCAGCGGGGGCCACGCAGCGTCTCCTGGAAGCGGGCGTACGCGAGCTGCGCGTTCGCGACCGCGATGGTGCCCCGCAGCTCGCGGCGTGGGTCGCCGCCGAGCGCGTCCAGCAGCGCATCGATCTTGGAATCCACCCGGCTCACGAAGAAGCTCGCGACGGAGGCCACGCGGTCGATCGGCCGGCCCTGCGCCAGGCGGTGCTCCAAGCCGGCTAGATGCGCCGTCATGACCTCGACGTAGCGCTCCACCGCGAACAACAGGGTCACATTGACGTTGATGCCGAGCGCGAGACACTGCTCGATGGCCTGGAGCCCTTCGGCGGTGCCTGGGATCTTGATCATCAGATTGGGCCGGCCCACGGCGGCCCAGAGCCGCTGAGCTTCGCGCACCGTCCCGGCGGCATCCCGCGCCAGATCGGGCGATACCTCGAGCGAGACGAAACCGTCCCGGGCGCCGCGCGCATCGTAATGGGGCCGGAACAGATCGCAGGCCTCCTGGACGTCGCGGACCGCGAGCGCCTCGAAGATCCGTGCGGGGTCGAGGCCGCGATCGGCGAGCAGCCGGATCTCGGCATCGTAGCGGTCGCTCGTGGCGACGGCCTTCTCGAAGATCGTGGGGTTGGTCGTCATCCCGGCGAGGCCGTCGTCGGCGATCAGCCGGCCCAGCTCCCCGCTGTGCAGCAGGTCGCGCGTGATGAAGTCGAGCCAGGGGCTCTGGCCCAGCTCGCTCAGCCGGGCGAGCGGATTCATGCGAACCCCCGCGCCGTGGCGTGTTCCTGCTTCGCGGCGAGCGCGCTCGCCTTGACCAGATAGTACGTCAGCACGAGCTGCGTCACGGCAAGCGGGTTGGACCGGCCCTCGGTGGGCCCGTCCTGGAACACACCCACGCGGTCGGAGCGCAGGTGTCGCGCGCTGGGCATGTGGTCCCACATGCGATTCTCGATCGCGCGCGTCGCCGCGTCCGAGATCTGGCCGCTGATCTCGAGCAGGTCCGCGCCCTCGGCGCCGCGCACCAGCTTCAAGTAGGGTCCGCCGTTCGTCCCGTCCGCGGCCGCGAAGGCGTCCTCGAGGTCGGGCAGCGGCACGGGGTGGCGCAGGGTGATCCGCACGTTCAGGCGGCCGTTGTCCTTCGTCTTGGCGTACTCGAGCGGCGGGTAGAACGACACCACGATATCCGCCTGCTCCCGCTGCGGCTGGACGTACGACTCGGAGTCGTGCCGCCGGTGCTCCAGCTGCTCCAGCACCTCCGCGCGAGTGTAGCCGCGCTTCGACGTGTCGCGCTTGATCTTCCACTCGACGCGCAGCTCGGGGTCGGGGTCGAGAAACACCGAGACGTCCCACTGGCTGCGGAGATCCGTCGTGTACAGCGCGTGCAATCCGTGCACGAGGACGATCGGCCGCGGCGCCAGGAACTCGGGTGGGCCGAACGTGCCGTTCGAGTGGTCGTACACCGGCTTGAAGATGCGCTCGCCGCCGCGGAGCAGCCGGATGTGCTGGCCCATGAGGTCGAGGTTGTTGCAGTCGGGATGGAGCGCGGTGATGCGGCGTGCCTGGCGCTCCACGCGATCGAGCGAGTGATAGTCGTCCAGGCAGATGTCGGACACGAGCTGCACGCCGAGCAGCTCGACGCAGCCGTTCGACAGCGTGGACTTGCCCGCCCCCGAGTCGCCGACCAGACACAGCATGATGGGACGTCCTGCTCGGAATGGCATAGGGCGCTCCTTATCGGTCATTTCGAGCCTCCGCCTCGTCTCGGAACACCCGGCTCTGGCGGATGTCCGCGGCGTCCAACCGGGTGAGCTCCGCCTCGGGCACGCTGCCCCCGCGCTGCAGCAGCCGGTTCGCCTGACGCAGCTTGGCGCGGTCGACGGCGTTGCGCACGCTGCGCGCGTTGGCGAAGTGCGGCTGCGTCATGCGCCGCTCCAGGTACTCGCGGAACGCCTGCCGCGACGCGTCGTCGAAGGCGTAGTGCTGCTGCGCCAGCATCACGTCGGCGATCGCCATCAGCTCCTCGAGGGTGTAGTCCGGGAAGTCGAGATGATGCGCGATGCGCGAATGAAACCCGGGATTGGACTGGAAGAACGTCTCCATCCGCTCCTTGTAGCCGGCGAGGATCACCACGAGGTCCTCGCGCTGGTTCTCCATCACCTGCAGCAGCATCTCGATCGCTTCCTGACCGTAGTCACGCTCGTTCTCGGGGCGATAGAGGTAGTACGCCTCGTCGATGAAGAGCACGCCGCCCATCGCCCGCTTGACCGCTTCCTTGGTTTTCGGCGCGGTGTGCCCGACGTACTGCCCCACGAGATCGTCGCGGCTCGCCACGACCAGGTGCCCCTTTCGGACGTAGCCCAGCTGCTGCAGGATCTTCGCCATCCGCAGCGCCACCGTCGTCTTCCCGGTGCCCGGATGCCCGGTGAAGCTCATGTGCAGCGTGGTGCGTTCGGTCGAGAGTCCCCGCTCCTCGCGCAGCCGCGCCACCAGCAGCAGCGCGGCGATCTCCCGGATGCGCGTCTTGATCGGCTTCAGGCCGACCAGCTCGCGACCCAGCTCGTCGAACACCGGCTCGATGTTCGAGGCGCGGAAGGCGGCGTCCATGTCGACGAGCCCCCCCGCCCCCGCGACGAGCGCCTCGACGGCTCTAGTCTCCGTAGCGCTTCCCCGCCGGACGGTCGGTCGCATAAGAGTGGAGCGTGTACCGGATCACCCGGTCTTCGCTCTCCTGGCGTTCGACGCGGAAGCCCGGCTCTTCGGGCGGCCGGTTGACGATGAAGCTCAGCGCCGTCGTCTGGCGCCGGTACCGCCGGTCGTAGCCGTTCACCTTGACATAATGGCGCGGAAACGCCTTCCGGCAGGCGTTGACCTCCAGCATGATCGCGGCGGGGTCCTTGAGCTCGAACATCGGGAGCCCCCACATCTCCCAGTACGCGTTCCGCGGATGCGGGTCGTCCGTGTACTCCACGGACACGGCCCACTCGTTGTCGAGGCAGTACTGGATCTGTGCCTTGATCTGCTCGTCGGACAGATCGGGGAGGTAGGAGAACGTTCCCTGGGTGACGCGCATGGTCGTTCCTCCGTCAGACCGTCAAGGTCACGACCGCGTCGGGCACGTCGGTCGACTCGAAATTGAAGGTGATGTCTTTCCAGACCTCGAGGGCCTTGCGGAGCGACGGCGACCAGCGCGCGGCGCGCGCCAGGATCTCCGGCCCCTCGTTGAAATAGTCGCGTCCTTCGTTTCGGGCCTGCATCATGACCTCGACGGCCACGCGGTTCGCCGTGGCACCTTCGGCGATGCCGTCGGGGTGGCCGATGGTGCCGCCGCCGAACTGCAGCACCACGTCTTCGCCCAGATAATGCAGCAGCTGGTGCATCTGGCCCGCGTGGATCCCGCCCGACGCGACGGGCATGGTCGCCGGCATCGAAGCCCAATCCTGCTCGAAGTAGAGGCCCAGCGTGGGATCGGGCGCGACGTTGTTCTCGAGCAGCGTGCGGTAGTAGCCGCGGATCGCGTTGGGATCGCCCTCGAGCTTCCCTACCACCGTCCCCGCATGGATGTGATCGACGCCGGCGAGCCGCATCCACTTCGCGATCACGCGGAAGTTCACGCCGTGGGTCTTCTGGCGCGTGTAGGTGCCGTGTCCGGCGCGGTGCAGGTGCAGGATCACGCCGTTACGCCGCGCCCACTTGGCCATCGACTGGATCGCCGTGTACCCGATGGTCAGGTCGATCATGATGATCACGCTGCCGATCGCCTTCGCGAACTCGGCGCGCTCGTACATGTCTTCCATCGTCGCGGCGGTGACGTTCATGTAGTGGCCCTTGATCTCGCCCGTCTCCGCCATCGCCCGCGCCACGCCCTCCATGGCGAACAGGAAGCGGTCGCGCCACCGCATGAACGGCTGGCTGTTGATGTTCTCGTCGTCCTTGGTGAAGTCGAGCCCGCCGCGCAGCGCCTCGAACACCACGCGGCCGTAATTGCGGGCCGAGAGCCCGAGCTTGGGCTTCACCGTCGCGCCGAGCAGCGGTCGGCCGTATTTATTCAGGTACTCGCGCTCCATCACAACGCCGTGCGGCGGCCCGTGGAACGTCTTCACGTAGTGCGGCGGGATGCGCATGTCCTCGAGGCGGAGCGACTTCAGCGCCTTGAATCCGAAGACGTTGCCGATGATCGACGACGTGAGGTTGGCGATTGAGCCTTCCTCGAACAGGTCGAGGTTGTAGGCGATGTAGGCGATGAACTGGTCGGTGCCGGGGACCGGCTCGACCCGGTAGCACTTCGCCTGGTAGTTCTCGTAGGCGGTCAGCCGATCGGTCCACACGACGGTCCACGTGGCCGTGGAGGATTCGCCGGCCACCGCGGCACTCGCTTCGATGGGCTCGATGCCGTCCTGGGGCACGAGCCGGAACGCGCACAGAATGTCGGAATCCTGGGGCACGTAGTCCGGCCGGTAGTAGCCCATCTCGGCATACGGCGTCACGCCGGCGGACCAGCGACTCTTTTTCTTTCCGTCACCGCCAGCCATGGGGTCCCCCACATGTGAAATATTTCACAAGCTTCCGCTAACGTACCGCCCCGGACCAGCCCGCGCTACACTCCTTTGGACAAGCTAGTTCGGGTGGCTCCGCTGACGTCAATATGGGTGGGTTACTAGCGCCCGGAAGGCCTCACGGGTGCTTCACTGAGCTGGCGCAGCACGTACTCCAGGATCCCGCCGTGGCGGTAGTACTGGGCCTCCTGCGGCGTGTCGATCCGCACGGTCGTCCGGAACTCCGTGACCTTGCCGTCGTCCGCGGTCGCGCGGACCGTGAGCTCCTTGGGCGTCTCGGCGAGCCCGGTGACGTCATAGCGCTCCTTCCCCGTCAGCCCCAGCGAGGCGGGCGACTCGTCGGGCAGGAACTGCAGCGGTAGAATCCCCATCCCCACGAGGTTCGAGCGGTGAATCCGCTCGTAGCTCTGGGCGATCACCGCGCGCACGCCCAGCAGGCGCGGCCCCTTGGCTGCCCAATCGCGTGACGATCCCGAGCCGTACTCCTTCCCCGCGAGCACGATCAACGGCGTGCCTTCCGCCTGATACGCGACCGAGGCGTCGTAGATCGTCATCGGCGCCCCGTCGGGGAGGTGAACGGTGAACGGGCCCTCGGTGCCCGGCGCGAGCTGGTTCTTGAGGCGCACGTTGGCGAAGGTGCCGCGCACCATGACCTCGTGGTTGCCGCGGCGCGCGCCGTATGAGTTGAAGTCCGCGGGCTCCACCCCGTGCGCGATGAGGTACTGGCCGGCCGGGAGCGTCTTGCGGATCGATCCCGCGGGGGAGATGTGATCCGTCGTGATGCTGTCGCCGAGGAGACAGAGTACCCGGGCGCCGCGGATGTCGGCGATCGGCCGGGGCTGCGCCGAGAGCCCATCGAAGTAGGGGGCGCGGCGGATGTAGGTTGAGTCCGGTTCCCAGGCGAAGCGGTCGCCCTCAGGGACCGGCAGGCTGCGCCAGCGCTCGTCCCCGGTGAAGACGTCGGCGTAGCTCTTCTGGAACATCGCCGACTTGATGGACGTGCGGATGACTTCGTCCACCTCCTGGGCCGTCGGCCACAGGTCGCGCAGGAAGACGGGTTTGCCGTCCGTGCCGGTGCCGAGGGGCTGGGTGTGGAATTCGATGTCGATCCGCCCCGCGAGCGCATAGGCGACGACGAGCGGCGGGGACGCGAGATAATTCGCCCGCACCTCCTGCTGGATCCGGCCCTCGAAGTTGCGGTTCCCCGACAGCACCGAGCAGACCACCAGCTCCCCCTCGGCGACCGCGGCCGACACCGCCTCGGGCAGTGGCCCGGAGTTCCCGATGCACGTGGTGCAGCCGTAGCCCACCAGGTGGAAGCGGAGCTGCTCGAGCGGCTTCATGAGACCGGCTCGCTCGAGATATTCGGTCACCACCTTCGAGCCCGGGGCGAGACTCGTCTTCACCCAGGGCTGCGTATCTAGCCCTCGCTCCACGGCCTTCTTGGCGAGGAGCGCGGCGGCGACCATCACCGACGGGTTCGACGTGTTGGTGCAGCTCGTGATCGCGGCGATCACGACCGACCCATGGCGTAGCTGGTGCTCCACGTCGTCGAGCGTCAGCGTGACGTGGGTCCGGCGTTTGGGGACGGCAGGGGTCTCGACCGTCGTGACCGTGCTGCCGCCTTCCTCCTCCCAGCGAATGGCGTTGGACGGCGCCGCGACCGGGGACGTCGCTTTCATCAGGGTGGGGAGCGCCTCGAGGAAGTTTTTTCCCACCTCGCGCAACGCGACGCGGTCCTGCGGACGCCGCGGCCCGGCGAGACTCGGCTCCACCGTCGCGAGGTTCAGCTCCAGCGTATCGGAGTACACCGGTTCCGGCGCGTCCGGGCCGTGAAACAGCCCCTGCTCCTTCATGTAGGCCTCGACGAGCCGCACCTGCTCGGCGGGGCGGCCGGTGAACTCGAGGTAGCGCAGGGTCTCCTGGTCCACGGGGAAGATGCCGACCGTGGCCCCGTACTCGGGGGCCATGTTGCCGATGGTTGCCCGATCGGCCAGGGGCAGCGTCGCCATGCCGGGGCCGTAGAACTCCACGAACTTGCCGACCACGCCCTTCTTGCGGAGCCGCTCCGTCACGGTGAGGACGAGGTCCGTCGCCGTGGCGCCCTCGGCGAGCCGCCCGGTGAGCCGGAAGCCCACGACCTGCGGAATCAGCATCGAGACCGGCTGCCCCAGCAACGCCGCCTCGGCCTCGATCCCGCCCACCCCCCAGCCGAGCACGCCGAGCCCGTTGATCATCGTGGTGTGGGAATCAGTTCCAACGAGGGTGTCCGGGTACGCTTGGGCCGGGCCGTCCGGCCGTCCGCCCGTCCGGCCGTCCGTCGTGAATACGACGCGCGCAAGGTATTCGAGGTTCACCTGATGCACGATGCCAGTGTCCGGGGGCACGACCTTGAATCCCGCGAACGTCTTCTGCGCCCAGCGCAGCAGCGCGTAGCGCTCGCGATTGCGCTGGAACTCGAGCTCAGCGTTCGCATGAAACGCGGTCGGCGTCCCGAACTCGTCCACGATGACCGAGTGATCGATCACGAGTTCGGCGGGGAGCAGCGGGTTGACGCGCTTGGGGTCGCCGCCCATCTGGACGATCGCGTCGCGCATCGCGGCCAGGTCCACGACGGCCGGCACCCCGGTGAAATCCTGCAGCAGCACCCGCGCCGGCATGAACGCGATCTCTTCGTCGGGGGCCTTGGCCGGGTTCCAGCGCGCCAGCTTCTCGATGTCCTGGGCGCGGACCACGCGGCCGTCCTCGAGGCGCAGCAGGTTCTCGAGCAGGATCTTGAGCGAATAGGGCAACCGGGCGACCGGCAGGCCGCGTTTCTCGAGGACGTCGAGCCGGTGGATCTCGAAGGAGGCGCCCCCGGCCTTCAACGTCGCGCGGCTGCCGAAACTGTTCCCGCTCATTCCACCACCTTCACGCCGACCACGAAGTATTCGGTCTCGCCGAAGCAGGTCGTGGGAATCCCCTTGTGCTGTTCGTAGGACAGCGCGACGCGCTTACCGAGCGACTGGTTGATGCGGCCCGCGACCGCGTCGTTCCGCACGGTGAACAGGAACTTCTCCGACATCGTACCGGGCATCGAGACAATCGCAAGCTCGCCCTCCCACGTTTTGCAGACCCAGCCCTTCTTCGAGAATTTCTGCACGTACCCGGCCCGTTCGCCCTGGGCGTAGCTCCAATTGAGGGCCGACCAGGTGTAGAGCCCCAAAGCGAGTACGGGGGCCAGCAGCACGCCGGCGAGGATGAGCTTGCGCTTGCGCGTGAACTTAAAGTCGAACTTCAGGCGCGGGAACTTGATGGCGGGCTGCGGATCGGGCTGCTCCACTTCGTACTCCTCGGTTTTGAATGGAACGAAGCCGCGGGCGACGTAGTTCGGCAAGGCGTTCGGATGATCGAGCGTACAGGTATGCAACCACACCCGCTTCGGCCCGAGGGCCCAGGCGTCGCGCACCGCGCAGGACAGCAGGTGCTTTCCGAACCCGCGGCCGAACTGGGCCGCGACGATCCCGAAGTAGGCAATCTCGACCGAGTCTTCCTCGGGCACCCGGCGCAGCTCGTACCAGCCGGCGAGGTTCCCGTCCCGCGTGGCGACGTGCAGCTGGATGTTCGGATCGACGAGGTGCTCGGTGATCTGGTCGTCGCTCCAGTCCCAGCGGTCGCGCCACTGAAACGCCTCGCCCACCGTCCGATAACAGTGCCGGTACAGCTTGGGGGGCGGGATGGGGACGTGCGCCAGCGTGATGTCGGGGAAGTCGCCGAGCGCAGTCTTGAACTGCGTGCGATCGGTCAGCTCGAGGTAGGTACGGGTTACGTGCACGGACGGAAATCTACCCTATCTTTACGGCATGACCTTCAACAAGATGGGCACCGTGCCTTTGCCCCTGGCCGTGCATCTGGCCACGCACACCGTGATCGGCCTGTTCTGCGCCTTCGCGGGCGGGCTGAACCTGATCGATCCCACCAAGATCATCCCCAACGCCGTGATCTTCCTCGGCCTCGCGGGGTTCAGCTGGGGCTACGTCTTCGGCATCCTGATGGCGCGGCGGGAGGTCGTGGCACTGGGCGTGGTGGCGAGCCTGGGCTACGCCGCGGCCGGGGTGTGGCAGCTCGGCGCCGACTGGCGCCTGGGGATGCTGCTACTGCTGATCGGTGGGTCCGGGCTCGCCACGCTGGCCGTGTACCGCCGGCGGATTCTCGAGGCGTAGCTTACCCGATCATATCATCCCGCAGCGGCGCAGCGGGGAGCTCGACCACGAACCTCGCGCCGCCCAACGTTGCGGAGTCTTCTATCCAGATCTTCCCGCCCACTTCCGCCACCACCCGCTGACAGATGGACAGACCGAGCCCCGACCCTTCGTCGGGGCTCTTGGTCGTGAAAAAGGGATCGAACACGCGTCCGCGGATCTCCGCCGGCACGCCCGGTCCCGAGTCTTCGACGGTGAGCCGGACCCAGTCGTCGCGCGCCTCGGTCGTGAGCTGAATGACGGCGGCGGGCCGCCCGCGCACCGCGTGTTCGGCATTGGTGACGAGATTGATGACCACCTGCTGCAGCTCCTGGCCGAGGCCCAGCACCGCCTCCGCGCCCTGGTCCATCTTGGTGCGCACTTCGATGTTGTCGGCGCGAAGCACGCGTTGGCGGATCTCGGCCACGTCGCGCACCAGATCGTTGATCTGGATCCGCATGGGAGTAACGTCGGCGCGCCGCGCGAGCCGGAGCAGGCTGCGCACGATGCGCGCCGCGCGGTCCACCTCGCGAACGATCGTGGACGCCGCCGCGCTCGCGTCGGCGTCGCGGGTGGAGCGGCCCAGCAGCTCCGCTTCCATGCGGATCGCGGCGAGCGGGTTGTTCACCTCGTGAGCGACGCCGCTCGCGATCTCCCCGACTGTGGCGAGCTTCTCGCGCGCGATCAACTCGCGCTGCGCGCGAAGCTCGTCGGTCCGGTCGTACAGGGCGACGAGCAGGTGCTCCGAGCCCAGGCCCTGTAATCCGGTGACGGTGCAGTCGCAGATCCGGCGGTCGCCCGACTCCTGGGTCACCAAAACGCGGCCGTGCCAGGGCTCGCCCTCGCGGCGCCCCGCGAGGATCAGGCGCACCGTCAGGCCGCTGGGGGAGAGCCCGAGTGCCTCGAGATGGCGTCCCACGGCGGTCTCCTTCGATGCGGCACCGAAGATCCGAATGGCAGCCTCGTTGACCTGATGCACGACGCCCGTGGTGTCCACGAGCGCCATAGGAAGCGGGCTGGCGTCGACCATCGCGCTCGCACGGTCGGCGGCGGCTCGAGTGGCGGCGAGCGCCTGGGAAAGCTCGATCCCACCGGCGATATGCGCGGCCACGGCGGTGAGATAGTGCAGGTCGTACAGACTGAACGAGGGCGGGGGTGTGGAGCCTTGGCCCTGATAGCGCAGCAATCCGACGGCCCCAACGGGCCCGCGCGAGGTCCGCAACGGAGCGATGAGCGCCGAGCGGACGCCGTCGGCCAGCCGGACCGCGAGCGGGCTGGCATCGCCTTCGGCGCGGAGATCGTCCGTCATCAGGGCTTCGCCGGTGCGCACCACGCGGCCGGTGGCGCTGGTGTGCAACCCTAACTCGAGCCCTTCTGTCGTGACCGCCTCGCCCAACGCGGGCGAGATGCGCAGCGTCTCGCCGTCCGCCTGCGTCAAGGCAACGAAAGCGCCCTGCGCATCCACCAGTTGCATCAGGCTCTGGAGCGTGTAGCGGAGCAACAGCTCGGTCTCGGGGGCGGCGAGCAGCCAGCGGGCGAGCTCGACCACGAAGCTGCCCAGACGCCGTTCGCGGTCGAGGGCCGCGCGGCGGCCCACCATCACGGCGAGCTCGGACGCGAACTCGAGCGCCGATTCGAGGTCGGCGGCGGGCAGGTCGCGCGGGGCACCGGCGAGGGTCGCCTCGACGTGCCGTCCCTCGGGGTCGCGCCATTCGGCTGTGAGCGTGAGTCCAGACGCGCCTGCGGCACCGGCGGCCACCGCTCCGCTCTCATTGACGCCCTGGTAGGCGACGGTGAGGAGCGCGCCGCCGGCCCAGCCGCTCATGACGTGAGCGGCGGCTTGCCAGAAGTCCGCTGTGCGCTTGGCTTGTCTGGCTTCCCTGAGCAGCGACTGGAGCGCGTCGCGCATGGTGAAGGAGAATATACGGCCCAAGCGGCCTTGACAGCGATTAGTGCAAGCCGTATTTGCTGGACATCCTTTGCCCAATCCAGCTCAGGAGGGCGTGTGCACCGTGCGATTGTTGTCGCTCTCTCCGTCCTCGCCCTAGCGGTCCCCGCGGCCGCTCAAACCGGCCTGATCGCGGGGACCGTGTCGGATTCCGTGACCGGCGGGCCGGTGGGAAACGCCGATGTCCTAGTCGTGGGCACCGTGCACCGGGCCCGGACGGGAGACGACGGCCGCTACACGATCGCCGGCGTCGCGCCCGGCTCCTACGTCGTCCAAGTTCGGCACGTCGGCTACCAACCGCGGCGGAGGCCGGCCGTACAGGTTTCGGCCGACGCGATCGCCACCGTGGACTTCCGGCTTTCGCCGAGCGTCTTCCAGCTGCAGGAGGTCGTGGTCACGGGCGTCGTGGGAGAGACGTCAGGGGAAATGCTGCCGTTCACGGTGGGACGCCTGGATGCCGACAAGGCGCCTGTGCCGCCGCCCAACGCGCTGGAAGCGATCCAGGGAAAGATCGCGGGCGTGACCGTGATTCCCGCATCGGGGCAACCAGGGTCGGGCGCGAGTGTTCAACTGCGCACACCCACCAGCATCAACAAGTCGAACGCTCCGCTGATCGTGGTGGACGGCGTGCTCCTCGGCACCACCAGCGGGACGTCGGCGGACCTCAACTCACTCGACATTGAGCGCGTCGAGGTGCTCAAGGGCGCCGCGGCCGCATCGCTCTACGGGTCGCGCGCCCAGGCCGGCGTGATGCAGATCTGGACCCGTCGAGGAGACCGGGTGGACGAGGGCCGCACGCAGGTGACCATGCGCTCCGAGGTCGGGTTCAACTCGCTGGCGCACAAGGTGCGTTGGGCTCAGTACCACTTCTACCGGATGGACTCCACGCAGACGCGGTATGTGAACGCGGCGGGTCGGGATACCAACCGGGCCGGGCGGGTCACGGAGCCCACGACCAGCGGCGGGTTCCGGTTCCAAGACAATCCGTACCCGGCGGGCACACCGGTGTTCGACCAAGTGGACGCGTTTTTCGATCCGGGGACATACTACAACAATTCGATGACGCTGTCGCAGCGGAGCGGTGCCACCAATTGGTTCCTGTCGGTGGGCAACAACCATTCTGATGGCGTGCTCCAGGGGAACGGCGGGTACCGGCGGTACGATGCTCGGCTGAATCTCGACCATCGTCTCCGGCCGGACCTGAGCCTCTCGTTGTCCGGCTCCTACTCGCGGTCGGCGCGGGATGAGCTGGAGGGCAACACGTTCTTCGACCTGATCAACATCGCGCCCGATGCCGACCTCAGGGAGCCGGACCCCGACGGGACGCCGTTCGCGTTTCAGCCGGACCCGGTGGGGGTCCGCCCGAACCCCTTGTACAAGAACGCGACTGAGCAGGAGTGGACCGCGCGCGGCCGGTTCCTTGGCAACGCGACGCTCCGTTACACCCCCCGCGCGTGGCTGGCGCTCGAGGGGAACGTGAGCTACGACCGGTCGGACCGGTTCGCTTCATTCTTTCTCGACCGCGGGCTCAAGAGCGATCAATATCAGACCGGCGGCCCGGGGTTCATCTCGCAGCAGACCGAGTTCGCGGATGCGATCAACGCGTCGGCCAGCGTCACCTTGAACCGTCAGATCGGCGCCACGTCCATCCGAACGATGCTGCGCAGCCTGATGGAGCGGGAAGACAATAACGAGGTGACGGCCGCTGGGGAGCAACTGGCGATTGCGGGCTTGCCCGACCTCACTAACGCGCAGGTGCGGACCGTAAACTCCGGGGCGATCGCCATCCGCGCGAACTCGTACTTCGGCATCACCAGCGTGGAGCACGCGGGGAAGTACATCTTCGACGGGTTGGTGCGGCGGGACGGCAGCTCGCTCTTCGGCCCGGCGGAACGCTGGCACACCTACAACCGGGTGAGCACGGCGTACCGGATGGCCGAGGAGCGGTGGTGGCCGTTCGAGCAGATCGGCGAGTTCAAGCTCCGGTTCTCCCGCGGCACCGCGGGCGGGCGACCTACGTTCCCCGATCAGTACGAGACGCTCAACGTCGACGCCGCCGGTACGCTTACCAAAGAGACCCTGGGCAATGAGTCCCTCAAGCCCGAGCGCTCGACCGAAACGGAGTACGGGCTCGACCTGATCGCGTTCGGTCGCGTGAGCGCACAGTTCTCGTATGCGCGCAGCACGGTGCGCGACCAGCTGATCCTCATCCCGCAGCTGGCCAAGGTCGGGTACCCATTCCAATGGCAGAACGCGGGCACCCTCCAGGGCAGCACCTTCGAGGCGACCATCGACGCCCAGCTCCTCAACCGGCCGAACCTGACCTGGCGGGCGGGCCTGATCTTCGACCGCAGCCGACACCGGATCACGGAGTTCGACCGCGCTTGCTTCCGAACCGGACCGTCCTACCGCTGCGCGGGGGAGCCGCTCGGCGTCATGTACGGCAACCACTTCCTGCGCCACGCCAGTGAGCTGAGTTCCGTGCCCGTCAACCTGCGCGACCAGTTCGCTGTGAACGACGACGGGTTGCTGGTGCCGGTCGGGCTCGACACGGCGGGAGGAGCCAACCGCCCGTTCCGGTACACCGAAGGCGTTTCGCGGGGCCGCTGGGGGAGGAGCGTCGTCATCAACGGCGTCAGCTATGCCTGGGGCGTTCCCATCCGCCAACTGGACGCCTCCGGCAACCCCGGCCTGGTCCGCATCGGCAACAGCAATCCCGACTTCCACTTCGGCGTGTCCAACGAGATCAAGTGGGGGAACGTGGTGCTCTACGGGCTGGTAGACGTCCAGGTGGGCGGCCAGGTCTTCAACGCCACCAAGATGCGGCAGTACCAATGGTATCGGAGCGGCGACGAGGACCAGGCGGGCAAGTCTGACAGCCTAAGAAAGCCGCCCGCGTATTACGACGCGCTGTACAATGGCGATGACGAAAGCGACTGGTTCGTCGAGCCCGGCGGCTTCGTGAAGCTTCGCGAGCTCTCCGTCCGTTACCGGGTGCCGGTGGATCGGTTGCCGGGGGTGCGCTCGTTCGGGATCCGGGGCGCTTGGGTGGCCTTGGTAGGGCGCAACCTGTTCACGATTACGAATTTCAGCGGGTACGACCCGGAAGTCAGAGACGAGGAAGACAACCCAATCCTCCGGGCGGACGACTTCGACTACCCCCGGTTCCGAACGATTACCGCCACCGTGTCGATCGAGTTCTGATCCGCGACAGGAGGACCGAACCGATGCACAGCACTCGAAAGCTCGTCGCGCTGGCGGTCGCGGGAACCTTGGTGGCGGCGTGCCAGGACCTGTTCGTGACCAACCCTAACAACCCCGACCGCGACCGCGTGAAGGAAACCCCTTCGGCCGTGGAGGGCCTCATCGCCAGCGGCTTCGGCCTGTGGTGGAACACGGTCCACCAGAACGAGCCGGCGTGGGCGCTTTCGTTCATGGCCGACGAGTTCTCCGGCGGGTTTCTCGACTATGGAGCGCATCACAGCTCGCAGGAGCCGCGGCAGGCGTGGAACAACAGCCCGACGTTCGCCTACAACGACGCCAGCGAGGTCCCGTGGTACGGTCTGCATTCCCTGATCTCCAACATGAACGACGCGCTCGCGGCAATGAACGTTGGCGTCGTTCCCCCCGACTCGGCCCGCGCCCGGGCCGTCGCCAAGTTCATGCAGGGGCTCTCTCACGGGTATCTGGCGCTGTACTTCGACTCCGCGTTCGTAGTGAACGAGTTTAACGATTCCGCGACCGTCGCCAACAGTCCGTTGCGGCCCTACCGGGAGGTAATGGACTCGGCGATCTCGCAACTGGAGCAGGCCATCGTGGTGGCCGAAGCGAACACCTTCGCCATCCCCGGCCCGCCGGGCTGGTTCCGTACACCGCTCACCAACACCGAGCTCGCGAGGCTGGCCCGCTCCTTCATGGCCAGGTTTCTCATTTCGGTCCCTCGCGACCGGGCGGCGCGTGACGCGGTCGATTGGGATAGCGTGCTCGTGCTGGCGGAGCGGGGGATTCAGACGGACCTAATGCCCGTCGCGGAGGCGAACGTGTTCGAGAACGGGTTCACGTTCCGCGCCGCGCGGCAACGCACCACCATTCCCAGCGACTTCGCGCGTCCCGACAACTGGCTGCTCGGCCCCGCCGATTCCACCAACGCGTTCATCACCTGGGTCAACACCCCAGTCGCCAGTCGCGTCCGGTTTCAGCTCCGGACCAAGGACCGGCGCATCCAGGGGCCTACGGGACCAACCAGCCAAGGCAAATACTTCGGCTACCACAATGCGTCGGTCTGGAGTGATACCCGCGGGACCTACCACCAGTCGAACTACGCCTACTACCGCCTCGGCCGGTTAACGAGCTGGCAGATCGGTCCACAGCTCGCCATGACGGTGACAGAAATGAATCTCATTCGCGCGGAGGCACTGATCCGGCTGAATCGTGCTGCGGAGGCCGTGCCGTTACTCAACCAGACCCGCGTCGCGAACGGGGAGCTGGATTCGGTGACGGTGGCCGGTCCCCCGGACACGGCGGCTTGTGTTCCGAGGAAGTACATGTCGGGAGCGACTCAGGGCGCGTGCGGCAGCCTGTGGGACGCGCTCCGGTACGAGAAGCGGATCGAAATGGCGGGCGTAGATCCCACGGTCGCGTACTTCGACGCGCGCGGCTGGCAGACCCTCGTCGAGAACACCTTCGTGCAGTTCCCGATCCCGGGGCGGGAGCGCGAGATCCTGGAACGGCCGATCTACACCTATGGCGGTGGGCAGGGCCACAGCGCACCGACTCCCGATCCCGAGCGCTGCCCGGTGGTGCTGCCGCGCTGCCCCTGACCTAGCGATCCACGGTCGGCAGCGACCCCACCACTTCGGCGAGCGCTGCCGTCAACGCCTGCAAGCGCTGGCGATGGGTGTTCGTCGGGGGATACAGGCTCCCCTGCCGCACCCCTTGGCCGTTGAACTCGGCGGCGAGCCGCCCGATATCCCGGCGGACCTGGCCCGCCCGCGTGCGGAGCTGCCGCAACGAGTCGGGGAGCGCCCGGGCCCGCGGCGCGATTGCTCCCGCCTTCCGCTGTTCCTCGAGCACCGCGAGCAAGAACTCTTCCCGCTCGCGCCACTGGGCGGCCGTGAGCGGCAGCTGCGGATCGCCGCGGACTTGGACGGTCTGCGTGGCAACCGCACCGCCCGCCTCCACCTTTACCGTGTACGTGCCGGGCGATACGAACGGCCCGCGCGCGCGAACGGGGTGGGGGAGCGTCGCCACCACCTCGGGCGCAGGCGCCTGCGCGCCGCCGCCCTCCTCGCCTCCGAAGTCCGGGACATCTGTCCCCGTCGGCAAATCGTGGCGGAGGTCCCAGGTGACCCTCTGCACGACGCCCGCGGCCCCGGGGGCCACCAAGCGCCGGACTACGCGCCCGGCGGCGTTGGTGACGGTCACGCGCACCGAGTCCACCGCGCGCGCGAGGTGGTAGTCGATGATCGCGCCCTCGGGCGGATTCTCCCCGGCGTACGCCCCCTGGCCGCGGTATGACGTGGACTCCCAGTAGTTGAAGATCGTCGCAGCCCGGATCGAGAAGAGATGCAACGGCTGCCGCGCGATCTCGGGGGACCACTCGACGAGCGGCGCGAGGTCGTCCAGGATCCAGAGGCTCCGCCCATGCGTCGCGACGATCAGATCGTCGTCGCGGGGATGGATCACGAGATCGTCATACCGCGTGGTGGGCAGGTTCGCCCTGAGCGGCCGCCACTCCCCGCCCCGGTCGGTCGAGTAGAACAGGGCGTGCTCGGTGCCGAGAAAGAGCAGGTTCGGGTTCCTGGGATGCTCGCGGATGACGTGCACAGCCCCGCTCGCCGGCAAGCCGCGCACCAGGGGCGTCCATGTGCGGCCGAAGTCTTCCGTGCGGTAGGCGTACGGCCGGAGATCGCCGTCGCGGTGCGCGTCGAGCGTCGCGTAGGCGACGCCGGGCCGTGCCCCCGAAGCGATCACGCGGGTCACATACGTCTTGAGAGGTGAGGTCTCGGTCCAGGTCCGGCCGCCATCGCGGGAGACCTGGATGTTGCCATCGTCGGTCCCCACCCACAGGATCTTCGGGTCCAGGGGCGACTCGGCGATCGTCGTGATCTCGGAGAACGACTGCTCGCCGTCGTTCTTCGACAACATCCGTTCGGACCCGAGCACGCCCATCAGGCGCAACGTGTCCCGGTTGATCTGGCGCGTGAGGTCCTGGGTGCGCTCCCACGTGACGCCGCGGTCGCGCGAGATGAACAACCGATTCCCGCCCAAGTAGACAACCTTCGGGTCGTGCTGTGACACGATGCCCGGGGTCACCCAATCCCAGCGGTAGTCCGGCTCCCCCGCGGGCGGGTAGGGCTGCAGGTCCAAGCGGTCGCCGGTCTCGGCGTCCACCCGCTGGATCTCCCCATTCTGCGCGATGCTATAAATGAAACGGTGGGTGGTCGGGTCCACCGCGTGGTACATCCCGTCGCCGAACCCGATCTGCTTCCATTCGTCGTTGGTGATCCCGATCCACGAGCGCGTGGCGCTCGGGCCGAACCACGAATGGTTGTCCTGCATGCCGCCGTAGATGAAGTACGGCGTCCGCATGTCGACGCCGATCGCGTAGAACTGGCCGACAGGAAGGTTGTCGACCTTCGTGAACGTCTCGCCCTGATCCCAGGTCTCGTGCAGACCGCCGTCCGATCCGAGGAAGAAGTGATCGCTGTTCCTGGGGTCGATCCACATCGCGTGGAAATCGCCCTTGGTCCCGACGTCGTAGGTGGGTGCGTGCGGCATGCGGCGGAACGTCTTGCCGCCATCGTCGCTCTTGTAGTAGGTCACCGCGAGGACGTACACGCGCTTGTCGTTGTTCGGGTCGATGAAGATGTGGCTGTAGTACATGGGACGAGGGTCGAGCGGGTTCACTTTCGCCCACGTCGCGCCGGCGTCTTCCGTGCGATACACGCCGCCTTCCGTAGCGTGCTCGATGACGGCGTTCAGAACGCGCGGGTTCGAGGCGGCGAGGGCGAGCCCGATGCGACCCTTGTCGCCGGCGGGGAGGCCGTTCGCGAGCTTGGTCCACGTCCGGCCGCCGTCCGTGGTCTTGTAGATCCCGCTTCCCTGCCCGCCGCCGTTGAAGCCCCAAGCGCGTCGCAGGCGCTGGTACGCGGCGGCGTACAGCACATCAGGATTGGCGGGATCCATCGCGAGATCGATCACACCTGTGAGGGTGTCTACGAACAGGACTCTGCCCCAGGTCTTGCCGCCGTCCGTCGTCTTGTAGACGCCGCGCTCCTGGCTTGGCGCCCACAGGTTCCCGAGCGCGGCGACATACGCGACGTCGGGGTTCGTCGGATGGACGCGCACGCGTCCGATGTGCCGCGTGTTCTCGAGGCCGAGATGGGTCCACGTCTTGCCGGCATCGGTCGAGCGATACACGCCGTTGCCCCACGACGTGCTCTGGCGGTTGTTCTGCTCGCCCGTCCCCGCCCAGACCACGTCGGGATTCGACGGGGCGATCGCGACGTCGCCGAACGTGCTGACGGGTTGGTCGTCGAAGATCGGCGTCCAGGTGGTCCCCTTGTTGACCGATTTCCACAGCCCCCCGGATGCCGTCGCCACGTACACGACGGCGGGATTGCCGGGGACCGCTTCGATGTCGTGCACTCGGCCGCCCATGACGGCGGGACCGATGGAACGGAATCGCAGGCTATCGAACTGAGCGGAGAGCGGAGTCGCGAGCGTCGCGACCAGCAACGTGGCCAGTGGGCCAAGGCGGAGTGTGATCATGCGGCGAAACTACGCGCCGCTGCAGAGGGCTTCAACCGGTGGCGGCGCAGCTGGTGTCGCGCCGGCGCATCATGTTGACGAGGGCTCCGGCCGGCAGCTAAGTTGGCCGTTCCCTCGATACCTCCGCGGGCCGGGGCCTTCCCGCTGTACGGTGGCGCCGACGCACGGACGCTGAGTGCCGGCGTGCTAGTCCAGCAAGGAGGTTATCACTATGAAACGCTCGTTGCTTTTCCTACCGTTCGTTCTCGCCGCGTGTGATCGTGCTACGACGGGACCGGGCGACCACCCGCTGTTCGCTGCGACAACCGCCCTCGCGGCCGTTCGCGCTATCGCGTGCTTCTCCGGGCCGAGTGAAGGCACGGCCTTCGGCGGGACGTGTACCCTGACCCCGACGGGCGTCGCGACGCTCGACAACATCGACGACAACCCCAACGGTGCCTTTTCGGGTGTCTTCGCTCGGAACGGCAACCTGAGGGGCAAGTTGCTCGCGGACGTCGCTGAGCTTGGATTCAGGTACGCGGGTAGTCCTGCAACGGGCGGAGCGCCTCGAATCAGCCTGCCGCTCGATACCGACGGGGACGGTCTGACCGACGTCTACGCCTTCATCGGCGCCTTCCATTGCAACGACGAAGCGAGCGCCGTGCCGAGCGTCGTGGACGCTATCAACGACCCAACGTGCACGATCTTCGACGGAAACGAGATCAGCGGGCACGCGAACTGGGCGGCGTTCGCAGAAGCCCATCCGACTTACACGGTCGGTCCGGACGGCGCACCGCCGTTCGTGATCGCCGACGAGCCCGGGGTCTGGACAGTCAGCAACGTCCGTCTCGGCAGGGGTGCGGCCGGAGGGTTGTAGGCTCTTCCTTTCGTCACCGGGAAATGGGCGGCGGCGGGAACGCCGGCAATCGAGCGCCGCCGCCCATGGCCCGGGCCACTGAGGTGAACCAGAGCTGCTGACGTCGGCTGTCAGCCCTTGATCGCCCCCGGAAACCGGCCGGGATCGGCCGCGTAGCCCGGGAACACCGGGGCGACGTCAGCCGCACCGAGATGGCGGACGAGCATCTCGCCGAACAGATCACGGAAATCCGTCGTCACGGCCACATCGCGCCCCTCGAACCGGTTCGCGGGGTCGAGCCCCGGCCAGCGCCCCAGCACCTTCCCGCCGTTGACGGGGCCGCCCAGCGCCAACATGGCCGTCGCATGGCCGTGATCCGTACCACTATTGCCATTCTCCCCGATGGTGCGACCGAACTCGGACATGGTGAGTACCACGACGTTGCGCATCCGCTCGCCCAGATCCTGGGCGAAGGCGGCGAGCCCGAGGCCCAGCTCCCGCAGGCGAGCCGCGAGCTGCCCCTCGCTCGACCCCTGGTTCACATGCGTATCCCAACCGCCCACGTCGGCGAAGGCGATCTCCAGACCGACGCCGGCCTTGATGAGCTGCGCGATCTGGAGCAGGGACCGTCCGAGGCGACCTTGGGGATACTGCACGCCGCTCGCGGGCTGGTATTGCGTAGGGTTCACCCGCTTCAGTATCTGCACCGCCTCGAAGCCCTCCTGGGAGGAGGAGGCGAGCAGGCCGGTGGCGGCGCCCTCGTACAGCTCCTCGAACGCGCGCGTCAAGCGATCGCGCGCCGCTTCCTGCGGCACGCGCAGCCCGAACGCCTGCAGGTCGTCGATCGCCAGAGCGGGAGCCGTGCCGGCGAGGATGCGGGGCAGTTGCGGCCCGAAGGCCACGGCCTGGAACGGCGTATCCGCGTGCTCCCGGTCGTGCCGGCAGTAGCGGTTCAGCCAGCCGTCCGGCGTGCTCTTCACGCCGGGGGTGCCGGTCTCCATGTAATCCTGCGCGTCGAAGTGGCTGCGCGTCGCGTCGGGGGAGCCGACCGCGTGGATCGCCGCGAGACTCTTGTTGTCCCACAGCCCCTTGAGGGGCGCGAGGCTCGGGTGCAGGCCGAAGTGGCCGTCCAGGTCCACGACATCGCGCGCGGGGATCGCGATCCGCGGCCGCTCTTGGTAATAGAGTGGCTCACCGTGCGGCACGATCATGTTCAAGCCGTCCACGGCGCCGCGCTGGAAGAGGCAGACCAGAATCGGGCGGTCGGGCGGACGGGCGGACGGGCGGAACGATGCCATCGCGGCCCGCTCGAGGAACAGGGGGTCCAGTCCCAGGCTAAACAGTGCGATGCCGCCCGATTTCACGAATACGCGCCGCGAGATCGTCATTGTCTCTGAAACTCCGGGCCTCCGAGGGCCAAGCCCACCGCGAGGGCGCGCGCCAGCAAGGGATCGCCGATATCCGCTAACTGTCGTTTGATGACTTCCTTCGTATGCGCAGTCATCGAGCCGGCGAGCACACGAGCATCCACGTCGCTCACGAGGCGATCGTGGTCGCTTGAAGCGGCCACGACGCCGCCCAAGTCCACCCGTACTCCCGGCAGGCGGCCGGCGGCGAGCGCGACCGCGGCGTTCATCCGGCCGAGCAGCGCCCCGCTGTTCACCCACTGCACCTGGGTCTCCGGGTAACCGGTCGGTGCGGGCTGCAGGTAGAGCGGCTGGCCGAGCCGCGCGACCACCTGCGCGAGGCGAGGCGTCTCGTCCGGCTCGGCGCCGGTGGCGCGCACGGCGCTTACCACGAATTCGAACGGCGTCTTGACCTTGGTGCGCAGCGCCTGGGGCGCCCAGAAGTCGGGCGCTGTGAAGATCGCGCGTAGCACGGCGCGGATGTCGCCGTTGGTGTGGTGCCATGCTTCCACGGCCGCGTCGACGCACCCGTCGGGAGGCTCGTCGGCCACGAAGCGCGCACACAGCTTGCGGCTCACGTGATGCATCGTGGCGTGCTGGTTCGCGAGCCGTTTGAGCAGGCGGATCCCCTCGTCCATGCCGTGCCCAGCCGGAAACCGGACACCGAGAACTGTCTTTTCGCCGCGGTCGTGGGCCCAGTCGCGGAACGTGAATGCGGCTCCCTGCTGCGGTCGCTCGATGCTCCAGCCGGTGAGGATGCGCGCGACTGCGATCACGTCCTGCTGGGTGTAGCCGCCGTCTACGCCGAGTGTGTGGAGCTCGAGCAGCTCGCGGGCGTAGTTCTCGTTGATGCCTCTCGGAGCCCTCACCCCCCTACCCCCTCTCCCGTTCCGGGAGAGGGGGAGAACTGCACCGGGAGCGATACTCTGCGCATTGTCCAGATAGAACAACATGGCCGGGCTCTTCGCCGTCGCGATGAGCAACTCCTCGAATCGCCCCAGCGCATTGGGACGAATCGTCTCTTCGATATATGACGGCGTGAGGAATCGGTCGGCCCCTTTGCCCACGAAGACGTTGAAATGATTCGACCAGAAATCGACCATCACCTCGCGCAGCTGTCGCTCGGAGAGCGCGGCTCGTACGACCGCGAGCTGCTGCAGCTGGCCGCCCAGCTCGCGGAACTCGCGCATTGGCCCCCCCCCCGCGCCGGGCGGATTCGTCGTGTCACCCCTCTCGGCCATTTCGCGCTGCATCCGTTGCCGCTCCCGTAGCGCATCCCCGTAGCGCCGGGCCAGGTCCTCGCGGTTGTAATCGAGCAGCTTGAAGTCGCGTTCGCGCACGGCGAGGCGGTCATCGGGCAGGCGCTCGAAGTCGAGCTGCCGCTCGATCCAGCGCATCACGCCGAGCCGTGCGACGCTGTCGACCTCACCGGGGCGGGGCCCATAGGCGAGGCGGTTGAGCGCATGCAGGGCGGAGTCGCGGGGGGAGAGAGCTTGGGCGGTTAGCCGGTTAGTCGGATAGGCGGTTAGCAGCACCGCGGCCGCCAATGCCGCACGGACCGACCAACCGCCTAACCGGCTAACCGGCTGTCTTGTCATATGACTATACTGACGCCTTCATCCATACCAAGTTAAGAGCCATGGCCTCCCCCGGCACCCGCGCGCGCTTCATTTCCCACGGCATCGTGCCGGACGCCAATGCACCGTCTCCCTCCTGGGGCCAGCGGCTGGCGGCGTTGAAGCACGTCCTGCCGCTGGTGCGCCTGGTGTTCCAGACCCACCGCGGCTACACCGTCGCCATCATGGCATTGCGGGCGGTGCGATCGCTCATCCCCGTCGCCATCCTGTGGATCGGGAAGCTTATCATCGACGGCGTAATCGCCGCCGGGGTGGAGGCTCAGGCTGGGCGGTCTCCCGATTGGTGGCACCTCGGAGGTCTCGTCGCCCTCGAGCTCGGGATCGCCGTCGTGGGAGAGGGGCTGGCGCGCCTCTCGTCGCTCCTCGAAAGCCTGCTCGGCGATCTGTTTGCCAATCGCCTGAGTGTTCGTCTCATGCAACACGCGGCGACGCTCGATCTCGCGCAGTTCGAGGACTCCGAGACGTACGACCACCTGGAGCGGGCACGCCGGCAAACCGTGGGGCGCATCGGGTTGTTCGCGCTGCTCCTGTCGACGGCGCAGGATCTCATCACGCTCGCCTCGCTCGCGGCGGTGCTGCTGGTGCAGCTGCCCTGGCTGCTCGTGCTCCTCACCATCGCCGTGCTGCCGGCGTTCCTCGGCGAGGCGCACTTCGCCTCGCTCGGCTACTCGTTGCTGTTCCATTGGACCCCCGAGCGGCGGCTGCTCGACTACCTCCGCTACATGGGCGCCTCCGACGAGTCGGCCAAGGAAGTGAAGCTGTTCGGGCTGTCCGACTTCCTGGTGGGGCGCTACGCGAAGCTGTCGGCGGAGTTCTACGAAGCGAACAAGCGGCTCGCGGTGCGGCGCAACATCGTCTCGAGTTTGCTCGTGACGGTCGGGACGCTCGGCTACTACGGTGCCTACGGGGTGATCATCTACCGCACGGTGCTGGGCGCTTTCTCGATCGGCACGCTGACATTCCTCGCGGGCTCGTTCCGCGCCAGCCGCGACTTGATCCAGCGGGTGTTGCTGGCGCTGTCGAATATCTACGAGCAGAGCCTGTACCTGAGCGACCTGTTCACGTTCTTCGACGTGCGCCCGACCGTCGTGTCGAAACCCGGCGCGCGCGCGGTGCCCCGGCCGATCCGCACGGGCTTCCAGTTCCAGGGCGTGGGCTTCCGCTACCCCGGGTCGGAGCGCTGGGCGGTGCGCGGCCTCACGTTCGACTTCCAGCCCGACCAGCGCATCGCCCTGGTGGGTGAGAACGGGGCGGGGAAGACCACGCTCGTCAAACTGCTGGCGCGGCTGTACGACCCCGACGAAGGCCGCATCCTGCTCGACGGCGTGGATCTGCGCGACTACGACCTGGCGAGCCTCCGCCAGAACATCGGCGTCATCTTCCAGGATTTCGTGCGCTACGACTTCGTGCTGCGCGAGAACATCGGCGTGAGCCAGGTGGAGGCCTTGGACGACGACGTGCGGATCCGCGAGGCGGCGCGCCGCAGTCTGGCGGACTCCGTGGCCGGGCGGGTCGCGAAGGGCTACGACCAGATGCTGGGCCGGCGCTTCGACGGCGGCGTGGAGCTGTCGGGAGGCGAGTGGCAGAAGGTGGCGCTGGGACGGGCCTACATGCGGGAGGCGCAGGTGCTGATCCTCGACGAGCCGACCGCCGCGCTCGACGCACGCGCGGAGTACGAGGTGTTTCTGCGGTTCGCGGAGCTGACCCGGGGCCGGATGGCGGTGCTCATCTCACACCGCTTCTCGACGGTCCGCATGGCGGAGCGGATCCTCGTGCTGCAGGGAGGCGAGCTCGTGGATCAGGGGACCCACGAGGAGCTGGTAACGCGCGGCGGGCTCTACGCCGAGCTGTTCAGCCTGCAGGCTGCAGGGTATCGGTAAGAACCCCTCACGTTCACGGATCCTTTCGGGTTGTGTCCAATCTGCGTGACAATCGGCCGGATGTGGAGCGCGCCACTGACAATCACTTTGGCCAACAACCAGACTTGGGACAAGGTGTCGCCCAACGTGCG
>Ga0210382_10000034_pt1 | contig 59969 bp, 57 predicted proteins | sample PLMedo_FD_155452 | JGI IMG/M metagenome (GOLD analysis project Ga0210382, IMG submission 155452) | Groundwater sediment microbial communities from an aquifer in East River, Colorado, USA - PLM0_60_coex redo | ecosystem: Environmental > Terrestrial > Soil > Riparian zone | place: USA: East... | reverse complement strand
ACTCCTAGCCGCCTCGGCCCTCACCGCGGCGACGTACTTCTTTCTGATCGGCACCTGGGTCGCGAGCCTGCGATGGTGGGCGCAACCGTTGGCCTATCGAGACGCGGTCGGCATGTGGTTTCTCACGAACCTCGCCCGATTCATCCCGGGAGCCGTGTGGCAGTTCGCAGGGTTGGGCGCCATGGCGCACGCCCGCGGGGTTTCTCCCCTCGCGGCGACGGGCGCGATCCTGCTGCAGCAGGTCGTCCTGCTGGCCACCGGCGTGCTAGTCACGCTCGGCCTCGCGCCGGAGTTGATCGGCCCCTGGACGGCCGGGGTCCCGCGTGGCCTCCTCGCCGTGCTCGCCGTGGCGGCGGCGGCGCTCTTTGTGAACCTGTTTCCACCCGCCGCGGCGCGGTTTCGCGACGTCGTGGCGCGACTCGTGAAACGCGACGTCACCTGGCCCGCGCCGCCGGCGGGGGAGTTCGCGGCGTTCGTTGGCGTCCTCGTCGCCCCCTGGCTGGCGTACGGGGTCGCGTTCTGGCTGTTCGGCCGGTCGCTGTTTGGTGCCGCGGCGCCGGGGTTGCTGCTCGCCGCGGCGGCGTTCACCGCGAGTTACGTCGCCGGCATCATTGCCGTGTTCGCCCCAGGCGGCATCGTGGTGCGCGAAGCTGCCCTCGTCGCGGCGCTCACGCCCCACGTGGGGGCGGATCACGCGCTCGTGCTGGCGGTCGGCTCCCGGCTCTGGCTCGTGGCGCTGGAGCTCACGACCGCCCTCCTCGCCCTCGCGGTGGTCCGCCGGCGGGCGCCTTGAGGCCATGCTCCCGCGCCTGACTCAGCGATTCCCGATCCTGACCGCGTCGGGGCTCTACGCGCTGGCGGTGAGCCTCGTGTTTTGGCCGTTCTGGAAGGGCCAGTTCCTGATCAACGAGTTGAGCGACATGCGGAACGGGTACCCGTTCCGCGAGTTCGCCGCCGACTATTTCCATCGGTTCGGCGGGATCCCTCAGTGGAATCCGTATCTCCTAGGCGGGATGCCGTTCCTGGCGAACACTGCCAACGGCGACACGTTCTACCCGCCGACGGTCGCCCTGCGGCTCCTCCTCCCTGTGGACGTCGGCATCACGCTGGGCTTCATGCTGCACATCGTGCTCGCCGGCGTGTTCATGTTCCTGTTCCTGCGGGCGCTGCGCCTCGACTGGGGCGCCGCGTTCATCGGGGGTGCGGCGTACATGTTCGGCGGGCAAGTCGTGTCGATGGTCTCCCCCGGGCACGATGGGAAGCTGTTCGTCACGGCGCTCCTGCCCCTCGCATTGCTGTTCCTGTACCAGGGCGTCACGCGCAACGATTGGCGTCGCTACCTGCTGTTTGGCGTCGTCATCGGGTTGTCGCTGTTGTCGCCCCAGCAGCAGATGACGTACTACTCGCTGATGGCCTGCGGCTTTTTTTGGGCCTACCTCGTCTTCTTGCACGAGCCGCAGACGTTCAAGGCCTTGTGGTGGCAGTCGGGGTTGCTCTTCGTCGGAGCCCTCGCGATCGCGTTCGCCATCGATGCGATCCAGCTGTTGCCGTTCCTCGAATACATCCCGTTCTCCCCCCGCGGCGCCGCGGGGCGATCGAGCACAGGCTGGGAATACGCCACGCTCTTCTCGATGCCGCCGGAGGAGATCCTCAACATTGTTTGGCCCAAGTTCTCCGGGGCGCTCGAGACCTACTGGGGCCGCAACTCCATCAAGCTGCACAGCGAATACATCGGCGCGGCGACCCTGCTGCTTGCCACATTCGGGTTGCGACTCGAAGGCCAACGCCGCCTGGGCTGGTTCTTCGTCTTCCTCGCCGCCTATGGGACGTTGTTCGCCTTTGGCGGACACACGCCCTTCTACCGAATCCCCTACTACATCCTGCCGGGCATCAAAATGACGCGCGCGGCAGGGATGATCTTTTTCCTGACGTCCTTCAGCATCGCCGTTTTGGCGGCGTTTGGCGCCCAGGCGCTGATGGCGGGGCAGGGGAGGACTAAGACACCGCTCGTGGCGTGGCCGGTCGGGCTGGCCGCCGGGGCGCTGCTCGCGATTGCCGGCGGGTGGCAGCCCATCATGCGCGGGCTCGCCGATCCCGGGCGCGCCGGATTGGTCGCGGTGAACTACCCCGTCTTCACGCTCGATACCGTGCGGGCGTTCGCGGTGGGGCTCGCCGCCGCGGCGCTCTGCTACCAGCTGATGCGAGGGAAGCTGCGCGCGGACCAATGGGCCCCGCTGATGGCGCTGCTCGTGCTGCTCGATCTCTGGAGCGTGGAGCGGCGCTTCATCCAGTTCAGGCCGCCGGCCGCCCAAAGCTACGCCGCGGACGACGTCGTCCGAGCCCTCAAGGCCGACACGTCGCTGTACCGGCTCGTTCCCGCCTCGGGGCAGGGCGAGGGCCTCAGCGACAATTATTGGATGGTCCACCGTATCCGGTCCACGAACGGGTACCAGGGCGTGGAGCTGCACCGCTACGACGAGCTGCTGGGTGGGAAGAACGATTGGCGGAACGTGCTATCGGGGAATCCGGCGGTGTGGCGCCTGCTCGCAATACGGTACCTCCTGGTCGATCAGCCGATTTCCGTGAGCGATTTCATCCCCGCCGCGACCAACCCGGTCCGAGATTACCGCGGGCGTGATGTCTTTCTCTATCGGTATGCGCGTGCCGAGCCGTACGCCTTCCTCGTCCCCGAAGCGGTGAAGGTCCCCGACGAACAGGCGCTACCGACGGTCACGGACCCGCGCTTCGACCCGAGGCGCCTCCTGGTCGTACCGCCGGACGCGCCGGCAGGACTCAGTCAGCTGTCGGCGCTGCCCGAGGCGATCACCGCGCCGGTGCAGATTACCGAGCTGCGGGCCGGGGCGTACCGCTTCGCGCTGAGCCAGCCCCTCGCCAAGGCCGCCTACCTGTTTGTGTCCGAGAATTACTATCCGGCGTGGCGGGCCAGGGTAGACGGCAAGGACGTCCCCGTGCTGCGGGCGCAGTACGCCCTCATGGCCGTCCCGCTCCCGGCTGGCGCCCGCGCGGTGGAGCTCGAGTTCTGGTCGCGGCGCTACCAGCAGGGAAAGCTGGTGACCTTCCTAGCGTGGGGCCTGGTGCTCCTCCTTGCGGGATACGGCTGGCGCGCCCGTGGCTGAGCGCGCCTTGGTCGTCATCCCGACCTACAATGAGGCGGCGAACCTGCCGCAAATCGTCCCGCTCGTTCTGGGCCAGGATCCCCGGCTCGACGTCCTGATCGTGGACGACAACTCCCCCGATGGGACCGGCCGGATGGCCGACGAACTCGCGGCCGCGAACCCGCGGGTGCACGTCCTGCACCGCGAGGGGAAACTGGGCCTAGGGACGGCGTACATTCAGGGATTCCGCTGGGGCCTCGAGCGGTACTACGACTATCTGTTCGAGATGGACGCGGACTTCTCGCACGACCCCGCGCACTTAAAGGAGTTTCTCAAGGCCGTCGACGGCGTGGACGTCGTGCTGGGGTCGCGCTACCTGGACGGCAGGGTGACGGTCGTCAATTGGCCGATGGGCCGTCTGATGTTATCGTATTGCGCCAACATCTACGCCCGCTGGATCACCGGGCTCCACATCTGGGACCTGACCGGCGGGTTCAAGTGCTTTCGCAGGCGCGTGCTCGAGACGATCGACTTGTCCCAGGTGCGCTCCAACGGGTATGCCTTTCAGATCGAGATGAGCGTCCGCGCATGGCGAAAAGGGTTCAAGTTCCGCGAAATCCCCATCGTGTTCGTAGACCGGACCGAGGGGCAGAGCAAGATGAATCGGTCCATCGTCCGCGAAGCGGTATGGATGGTGCCCCGGCTCCGGCTCCTGGGCTGGTTCGGCCGCATCTAGTCGGCCTCCCGATCTACAAGATGACGGGGTCGGGGAACGATTTCGTCATGGTGGACGCGCGCGTCTCGGCACCCGACGGCTGGACGCCGGCGGACATCCAGGCCGCCTGCGCTCGAGGCACAGGCGTGGGGGCCGACGGCCTCGTCTTCTTGAGCCCGGGCGCCCAGCGCGGCGCGGTTCGCATGATCTACTTCAATTCCGACGGCTCCCGCGCCGCCATGTGCGGCAACGCCGCCCTCTGCAGCACCACCCTCGCCGCCCATCTGACCCTCGGCGCCCCGGACGGGATGGACTTGGAGACCGACGCGGGGACGTTCCGCAGCCGCACCGCAGGGCCAGCAGGAGGAGGGCGTGCCGAGCTGGGTTTGGCCCCCGTCGAGCCCCCTGTGGCCGTCCCGGGGCTGCGATTGGCTGCAGGGGAGCAGCGCGCCGTACTGAGCCACGTAGGCGTGCCGCATCTCGTCGTCCTGGTGGACGACGTGGACGACCTCGACTTGGCGGGACGCGGCCGCGCGCTGCGATTCGACCCTGCGGTCGGCCCGGAGGGAGCCAACGTGAACTTCATCTCCGCGGCAGACGCCAAGGACGCGTGGCGCATGCGGACCTACGAGCGGGGAGTGGAGGGCGAAACTCTGGCCTGCGGGACTGGTTCCGTCGCGGCCGCTTGCGCGATTCAGGAATGGGGATTGGGACGTGTGGCCATCAACATTGTGACGCGCAGCGGGCGTCTACTCGAGATCAAGGCAACCAAGGGGCAGACAGGCCGGTACGAGGATGTCTGGCTTGCCGGGGAGGGACGGATGGTGTTCAGGGGTGTGCTTACGTGAGCTGCTTGTCCACATTCACACATGGATCAACTTAACATAACATTTATTATACGAAGTTAGCTACAACTCAAGGGGCACCCTTGGTCAGCTCCCCCAGGCGCACCTTCGCCTCGGCCACAGCGCTCTGCTTCGGCAGTTCGCTCACGATGCGGCGATAGGCCGCTACCGCCTGCGCGGTGTCGCCCGCAGCCGCCCACGCCCGTCCCGCATCCGACAGCATCTGCGCCTTGAGGAAATCGAGTGGGGCCCGCTCAGCCCCCGTTTCGTACGCTTGGGCGGCATCCCGCGGGCGCCCCAGATTCTCGTAGGCGGCGCCCAGGAGGCCGTACGCTTGGGCTCGGAACGGCGCGGGGGCGCCGGGCGCGAAATCTTGCAGCAGGTCCACGGCCTGCTGCGGCTGGCCCTGCTGCAGCCGCACTTGGGCGAGCACCAGCCGCCCCTCGGCGGCCGCATTGGTGCCGGAATAGTTCTCGACGATCCGCGCCAACTCGCTCGCCGCGAGCGGTAGATTGCGGTTCTCGAGCGCGTACAACGCACCCTGCAGCTGGCGGCCTGCGATCGCCTCGCTGCGCCGCGTGGACGACAGCGTCCACAGAAATAGCCCGGCCCCCACCAGCACCGCGGTCCCGACCCAGGTCGTCGCCTGCCTGTGGCCTTTGACCCACTCGAGCAGCCGCTCCAGGAACGGTTCGACCTGCGTCGTCGGTCTCGCTTGGGTCACCGTCTGCGTCGCCATGCTGTCTCGTCCTTAGTCGAATGTCGAACTTCGTCGTTCGACATTGGACATTCGAAGGTTGTCGCCCCAGTGCCCCTGGGGTGACTCGAACACCCGGCCAACGGTTTAGGAAACCGCTGCTCTATCCACCTGAGCTACAGGGGCGTAAGCCGCGAAATGTAGGCGAGTTACGTGTAGTGCAGCAAGGCCTCGACCCGCCACCCTTGGAGCCGCTGCCGGCCCTTGAGGAAATCGAGCTCGATCAGGAAACTGAACCCCGCCACCGAGCCCTTCCCCCCCGCACCCCCAACGAGCTGCGCGGCGGCCGCCGCGGTGCCACCCGTGGCCAACACGTCATCCACAATCAACACCCGGTCGCTCGCCCCGATCGCGTCGTGGTGCATCTCCAGGGCGTCGGTGCCGTACTCGAGGGCGTACTCCACCCGCTGCGTGGCCGCCGGGAGCTTCCCCGGCTTGCGGATCGGGACCAGCCCGGCGCCCAGGCGCAGGGCGATCGGCGCCCCGAGCAGGAAGCCGCGCGACTCGATGCTGACGACGCGGGAGATCCCGGCGCCGGCGTACGGCGCTGCCATCGCCTCGATCGCCCGCCCGAACAGCTCGGCGTCGAGCAGCACGGGCGTGATGTCCTTGAACACGATCCCCGGTTTCGGGAAGTCGGGCACGTCGCGGATGGCGGCCTTGAGGTCCCGCACGATGTCGGCCCTCACTTGATGTCGAACGAGTTGGGCACATCAAGCTCCGCCGGAACCTCGAGGCGATCCACCGCCTCAACGCGGGCCGCGGGCGGACCCTGCGCCAACGCGCGCTCGAGGGCTTCAAGTGCCTTCTCAGGACCCTGAGAAACCACTTCAACTGTCCCGTCCCTCAGGTTGCGCGCGAAGCCCCCGAGACCCAGCCGGTCCGCCTCACGCAAGACAAACCACCTGAACCCCACCCGCTGCACGACGCCGCGCACGATCCAGCGCCGGACGCTCACGGCGGCGCCGGTGTGCGCTGACGGCGCCGCTGGCGCATGACGTACACGGCCGCCATGAGCGCGGCGATCGGGATCAGTGCCACGATCACCCAGGTGACGTAGCGCTGCACCTCGTCGTTGCGCAGCACCCCTTCGTTGCGCCCCAGGGCGTAGCCGATCCACGTGAGAATGGTGCACCAGACCAGCGCCCCGAGCGCGGTGTACGTGATGAACTTGGGCAGCGGCATCCCGTGCAGTCCCGCGGGAATCGAGATGAGGTGCCGGACAACCGGAAACAGCCGGCCAATCAACGTGCTGATCTCTCCGTGCCGGGCAAAGAATCGCTCCGAGCGCTGCAGCGCAGCTTGGGTCAGGAAGATGTACTTGCCGTAGCGCCGCAAGAACGGTCCGCCGATCCACCGGGCGCCGTAGTAGTTCGCGAGCGCGCCGATCACGCTCCCCACCACACCGCACGCCACGGCGACCACGAAGCTCATCTCGCCCTTCGCCGCCCAGTACCCGGCCGGCGGCATGACCAGCTCGCTGGGCACCGGCAGGATCGACGACTCCATCGCCATCAGCGCGATGATGCCCGGATAGCCGAGCTGCAACAGACCGCTCAGCAGCCAGTCGATGAACCGCTCAAGCATCGAAGCCGTGCTCCCCCACGAGGGGCACGAAGCGCGCGTCGCCCAGCGGGGTGACCTCGGTCCCGCTCGCGGTGCGCCGCACCAGCGTGAGCGTCTGCGCGCCCTTGGCGCCCAACGGGATGATCATCCGTCCCCGCGGCGTCAGCTGGTCCACGAGGGGCTGGGGCACCTCTGGCCCCCCAGCGGCGACCAGGATGGCATGGTAGGGCGCGTAGGCGGTCCAGCCCAGCGTCCCGTCCCCGACGAGGAGCGACACGTTCCCTACCCCGGCCGCCTTGAGCGCCGCCTGCGCGGCCTCGGCCAGGGGCCGGACGCGCTCGATGGTGAAGACCTGGTCCGCCAGCGCGCCCAGCAGCGCCGTCTGGTAGCCCGAGCCGGTGCCGATCTCGAGCACCCGCTCCTTGCCCGTCAGGCCCAGCGTCTCGAGGTAGCGGGCCTGGGTGAAGGGCTGGGAGATCGTCTGGCCGTTCCCGATCGGCAGCGCGGAGTCCTCGTAGGCGCGCTGGCGCAGCGCCTGCGCCACGAACAGGTGGCGCGGCGTCTCGGCAAAGGCCCGCAGCACCGCGAGGTCGCGGATGCCCTTGGCCCGGAGCGTCTCCACGAGCCGGGCGCGGTAGCCGCCGTAGCCGTCGCGGCCCGTCATGCCCCCAGGTTCCACTGCCGCACGACCTCCAGCAGCTCGTAGTTGGTCAGGTCCACGTGCAGGGGCGTGACCGAGATGAAGCCGTCCTTGACCGCCTGGAAATCGGACTCGGCGCCTCCCGACCAGGTGACGTGGCCGCCGCCGATCCAGTAGATGTCCCGGCCCCAGGGGTCCTTCATGCGGGCGATCTCCTCGTGGAACACGCGGCTGCCGAGGTTCGTGACCTTTACGCCTTTCACGTCGCCGGCCGGGACCGCCGGCAGGTTGATGTTGAGGAGCGTTTCCTCCGGGAAGTCCTCGACTCGCACGATGCGGTCGATGAGCCGCTGCAGGCCGGCGCGGTGGCTCTCGAGGTGCTCAAGGTCGAAGCTCCCGTACGAAACCGCGATGCTCGGGATCCCGGCCGCGAGGCCCTCCATCGCCGCCGCGACAGTGCCCGAGTAGAGCACGTCTTCCCCCATGTTCGGGCCGTGGTTGATGCCCGAGATCACCCAATCGGGGCGCTCCGGCATCAACGAGCCGAGGGCGAGGAGCACGCAGTCGGTGGGGGTCCCGTCCACCTGGAACGCACCGTCGGCGCGGCGGTTCGCCCGGACGGGGCGATGCAGCGTGAGCGAGTGCGACGTGCCGCTCTGCTCGCGGTCGGGGGCGACGACCGTCACCTGCCCCACCGCGGCGCACACCTCCGCGAGCAGCCCGATGCCGCGCGCCAGAATGCCGTCATCGTTCGAGATCAGGATCTTCATGTGGCGCCGGCCAGAATGCGGCGCGTGTAGCGCGCGAAGACGCGCGCGACGCGCCAGGTGTCGGCCCACGAGCGGAAGTGACTGCGTGCGCCGTTGTAGATCGTGGGGATCGGCACGCTGCCCACGCGGAACCCCGCCTCGAGGGCGCCGAGCAAGAACGCGGTCTCGTAGTCGTAGCGGGCCTCGGTCGGGCGCACGCGCTCCGCCACGGCGCGGGTGAACGCCCGGAAGCCCGTCTGCGCGTCGCTCACCCCCTGCCCGCCGATGCGGGTCGCCAGGCGGGCGGACACCCAGTTGGTGAGCCGCCGCGGGAGCGGCATGGCGCTCGCCCGCGCCCGCGCGCCGAGCACGAGATCGGCGCGGCCCGCTATGATCGGGGCGACGAGGCGCGGGATCTCCTCGGGGGGGTGCTGGCCGTCGGCGTCAAGGGTGACGACGATCGCCGCGTCCTGGGCGATCGCCTCGCGAATCCCGTCCTGCAGGGCCGCCCCCTTGCCGAGGTTCTGGTCGTGCCCGACGACGAACCCCTGCGCCGCCGCTGCCGTGCCGTCCGTCGAGCCATCGTCCACAACGATGACGTGGGCAGCGGGAACGGTTGCGAGGGTGCGCGCGACGACCGCGCCGACCGTCGCCGCCGCCTGGTAGGCGGGAATCACGACGGCAAGCCGCAGCTCAGCGCGCCCCGGCATTCGGCGAGCTGTTCCCCTCGAGGATGCCGAGCACCGACTTGAGCTCGGCCCGCAGCTCCTTGACCGTCTCGGTGGCGAGGGCGCGGCGGGCTTCGGGCTTCAGCTCGCCCGAGCGGCGGTACTGCTCGATCTTCTGGCGCGCCCCCTCGATCGTGTACTTCTCGGTGTACAGGAGATGCTTCACCAGCATGATCAGCTCGATCTCGCGGCGCTGGTACACGCGGTTGCCCGAGCGGTTCTTGGCGGGGTTCAGGAACCGGAACTGACTTTCCCAGTACCGGAGGACGTGCGGCTTCAGGTCGGTGAGCTGGCACACTTCGCCGATCGAGAAAAACTCCTGCACTGGTTGAATGGGACTCGTACTCATCGCCACTGCTCCGCCTTGAGGTCGCGCTCCATCAGGTCGGCGATGGCCTGCCGCGGCGCCTTGTCTCGGAACAGCACGTCCGCCACTTCGCGTGCGATGGGAAGCTCGACGCCGTGCCGCTCCCCCAGCGCCACCGCCGTGCGCGCGGTGTTCACTCCTTCCGCCACGGTCTGCTTGCCGGCGAGGGCCTGCGCCAGCGACGTCCCCCGCCCCAGCTCCACGCCCAGACCCCGGTTGCGCGACAGGGCACCCGTGGCCGTGAGGATGAGGTCGCCCATTCCCGCGAGGCCCGCGAACGTCATCGGCTGCGCCCCGAGCGCCACGCCGAGTCGCGTGATCTCGGCGAGGCCGCGCGTGATCAACGCCGCGCGCGTGTTGTAGCCGAGCCCCAGGCCCTCCAGGATCCCCGCTGCCAGGGCGATCACGTTCTTGAGGGCGCCGCCGAGCTCGACGCCGATGACGTCGGTGTGCGAGTAGACGCGGAAATACGCCGTCGAGAACACGCGCTGCGCTCGCTCCGCCACCGCCTCATCGGCCGCCGCAGCCACGACGGCCGTGGGCTGTCGCTGGTACACCTCCTGGGCGAACGAGGGCCCGGAGAGCACGGCGATCGGCGTTCCCGGGGGCAGCACGTCCTCGAGGACGCTGGAGGGGCGCTCGAGGCGCTCCGGATCGAGACCCTTCGACACGCTCACGACCAGCGCGTTGGAGATCGCCGGCGCGGCCTGCGCCATCACGGCGCGCACCGCGTGCGACGGCGCGGCCGAGACCACGACCTCCGCTCCCCGCACGGCGGTGGCGAGGTCGGCCTCGGCCCGGAGCGCCGGGGCGAGCGACGCGCCCGGCAGGAACAGCGCGTTGGCATGCCCGCGGTTCACCGCCTCCACCACCTCCGGCTCGCGCGCCCAGAGCGTGACCGCCTCGCCTTTGCGCGCGAGGAGATCGGCGAGGGCCGTCCCCCAGGCGCCACCCCCGATGACGGCGATGCGAGTCATGGGGCGGACGGGCGGACGGGCGGACGGGCGGTCGCCCCGGCTACCCCTCCCCGCGTACGGAATCGGTGTTCCGTCCCCGCGATCAGCCGCCGGATGTTGGCCCGGTGCGCGAAGACAATCAGGGCGGCGAGCGCCACACTTGCCCAGAACGTCGCCGGCGCGCCCGGAGGGGGCACCGTGAGCCGGACCCACACGGGGAACGTGACGACCGCGACGACGGAGCTCATGGACACGTAGCCCGTGATCCACAAACACAATGCCCACACCGGAATCGCGATCACAAACGCGAGCGGGGCGAGGGCGAGAAACATGCCCGCCGCGGTCGCCACACCCTTGCCGCCCTTGAAGCGCACGTAGGGAGAGAACATGTGGCCCACCACGGCCGCACCGCCGAGCGCGACGGGGAGCCAGGCCGGTCCCGCGGCCCACCGCCCGAACACCGCCACGGGGATCGCTCCCTTGGCGATATCGAACAGCGCGACGGGGATGGCGTACGTCCAGCCGAGGATACGGTAGACGTTGGTGGCACCCAGATTCTTGGAGCCGTGCTCGCGCAGGTCGATTCCCCGCCCCAGCTTGCCGGCCAGGTAGCTCGTCGGCGTGGCGCCGACCAGGTACGCCGCGAGGATCCAGAGCGCGAGGCTCACCGGCGCCCCTTCTTGCGCCGGAACTTGATGGTGAGCGGTGCGCCGGTGAAGTCCCACGCTTCGCGGAAGCCATTGTGGAGGTACCGCGTGTACGATTCGGGGACCGCCTCGGGCCGATTGGCGATGACCGCGAAGCGGGGCGGCGCGGTGCCGACCTGGGTGGCGTAGAAGAGCCGCAGCGACTCCCCGACCGGCTGGGGCGGCTGTTGGCGGTCGACCAGGGCCTCGAGCACGCGGTTCACTTCGGCGGTCGGCACGCGCTTCTCCCGCTCCGCGGCCACGGTGAGGATCGCGTCGAGGAGCTTGTTCACGCGCTGGCCCGTCTTCGCCGAGACGTAGTAAAACGGGATGAACGAGAGGAACGGCGCTCGCGCCTTGAGCTCCCGCTCCCCGCGCACGGCGGTGTTCGTGTCTTTCTCCTCGATCAGGTCCCACTTGTTCACCGCGATGAGTACGCCCACACCCTTGTCCCAGGCGTCGTTCGCGATCTTCATGTCCTGGGTGTGCAGGCCGTCTTTCGCGTCCACGACCAGGACGCAGACGTGCGCGCTCTCGATGGCGCGGGAGGTCCGCAGCGTCGAGTAGAACTCGATGTCCTCATCGACCTTGCTGCGCTTGCGCAATCCCGCCGTGTCGATGAAGACGAGCTGATGGCCCTCATAGACGAGGGGGGTATCGATCGCGTCCCGCGTCGTCCCCGGCTCGGGCGCGACGACGACCCGGTCCTGGCCGATCAGACGGTTCACCAGGCTCGACTTCCCTACGTTGGGCCGGCCGACCACCGCCACGCGAATCGCGTCTTCCTCGGGCGCCGCCCCCTCCGCGGGGAGGAGATCCACGACGCGATCGAGCAGGTCGCCACTGCTCTTGCCGACCGACGCCGAGACCGGGAACGGGTCCCCGAGGCCCAGCTCGTAAAAGGCGAGCTGCCCCGTCTCGTTGGGCAGGTCGTCGCACTTGTTGACCACGAGCAGCACCGGCCGCTTGACCTTGCGCAGGTATTGCGCGATTTCGAGATCCGCCGGGTGCACGCCGGCCAGCACGTCGACCAGGAAGAGGATCACGTCGGACTCGGCCACCGCCTGCTCGACCTGGGCCCGAACGGCGCGGTTCATTGGATCGGTCGATCCCGGGACCAGGCCGCCGGTGTCCACCAGCCAGAAGCGCCGGCCGTTCCACTCCGCCGCGGCGAAGTGGCGGTCGCGCGTCACGCCCGGCTGTGCGTCGACAATCGCCTGCCGCCGCCCTATGATCCGGTTGAACAGCGTGGACTTCCCGACGTTGGGCCGGCCGATGATCGCGACGGTGGGCGCCCCCATCAACCCCGCCCTCCCCCGGCGGACTGGCGGTCAGGCGGACCGGCGGTCGGCACGGCGTCACCGTCCGCCCGTCCGCCCGTCCGCCATTCCGTCAGAACATCCGCAAAGTCGTACGAGAAGCGCACCGGCATCGGCAGCTGCGCCGCCAGGTCGTGCGCGTCCAGGTCGTCCATGAAGACGAGATCGTCGTTCACGGCTTCAGCGGGGAGCAGCGCGAGATCGAGATCGGGCCGCGCGCGCAGCGCCGCGAGGAGCGCCGCGCCGGGGAGCAGCCCGGCGGTGGTCACCGACGGGCCGAAGAGCGCGTTCTCGAGCGCCAGGATCTCGAACTGCGCACCCGTCGCCGCGGCGAGGCCGGTCACGACCTGGGGCATCAGCGGGGCCATCGCCGTCCCGGTGACGACGCCAATGCGCTTCCCCCTCCAATCCCCTGCCCCGAGACGCTCGTGCGCCGCGGCGATGCGCGTTTGCAGATACCGGACCGATCCCACGCCGTTCTCGCGCTGCTCGAAGTCGCCGTACCACTCGGCCGGCGGCAAGGGCTCGCTCGCCTGCAGGTACAAGTCGTCCGCGCCGTAGCACCAGGGCGTCCCGCGCTCGGCGCGGGCAGGCGCGGCAAACGCATCCACGGTGGCGAGCGCCGCACGGCACTCCTCGCGCGTCGGCTGGCGCACCAGGTTGTGCTTGCTGAACTCGGTGAGGGCCACGGGGACGACCGAGACCGACAGCACGGGCGCGCCGAGCCCGTAGAGGTCGGTCAGGGTCCGCTCCAGCTGCGGCCCGTCGTTCACGCCAGGCACGAGGACCACCTGGGTATGAAACGCGATCCCCCGTTCCCCAAACCAGCGCAGCTGCGGGACGATGGCTTCGGCCTCGGGGTTGCGCAGCAGCCAGCGGCGGACCACCGGATCGGTGGCGTGGACCGAGACGTATAGGGGCGACAGGCGATACTCGACGATGCGCGCCAAGTCCCACGGCTTCAGGTTGGTGAGCGTCGCGAAGTTGCCGTAGCGGAATGACAGCCGGTAGTCGTCGTCCCGGATGTAGAGGGCCTGCCGCATCCCCTGCGGATTGCCGTCCACGAAGCAGAAGTCGCAGTGGTTTGCGCAGCGCCGGATCCGCGGCGCTTCGAGCGTCACGCCCATCGGCAGTCCCTCGGGGCGCTCCACGTCGTACTCGACGTCCTCCCCCGAGGGCAGCTTCACGCGGAGGAGGAACCGATCGTCGGCGGTGAGGAACTCCCAGTCGAGAAAGTCCTCGAGGTCGCGGTCATTGACCGCGACCAGCTCCGTGCCGGGGATGAGACCGAGGGCGGCACCCAGCGTGTCGGGTGCCACCGCCTGTACGCGAATCACTACTGGCCCGCCTAGGGGTTCAAGGAGTTTGTGAAGCCGCGTGGTGCAACTTCAACGGCTAATATCGCTTAGGACGGGCGGTAACGCCAGGCGGCGAGGTCGGTCCCGGGGACGTGGATCTCGATGGGGGCGCTCCCCTGGGGGGGGATCGGGGGGATCTCGACGCTCTGGGTCACCCGCACTGCTCCCTGGGCATCCAGGAACTCGAATGTGAGCCGCCGCACCGTCGACGGCGTCCCCGAGCCGTTGCCCGCCACACCGCTCCAGGTGAAGCCGCTCGAGTCGCGCTGGAAGGAATTGACAGCGACCTCGACCTGCAGGCCCCCATCGGCGAGGTCCTTGTATTTCTGGGCCGAGTCACGGCGCCCCCGGAGGTCCCACCCCGCCGCGAGCAGGCGCAGCGTCGTGCGGTTCAGGGGATCCACGCCGGCGAGGCGCTGAGCGGTCGGGAGCAGCCGGGTGCTGTCGCGCAGCGCCTGATAGCCCATGGCGAGGTCCAGCAGCGCATCACGGTCGTAGGGACGCCGCTCGAGCCCGCGGGCGAGCAGCTGCGTCCCGGCGGCGAAGAGGTTCCCCCGCAGCACGCCCCGCCCCGCTCCAACAACGACCTCGGCGTCGGCGGATCCGCCGGCGGGATAGATCGCGTCGAACGCCGCCTGCGCGTCGCGAATCCGGCCGCTCTGATAGTACAGGGTCGCGAGCGCGGTCACGGCTTCGCCGGCGTCCGGGTACGCCGAGAGGTAGCCGCGGAACGCCTGGATCGCCGGCTCGTACACGGGCTGGGCGGCGGTGCTGTCGGCCGCGACCTGTTGATCGAGCGCCGCGCGCGCGGTGCGGCGCTCGGTCAGTCCTTGCGCGCGAGTGCTCGAATCGCGGGCGAAGGCTTGCTGGTCGGCGGGGGCGAGCCTCGCACCGCGGGCCCGGCGCGACGCCGCCGACGCCTCGAGACGCGCCAGCACCAGCGAGTCGATCGCCAGCAGGCGCTGGATCGAGTCGCGCGTGAAGTGCGTGTGCTGCCAGCGCTGGGCGGCCGGGTCGCTCTGGACACGCCGCAGTGACAGGCGCGTCACGGTGGCTAGCGCTTCGCGCTTGTCCTCGGCGAACGCCGTGTCGCTTGCGGCAACGTCCGCCGCCTTCGTCAGGTAGACGGCGGCGGAGTCGAATCGATCCTGCGAGGCGTAAAGCTGGCCGAGGCTGAAGAAGGGCCGTGGCTGCGTGGGCCGGAGAGCCGCCGCCTGTCGCAGCAACCGCTTGGCCGAATCGGGCTTGTTCTCCTGCCAGGTGCGCAGCCCCGCCGCCACGAGGTCGTCCCACATGCGCTCGCGATAGCCGGCGATGTCCTGCCGGCACTGCGGGGCAAGCGCCTCCGCCCGGTCGAACGCGCTATCGGCACCGGCGGCGTCGCTGACTTCGACGTAGTAGCGCCCGAGGTAGTACCACGCGGCGGGGTTCTTGTCCTGACCGTCTCCCGTGATGGCGCGTGTCAGGACGTCCAGCGTCTGCCCCAGCATCCGCGCGCGCGTCGCCGGCTTCTCGGCGGCACTCTTGAGGTTGATGACGGCGGAGGTGACGCGGAAGTGGCCGGGCTTCAAGTCGCAGGGCGGCTGGGGCGGCGTCCAAGCCTGGCCCGCCAGAGGCTCGGCGAGGAGGCAGCAGACGGCGATCATACCCAGGGCTAGGCGCACACGGACAATCAACGCGGCGCCCTGCCCCGGCGCAACACACGCCCCGGCCGGGCGTTCACGTACCGCCCGCCATCCACGGCCGGCACGCCGTTGACCAAGACATAGTCGATCCCTTCAGGGTATTGGTGCGGGGCCTCGAACGTGGCGCGATCGCGCACCATGGCCGGATCGAACACGACGAGATCGGCGTAGTTCCCCTCCGCCACGCTGCCGCGATCGCGCAGACCGAGGCGCGCCGCGGGCATGCCCGTCATCTTGTGGATCGCCTGCTCGAGGGTGAGGACCTTCCGCTCGCGGACGTAGACGCCGAGGACGCGCGGGAACGTGCCGTACCAGCGGGGGTGCGGGTGTCCCTCGCCCAGACGCGCCAGCCGGCCATCGGAGGCGATCATCGTCTGGGGATGGCGCATGATCCGCTCGACGTCGCCGTCGTCGAGCACATGGTAGATCGCCGAGGCGCCCCCGTGCCGCTCTGCTTCGAGCACCAGCTCGGCGCCGTTCTCCGGCGTGGACGCGAGGCCGCGGCGCTGGGCCCAGTCGGCCAGGGTGCGCCCCTCGAGTGTCGTGTCCCACGTGACGCGGGCGAGCTGCACCCGGCGCAGGTCACCTCCACCCCGGTCGTTGTTGATGTTGAAGACGATGCCGCGGACGATACTGTCCCGCAGCGCGGGCGCCGTGAGGCGCCGCCGGAAGGCGCTGTCGCCCCCAGCCATCGCCCAGGCGGGGACGAGCACGCCGATGCCGGTGTACGTCGCTGTGTAGGGGTATTGATCAAGCATTACGTCGGTCCCGGCGGCACGGGCGGAGTCCACCATGGCGAGCGTGCGCGCGCTCGCACCCCACATCGCTTTCCCGATCACCTTATGGTGCGTGAGGATCACGGGGATTCGCGCGCGCCGCCCGATTTCGAGCGCCTCAGCGACTCCCTCGAGCAGGCCCAGTCCCTCGGCGCGGAGGTGGGAGGTGTAGATCCCGCCCGAGTCGGCGGCCGCCTGCGCCAGCGCGACCACCTCATCCGTCTTGGCGTACGTGCCCGGCAGGTAGAGCAGCCCCGTCGACAGCCCCCACGCGCCCTCCCCCATGGCGCGGGCGACCATCTGACGCATCCGGTCCAGCTCTCCCGGGGTCGGCGCCCGATCGGCCATGCCCATCACGCTGCGCCTGATCGTGTTGTGCCCGACGAGGAAGGCGACGTTGATCCCGACGCCGCCGGCGGCCGCGGAGTCGAGGTAGCGCCCCATCGGCCAGGGGCCGCCGCCGTCGGGGCCGCCGAGGGCGGTCGTGACCCCTTGCCGGACGGCACTTTCGGCGCCGGGGAGGCTGAGCAATGGCTCGAGGTGGGCGTGGAGATCGATGAACCCCGGCGCCACGACGCGCCCGCGCGCATCAATCACTCGGCGCGCCGATGCCGGGTCGAGCGGCGTGCGGGAGACGCGGACGATCCGGTCCCCGCGCACGGCGACATCGGCAGGGTATCCCGGAACGCCCGTCCCGTCGACGACGGTCCCCCCGGTGACGAGAACGTCGTAGGGCGGCGCGGCGGCTTGCTGGGCCGCCAGGGCCACGAGGAGAAGACAGACGGGGGTCATGAGAGAGGTGTGAAGAGCGGGCGACGGGATTCGAACCCGTGACGTCCAGCTTGGGAAGCTGGCATTCTACCCCTGAATTACGCCCGCGGGGTTACAGCGGCCTGTCGAAACTAACCCCCCGAGCCTAGCGCCGCTACCCGAGGCCTCGTTGTTGCACCTGAGCCCCGCAACTGGCGTTCGCGCCACACGCGCAAATAAAGAGCTGTGGCGCCCTTCCCTCGGCACCGCTCTTGCACACCATGCGCCTCGCCATGAAACGGCGAGTCTACCTGTCCCTCGCGCTGGGGGCGGGCGTGCTGGTGGTTTATGCCGTCCGAATCGACCGGGCGCCTGGACGGCTCGGGGCGCGAACGGCGACGGCATACGCCCGCCTGCCTTTGCACTTCGAGGCGAACCAGGGCCAGACCGATCCACAGGTCAAGTTCCTGGCCCGCGGCATTGGGCACGCGCTCTTTCTCACGCAGCGTGAAGCGGTGCTGGTTCTGTCGCAACCGCAGGCGGCAGCGCAGGGCCGGCAAACGGTGCTGCGCATGGGGTTCGTGCGTGGCAACCCACAAGCGCGCGTCACGGGACTGACCCTGCTGCCGGGAACGGCGAACTACTTCGTTGGCCATGACCCCACCCAGTGGCGCGCCAACGTGCCGTTGTACGCCACGGTGCGCTACCACGACCTCTATCCGGGGATTGACCTCAGCTGTTCCGGCGACCAGCGCCATCTGGAGTTCGCCTTTTTGGTTAGCCCCGGCGTCGACCTCAATCGGATCGTCCTCCGCTGGCAGGGCGCCGACAGCTTGGTGGTGGACCAGCAGGGTGACCTAGAGCTGCACACCGGTGCAGGCACGATGCGCCAGGGGAAGCCGGTCATCTACCAGGAACGCGGAGGAGCCCGGCACGAGATCGCCGGGCGCTACGTGCGCAAGGGAGTGGATCAGGTGGCCTTTGAGGTAGCCGCCTATGAGCCAGGCCGTCCCCTGGTCATCGGTGGCAATGCGCCTTTCTCCATCATACCTGTGAGGTAATCGTATGGTGCGTGCCAACCGCCTGCTCGGCCTCGGTTACGTGATGCTGCTGGCCGCTGCCTGCCGCGACGCAGCGGCGCCCGGAGCGCGTGCTGCGTTGCCGGATGTAAGTGCCGCCGACGGCCAGGCCCGACACCTCATCACCTATTCGACCTACCTCGGCGGCAGTGGCGACGACGGGGGGTCCGGCATCGCGGTCGACGGCGCCGGCAACATGTATGTCGTGGGCTATACGTTTTCGACCAACTTCCCGACGAGCGCCGGAGCGGTGCAGACTTCGATGCGCGGATCGGCAGGAGACGCCTTCGTTACCAAGCTGAGCCCGACGACGGGGCTCATCTACTCCACCTATCTCGGCGGCAGCGACCCGGACAACTTCTTCGGCGACCAAGGAACCGCGATCGCGGTGGACGCTCAAGGCAACGCCTTTGTAACAGGTCACACCTACTCGACCAGCTTCCCCACGACACCGGGCGCGCCTCAGACCAGTTTCGGCGGGGTGAGGGACGCCTTCGTCGCCGAGCTGAACCCGGCGGGGTCCGCCCTCGTCTACTCCACGTACGTCGGGGGCGCGGGCAACGAAGGGGGCAACAGCATCGCGGTGGATGCTGCCGGCAATGCGTACGTGACGGGATCCACCAGCTCGGCGAACTTCCCGACCACGCCGGGGGCGGTACAGACCATCCTCTTGGGGGGAAGCGACGTCTTTGTCACGGTGCTGAACCCTACCGGCTCGGGCTTCGTCTACTCGACCTACCTCGGCGGCGTCAGCACCGAGGGGGGCAACGGCATCGCGGTTGATGCCGCTGGCAACGCGTACGTGACGGGGTCCACCGGCACTGGCTTCCCGACAACCCCCGGGGCAGTTCAGAGCACCCCGGGCGGCGGCGGCGAGGCCTTCGTCACCGCACTGAATGCCGCAGGCTCAGGCCTGCTCTACTCCACCTACCTCGGCGGCAGTGGCGGCGACGTGGGGAACAAGATCGCCGTTGACGCCGCCGGCAACGCCTACGTGACCGGCAATACCGGTTCAAGCAACTTCCCGATCACCGCGACCGCATTTCAGACCAGCCTCGCCGGCGGGAGCAGCGATGCTTTCATCGCCGCGCTGAATCCTACTGGTTCCGGCCTGGTCTACTCCACGTACCTTGGCGGCACCGGCACCGACCAGGGGGCCGGCATCGCCATCGATGCCGCCGGCAACGCGTACGTTGCGGGCAGCACGGCGTCGACCGATTTCCCGACGACCCCCGGCGCGATTCCAGGCGACTCGATTGTTGCCGGAAACGACGCCTTCGTGACCGCACTGACCGGCACGGGCTCCGCCCTGGTCTATTCCATGCGACTGGGTGGTAGGGGGACCGACGGCGGCCGCGGCATCGTGGTCGATACCGCGGGCACGGCCTACATCACTGGCAGCACGGCCAACTTGGGTGCCAACAACTTTCCCATAACTCCGGGGGCGTTCCAGCCGCTCCCCGGCGGGTTCAACGACGCCTTCGCCACCAGGATCGCGAAGGTCGCGCTCCCGGCTGGCACCGACCCCTAGGCAGGCGCGTCAACCAGATAAAAAAAAGCCCCGGCGAAAGCCGCCGGGGCCCCTGTCAATCACCGTCACTCCTTATGGTACCGCCACGCCTGAATGCCCGCCCCGATCGCCTTCAGATCGAACTCGTACGTCCCCTGCGCCGGAATCGCCGGCACGTCCGCGGATTGCTTCGCCACCACCTCACCCTTCACGTTCAAAAATTCGAACACGAGCTTGAACGGCTGGCTCGGCGCACTCCGCAGGTTGGTCACGATGCCCTTCACTTCCGCGCTCTGCTCTTCGATGGCGAACTCGCTCACGGTGACGTCCGTGGCCAGCGTGGAATCGGCCATCCGCAGATAGTGCAGCGTCGAGTCCACGTGCCCGAGACGCTGGTGCGCGAACGCCAACAGCCGGAGCGACGTGCGATTGAGCGGATCCACGCCCACCAAACGCTGCGCGATCGGCAGCAGCTTCGCCGAGTCGTTCAGGGTCAGGTAGGTGTTGGCCATGTTGAACAGCCCGTCGCGATAGTACGGGTTGATCTTGAGGCCGCCTTCGAACGCCTCCGCCGCCAACTTGTAGATCCCGCTCGCCGCGGCCTCGTGCGCGCGCATCAGCCGTTTCGTCGAATCGTCGCACTCCGCCCGAATGCGCGCCGGCGGGAGCCGTTTGGCCCGCCTGTCGGCGCGGCAGCCATTCCCCACCGGGGCGGTGTCGGGCGGCTCGGGCACGCCCTGGTAAATCTCCACACCGGCGCGGAACAGCGCGAGCGCGCCGACAGAGTCACCCCGCGCGATGATGCGCCGATACAGCGCGAACGCGCTGTCGCGCTGCCCCGTCTGGCTCAATACGCTCCCCAACGCCGCCATCCCTTCCGCATCGTTCGGGACGACCTTCAAGTATTCCCGGTATGTCGCTTCTGCCTCGGCCCAACGCCGCTGGCTATGGTACAGGCGGGCCAAATTGAAAAGCGCATCCTTGCGATCCTGCAGAAACGCCGTGTCCCGCGCCGCGATCTCGACCGTGCGCTTGAAGTACACCAACGCCGAGTCGACTTGGCCGGCATTGTAGAGGAGCGACGCCAGGTACTTGAAGCCCCGCGGGTCCGTCTGCAGGATCTGGTTGGCGCGTCGAAACGCCTTGATCGCGGAGTCGACGTTGCTCGCCTGCCAGGCCGCGATCCCCGCGTTCAGCGTGGGCACCCAGACGTACTTCCGCCACGTGACGATGTCCTCCGCGCAGTCGGCCTTCAGCGCCTCGGCGCGCGCAAACGCTGAGTCCGCTCCCGCGAGGTCCTCCGTGAGCACGTAGTAGCGGCCCAGATAGTACCAGGCGGCGGGGTTCTTCTCCTGGCCGCCGGTCGTCAGCGCCTGTGTCAACACGCCCTTCGCGGCATTCAGGTCCTTCTGCTTCTGGTCCTCGAACCGCGACTCGGTGGCGCTCTTCAGGTACAGCAGCCCGCTGTTCACGAGGAAATGGCCCGGCTTGAGGTCGCACCTGGCGGCCGCCCACTTGTTGGACTGCGCGGCCAGCTGCGGCGCCATGGCGCACGCGGTCACGAGGACGAGGGCGGCTTGGCTGCGGAACGTTCGCACGATTTACTCCTTGGGTTTTGCCACGAGGGCTACGGCGTCGCGCTCGACGGCGCGCGCCACGTCGATCGGCGGCTTACCGAGGGCCCGGGCGGCCGCGAGCACGTCCTCGTACTCCGGCTTCACCCGTACTCCGCCTCCGCCCACCTGCTCCAACACCTTCACCCGGACCGCCACGCCATCCACGCGCACCGTCACTTGATGTCGCGGGAGCGTGGCCCGCTCCGCTACCCAGCGCCGCACGCCGGCGGTCGTGCTGTGGCGGAACAACTCCGCCGTCACGACGTCGGCGAGCGGCTCGGGCGCCATCACTTCCACGCGGAAGCCCTGGCGCCCCTTCTTCATCTGCACCGGCCACGTTTGCACGTCGAGCGCGCCCGCGGCGACCAACGCCTGGCGCAATGGCTCGACGTATTCAGGGCTCATGTCGTCCACGTCGGTCGCCAGCAGCACCACTCGTCCCGCTTCCGCCGCCTCCTCGGCGACGAGGATGCGTAGCGCGTTGGGATAGTGCTTCGGATCCCGCTGCCCCGCTCCCCACCCGCTGCCCACCATCCGCCACTGCCCCGGCGGCGCGCCCGCCGAGAGTACGCGCAGCAGCGCCGCGCCGGTGGGGGTGGTCGCCTCTCCTTCTACTGGCCCGCCGGTCCCAGTCGCGATCTCGAGCCCTTCGAGCAGAATCGCGGTGGCGGGCGCGGGCACCGGCAGCCGTCCATGTGCCGCCTCGACCCAGCCGTTGCCTACGGCGACCGGCCAGTTGTAGATCGCGTCCACGCCGAGCCGCTCGAACCCTTCGATCGCGCCCACGATGTCGAGCACCGCGTCCACCGCCCCGACCTCGTGGAGGTGCACCTGGTCCGGCACCACTCCGTGCACCTTCCCTTCCGCCTCGCCCACCAGACGGAAGGCTTGGGCGGCGCGCTCTTTTACCCAGTCGGAAATGCGTGCGCTCTCCACGAGCTTGACCAGCTCGCCTACGTGGCGCCCGTGGGGCTGCTCGGGGATGGCGAACTCGACCTGCGTGCACGCAACGCCCGACCGGCGCACGTCTCGAATCGTGACGCCCACCCCGGCGAACCCCACGCGCCCCGGCAGCTCCTCCAGCCACTTCCCACCCCCGGAGATGCCAAGGGAGAGCAGCGCTCCCAGCGTCATGTCGCCGCTGATGCCGGCGGCCGGGTCGATGATGGCGATGCGCATGGGGAGAAGTGCCGAAATATAAATGGGTTAGGCTCGGTAGAGCCACCCTGCGCCCGTGTTGAAGACGACCACGCGTTCACTCCGGCGGATGGCGCCCCGCCGCTTCAGCTCGACCGCGCCCGCCAGCGCCGCCCCGCCCTCCGGGGCGGCGTCGATACCCTCCACGGTCTGCATCTCGTGCGCGGCGGCGGTCAGGACGTCGTCGGTCACGGCCACCGCGCCACCGCCGCTCTCGCGTAAGCCCCTTAGCATCAGCCGGTCTCCGAGCGGGCCCGGCACGCGTAGTCCCGCAGCGACTGTCTGCGGGTCGGGCCAGGGCGTGCAGCGATCGGCGCCGGACTCGAACGCTCGAATCACCGGCGCGCAGCCGGTCGCCTGCACGCTGTACATGCGCGGCAACGCGTCACGCACCCAGCCGCCAGCTCGTAACTCCTGGAATGCCTTCCACATACCGATCAGTCCGGTGCCTCCCCCCGTCGGATACACGATCGCGTCGGGGAGGGTCCACTCCAACTGCTCGGCCAGCTCGAGCCCGAGCGTCTTCTTGCCCTCGATCCGGTACGGCTCCCGCAGCGTCGAGACGTCCACCGCCCCCGTGTCGGCGGCGAACGCCCGCGCGGCCTTGCCGCAGTCCCCGATATGCCCGTCGAGCAGTACCAGGTCCCCGCCGAACGAACGGATTTGCGCGAGGATGGTCGCCGGCGTAGAGGCGGGCGCGTACACTCGCGCCTGCGCGCCGGCGCGCGTCGAATAGGCCGCGAGTGCGACGCCGGCGTTACCGGCGGTCGGTATCACGAACTGGCGCGCGCCGGCCGCGACGGCGCGCGTCACCGCTGCCGCGAGTCCGCGTGCCTTGAACGAACCGGTCGGATTCGTCCCCTCCTCCTTGATCCACAGATTCTCGAAGCCGTGACGGGCGCCGAGGCGCGGCGCGGCCAGTAGCGGCGTCCCGCCCTCCCCGAGGGTCACCGGGCTCTCGCCCTCGGCCAGCGGCAGCCACTCGCGATAGCGCCACATCGTCCATTCGCGGTCCTGCAGGAGCGTCTTTGCCTCGGGCGTCGGCGCGGCCGCGTAGCGCACCAGGTAGGGTGCGCCGCACGACTCGCACACGCCGCGCAGGCCGTCCGGCCCCCTCGACCGCGTGGGGAGGCAGGCCGAGCATTCGAGCGTCCAGGGGAGCGTCATACTTTCTGCGTCAATCGATCGAGGATGCGCTCGGCGAGGTGCGTAGAGAACCCCGGGAGCGCGGCGATTTCCTTCGGGGTCGCAGTCTTCACTCCGGCGAGCGAGCCGAACCGCTCGAGCAGCGCCCGGCGCCGGGACGGGCCGATCCCCGGAATCCGCAACAGCTCGGATGTGATGGTGCGCGCCGACCGCCGCTTCCGACTGTAGCCCACGGCAAACCGATGGGCCTCGTCGCGCGCGCGCTGCAGCAGCTTGAGCGACGGGCTGCGGCGCGATAGGCGCAGCGGCTCGGGCTGCCCGGGGAGAAACACCTCTTCGTCCCGCTTCGCGAGGCTCGCGATTGGGATTTGCGCGAGTCCGGCCGCACGCGCGGCGTCCACCGCCGCGCCGAGCTGGCCTTTGCCGCCGTCGATGACCATGAGATCGGGGAGCGCCTTCCCTTCGTCGATGCGACGCCGCAGGAAGCGGGTCACGACTTCATGGACCGCGGCGAAGTCGTCCTGCTGGGCGACGCCCTTGATCCGATAGCGCCGGTACTCCGCCTTGCGCGGGCGGCCCCCCTCGAACCACACCAGGGAGCCGACGGTGTCCCGCCCCTGGTTGGTAGAGATGTCGATGCACACCATCGCCCGCGGGACGACGGCGAGCCCGAGATCTCGGCCCAACGCGAATACCGGATCGGCGGACCGCTCGTCGATGTCGAACGCCTCGATCTTGAAGCTGTCGAGCAGGTGGCGGGCATTCTGGTCGGCGAGCTCGGCGAGTTTCGCATTGGCGCCCCGCTGCGGCACCACGAAGTCCACGCCGGGCGCGAGCTCGCGCAGCGCGTCCACGTCTGCCGGCGCGTACGGCAAGACGACGCGCGCGGCCCGCTGGTCGAGCGGCAGGTAGTAGCGCACCAGAAACGCGCTCAGCACCTCGCCCTCCGGGGCGTGCTCGACGTGCTCGAGAAAGCGGTGCTCCCGGGCGATGAGGCGGCCGTCCCGGATGCGCAGGATTACGCCACACGCATCGTCGCCGTCCCGCGCCAGCCCGATCGCGTCGGCGTCCCCGCCCCCGACGACCTCCACCGTCTGCGGCTGCTCCACTTGGTCCAGCCACTTGAGCCCGTCGCGCAGCTGCGCGGCACGCTCGAAATCGAACGCCTTACTCGCGTCCTGCATGCGCTCGCGCAGCCGGGTGCGCACGTCGAGCGTTTTCCCCTCGAGGAAAAGCACGACGTCGTCGATCATCCGGCCGTACTCCTCGCGCCCTTGATAGCCCACGCACGGAGCCTTGCAGCGATCGATGTGATAATCGAGGCAGGGGCGATCGGGGGCCTCGGCGGGGAGGTTCCAGGTGCAGGAGCGGACGGTGAAGATCCGCCGGATGATCTTGAGGGTCTGCCGCAATGTGGCGACGTCGGTGTAGGGACCGAAGTAGCGCGCGCCGGCGATCGCCACCCGCCGCACCACGAGCACGCGCGGGAACGGCTCGGCGAGCGTCACGGCGATCTGGGGATAGCTCTTGTCGTCGCGCAGCCGAATGTTGAATCGCGGCTGATGCTCCTTGATGAGATTGTTCTCGAGCAGCAGCGCCTGGGCCTCGTTCGGCACGACGATCGTCTCGAGGTCCGCGATCTGACGCCCCAGCGCTTCGCGTTCCGGGGTGGTTTGGTCGCTTTCCGAGAGGTAGCCGGGCACGCGGGACCGGAGGCTCTTGGCCTTGCCCACGTACACGATCTCGCCCGCCGCGTCCTTCCAGAGGTAGACGCCGGGTCGGTCGGGCAGCGCCGCTAGCTGGCGCGCGAGCCGGTCAGGGATTGCCATGTGCGCAGGGCATCGGGGTGACGGAGCGCCAGCGTGAGCGCGCCGTATGTCACCCCAAAGATACCCAGCACCGCAACACCGCGCGGCAGCGGGCGCCATCCCGCAGCGAGGTGGTCGGCGCCCACCCCGAGTGCGGCGGCCGCCAGGCTGGCCGCGACCGCGACGCCGAACGCCCGCCAATCCGCCCCGCCCAGGATCGCGCCGACGCGGCGGTCGAGGCCGCGCAGCTGGAGGACCATGTTCAGGGTGGCCCCTGCCGCGGAGCCGAGGGCGATGCCGGCGGGGCCGAGCCGCCGCATCAGGAGCCACGAGGCGAACCCCGACACGACCAGGGAGAGGATACCGATCCACACCGGCGTCCGCGTGTCGCGCAGCGCGTAGAATCCGGAGGCGAGCAGCTTGGCCGTTGCTTGACCCAATAGCCCTGCGCCGTAGGCCGCAAGCACGCCGCCGACCAGCGCGGTATCGTCGGCGTCGAATCGGCCGGTCTGAAACAGCGCGCCCACGATCGCCGGACCAAGGGCAACGAATGCGAACGCCGATGGCACGACGAAGAACGCGATGCGGCGGAAGCCGACGGCGATCCGGGCGCGCAGCTGGTCGTTGGGCTGAGCACCGACGGCCTCGCGCGCCAGCTCGGGGAGTGAGGCGGCGGCCACCGACGCCCCGAAGAGGCTGATCGGGAGGACTTGGATGAGCTGCGCGTATCCCAGGCTCGACAGGCCCCCCTCCCCGGTGAACGACCCGAGGAAGGTGTCGACCAACCCGGAGAGCTGAGCCACGCCCGCCCCGATGACGAGCGGCAACCAGGCGACGAGGACCGGCCGCACGCCCTCGGGCGCTGTGCTGAAGCGCAGGGCGATGCCCTGCAGCAGCCGCCAGCAGGCAGGCAACTGCACGGCAATCTGCAGGACGCTGCCGGCAACGGTTCCCCAGGCCAGGGCCAGGGCGAGGCGGTACAGCTGGTCCGGGAGCGGGAGGGCGCGCCCTGCCAGCCACGTGCCCGCGGCGACCATCGCCACGATCCCGGCGACGTTCCACAGCGCCGGCGCGGCGTACGGCAGGAAGAACCGTCGATGCGTGTTCAGGACGCCGAGACACCAAGCCGAGACGACCATCAGCCCGGTCATGGGGAACAGGATCCGCACCAGGACCGTAGTCAGCTCGCGGCGCGGCGCGTCGAAGCCCTGCGCGACCACGGCGGTGATCGCCGGGGCGAACGCGATGCCGAGCAGGGCGAGCACTCCGGTCGCGAGCAGGAGCAGCCCGAGCACCGCGCCTGCCAACGCGCGCGCCGCGCCCTTGTCTTCTCGTTCGTTCAAGGCCGCGTATACCGGGATGAACGATCCCGAGAGGGTCCCTTCCCCCAGGAGGTTGCGGATGGCGTTGGGAATGCGGAGCGCCGCCCGGAATGCATCGGCCGCGCCGCTGTTGCCGAAGTAATACGCGAACACCCGTTCGCGCACGTACCCCAGGACGCGCGTGACGAGGATGCCCGCGGCCACTCGTGCGGCAGCCACGGTCAGGGAGTCGGTTTCTTCTTGTGGGGATCTTCCAGCAGGCGCTGCACGAACTGCAGCTCGTCGCGCATCCCTCCGAGGGAGCGAGTCAGGTCCTCGATCTCCGTCTCCAGCAAATCGACCTTGCGCTGCAGGTCGCGCAGCTCGGGGGCGGGGCTGGCGCCCTGCCCTTCCAGCCGGCGCGCGATGGACCGCCCCAGGGGCGAGTCCACCAGGATGGCGGCGACCGGGATCATCAGGGCGACGATGAGAATGACCGCGAGGACCCACATATGAGGACGGATACTACGAAGCGCCCGCCCACCGCGCCACCTCCGCGTCGATGGCGTCGATCAAGCCCGGCCCGTACCGCACGAGGAACGACGCCGCCGTCAGCACGCGCTCCTGCGGCTGGCCCGCGGGCGCGAGGGCGGCGCGCGCACGCTCGAGCTGCCCGGTCAGCGTCTCGTTGCCGCGCTTGAGACTGGCGACGAGCTTCTTTTCGACCTCGTGCGTCCCAGCGAGCGCCGCGTTGCGGGCCGACTGCACCGTCCGCTCGAGAGTCGGGTCGACGCGCGCGACCTCCGTTCCCAGCCGTCCGTAGTGCAGGTCCAGCTCCGCCCGCAGCCGCACGAGCGTGTCGGCGATGTCGGCCGGCACGGCGTCGCGGGCGAGACGAGCCTCGAGAGCCCCGGGCGGACCGGCGAAGTCTGCGGGCGTCAAGCCGTACCGTTCCAACACCTTCTCGACACGCGACTCCAGCAAGAACCCCGACCAGCGCGGCACCGGCGTCTGCGGCGTCACGCCGAGGCGCGCGTACAGCGGCGCCGCCTCCGGCAGGTACTCGAGTTCCCCCGGTCCGGCGGCGTAGGCGACGGTCGGAAAGAGCGCCGCTTCGATCACCGGTCGCAGTAGCACGTTGGGCGACAGGCGCTCGGGCGTCTCGGCCGCGATGCGCTCCAGCGCCGCGCGGGTGAACCGCTCACCACTGCGCCGCGCGACAGGGGCGTCGCCATCGCCGCGCAAACGATCACGTCCGGCGCTCCCCTCGACCAGGACTGGCGACAGGCCGTCGGGGAGCGTCACGTCCAGCGCGCGCAGCAGCCACGGTGCCGCTGCCCGTTTGGCGGCCGGATCGTGCGCCCGGAATACGGCGATGCCGCGCGGTCCCACGAGGCGATTGAGCGCCTCCGCGCAGGCGTCCGCGAGGTTCGCCTCGGGCCGGTACGCGGCCTCGAGCCAGGCGAGGACGTCGCCCTTGAACTCCGTTTCGGGGAGGACGTCGCGCAGCTGCTTCAGGGCGGCGCCGATCTCCGGCCCGCACGGCTCACGAAACAGCGGCAGCAGCAGTCCGTCGGCGGGACGCTCGCGCAGCACGATGCGGACCAGCTCGCCGGCGGCGCTGAGCACGACGGCGTGGTTCGCCTCCGCAAAGTCGTGGTCGTCGCCGGCCACCCAGAAGACGGGGACGACCGGCACCTTGCGCTCGCGCTCCAGGCGACGCGCCAGGGCGCCCGCCGAGAGGGCCTTGTAGATCGTGTACAATGGGCCGGTGAAGAGGCCCGGCTGCTGGCCCGTCGTCACCGCCAGCACCTCGCCGGCCGCGAGCCGGTCCCGCCCCGGACCCGGCATCACCGCCGCGAGCACGTCGGGGCTGACCCAGCGCGGCGTCCCGGCAGCCGGCGCGCCGGTGGCCAGCAGGGGCGTCGCCACGATCCGGGGCATCACGCGCGCGTCCCCACCAGGATCGTGCGGCTGGCGCGGTCGTCGAGCGGCGCACCCTCGTAATCGCCGAAGGTCGCGTCGGTGCGAAAGCCCGCCTCCGCCAGTAAGCCCTCGAGCTCCGCGGGGCTGAACAACCGCACCCGCTCCTGGAAGCTGCGATTCTCGGCGCCCAGCTCGATCTCCTTCACCACGTACCGCCCCTCCTCGGTGAAGCGTCGCCGCACGCGCACGTCCGTCGCGGCGCCGTCCAGCTCTTCCGTACCGCCCCGCAGCGTTCGCCGCACATGGTCCGCGTTCAGGTAGTCGAGCACGAACCGGCCGCCGGGCCGGAGCGCCTCGGCGACCTGCCGCACGACCAGGCGGTTCTCGGCGTCGTCACGGAAGTAGCCGAACGACGTGAACAGGTTGACCGCGAGCCCGAAGCTTCGGGGGCGGAAGGGCAGTCGCCGCATGTCGCCCCGCGCCAGCGGTCCCCGCATTCCCAGCCGCGCGCGCCGTAGCATCGACGGCGACAGGTCGAACCCGATCACCCGCGCACCGAGCCGCTCCAGCTCGGCGGCGTGCCGGCCGGCGCCGCATGCGAGATCGAGGACCCGCTCGCCCGGCTGCCACGGAGCGACCCGCTGCACGAGTGCGACGGCGCGTCGCGCCTCCTCTTCATCGCGATGCGGGTAGAGGACGTGGTATTCCTCACCGAACCACTGCTCGAACCACTCGGTCATTCGCCGAAGACGTCCGCTTGAAACGTGAAGACCTCGGTGGCCGGTTCCCGCCAGGCCTCGGGTCGCAGGCCCGCCTTGCGGCACGCGGCGGTGAGGAACGGCTCGCGTCCCCACCCCTGCTCCGTGGCGACCTGCGGCAGCAGCACCCCCACCGCCTGTCCCCGCCGCACCAGCAGGCCATCGCGCCCGATCACGGGCCGATCGGGATCGACCGCCGGCTCGAGGCGCGCCGGCTCGCTCAGCACGGAGATCTCGATCCGCAAGTCTCGCAGCTCCCCCGACGCCAAGGGTGGAAAGCGCGGATCCTCGCACGCCGCCGACACGGCCACGCTGCGGACCACCTCGCCGAGCGGGCGATCCCCCGCCACGCGCCCGATGCAGCCGCGCAGCGCCCCGTCTTCTTCGAGCGTGACGAACGCACCCCGGTGAAGCCGCGCGCCCGGGACGTCGGGGACGTCTGGGGCGGGCCCGCTCGCGAGCGCCGCGGCGATGGCGCGGCGCGCCAGAGCCAACAGCGCCGTGCGGTCGGCCGCCGTAAGGTCAGGATCCGCGATGGTACGGCTCCCCCCGCCGAATGGTGTACGCGCGGTACAACTGCTCGTACAGCACCAGCCGGGCCAGCTCGTGCGGAAAGGTGAGGGGCGACAGGCTCCACACGCGCTCGGCCGTGTCCAGCACCTCGGCCGGGAGGGTGTCCGCCCCGCCGATCGCGAGGGCGACGTCGCGCCCGTCCTGCTCCCACCGGGCCGTCCACTCGGCGAGCTCGCCCGACGCCCACGCCTCCCCCCGGCGCGACAGCGCCACGAGGCGCGAGCCCTCGGGGACCGCCCCAAGGACCCGCGCCTCGTCTTTCACTTCCAGCTCTTCGACTTTCGCGTAGTGTCGCAGTCGCCCCAGGTACTCGTCACATGCCGTCCGGAGCGCCGCGTCCTTCATGCGGCCCACCGCGACGACGCGGTAGCGCATCAGGCATACATCCCGCGCAGCCGGTGCATCGCCGCGACCCGGTCCACGGCGAGCATGTACGAGGCGATGCGCGCGTTCACCTTGTGCTTCTCCGCCATCGCCATCACTTCGGTGAAGGAACGGACCATGATCGTCTCGAGCCGCCGGTTGACGGTGTCCTCGTCCCAGAAGTAGCCGCCACGGTCCTGCACCCACTCGAAGTAGCTCACCGTCACGCCCCCGGCATTCGCGAGGATATCGGGAATGACGAACACCCCCTTTTCCTCGAGGATCTTGTCGGCGGCGGCGGTGGTGGGGCCGTTCGCGCCCTCGCAGATGATCTTCGCCTTGATGAGCGGCGCGTTCTTGCGGGTGATGACGTTTTCGGTCGCGGCGGGCACCAACACGTCGCAATCCACGATGAGCAGTTGATCGGGGGGGATCGTCTCGGCCTTGGGGTAGCCCGCCAGTTGGCGCCGCTCGCGCACCCATTTGATCAGGTCGGGGACGTCGAGGCCCTTGGCGTTGTACAACGCGCTCGACTTGTCCGACACCGCCACAATCGTCGCGCCTTCCCTGGCCATCAGCTCGGCGGCGATCGATCCCACGTTGCCGAACCCCTGGACCGCGATGCGCGCGCCCTTCAGCGTCATGCCCAGCTTCGCCAGCGCCTCGCGTGTGACGATCGTGCAGCCGCGCCCCGTCGCCTCGCGCCGGCCCAACGACCCGCCCATCTCCACCGGCTTGCCCGTCACGACCGCGGTCACGGTGTGGCGCTTGTGCATGGAGTAGGTGTCCATGATCCACGCCATCACGCGCTCGTTGGTGTTCACATCCGGGGCGGGCACGTCGGAGTCGGGACCGAGGGTGTCGATGATCCCGGAGGTATACCGCCGCGTCACACGCTCCAGCTCCAACATGGACATCGTGGCCGGGTCGCACACCACCCCACCCTTGGCACCGCCGAACGGAATGTTCACCAGCGCACACTTCCACGTCATCCACGCCGCGAGGGCCTTGACCTCCTCCAGGGTGACGTTGAGGTCGAACCGGATGCCGCCCTTCGCGGGCCCGCGCGACGTGTTGTACAGCACGCGGTACCCGGTATAGACCTCGACCTCGCCGTTGTCGCGCACGATCGGCACCGAGACGATGATCTGCTTCTCGGGATTGCGCAGCACCTTGTAGAGGCCGCGGTCCAGGTTCAGGAGCTTCGCCGCGAGGTCGAAACGCTCCATCATCGACTCGAACGGGTTCTCCTCCGACAGGAACGTGTCTTTGTCGGGGCGGATGATCGCCGGAGCCGGGTCGGTCTTGATCGCCGGTTCGCTCATAGGGGCCGTCGCAGGATTCCTTCCAAGGCGCGCTCCACCGCTTCGCCGTTCAGTTCCCACTGGAGGTGCAACACGGCGACCAGCGGCTCGGGCACATCCGCCGGCCACCGGTCGCGGAGCTTCACCGCGTCCTTTTCGGTGACTACAACATAATCGGCATCCGCGGCGGCCCGCACGAGCCGCGCCACATCGCCCGCGGCATAGGAGTGATGGTCTTGGTACGCCACGAGTTGCACGATCGCGCCCGACGCCCGCACTTGCACCGCGAAGCTGGCCGGATCGGCGATCCCCGCGGCTACCAGCACCCGCTTGCCCGCCAGGTCGGCCGCCTTGGCCGGCCGCCGGGTGCGCATCCCCTCGAAACCGTCCAGCGCGAGATGCACTGCTGCCACGGGGGTCGACGGCCAGCGGGTCCGCAGCCAACGCGCCAGACGCTGCGCTTGGTCGGCAGAGGCGCGGCGCCGCGTCACGACGATCAGGTCGGCCCGCGCCAGGGCGCCCCACCCCTCACGCCACGGTCCGGAGGGCAGCGGCCACTGCACCGCGCGGGCATTCTCCGTGTTGACCAGCGCCACGTTGAGATCGCGCGCCACGTCGAGTCGCTGGTAGGCGTCGTCCAACACCAGCACCTCGGCACCTGCGGCGCGGGCGCGTTCCGCCCCCGCCACGCGGTCGGGATGGGGTACCACCACGGCACCCGGCACCAGCCGCTCGTGCACACGGTGCTCGTCGCCGCCGTAGCCCCGCAGCAGGATCCCGGGCCGCTTGCCCCGGCGCGTGTAGAAGGCGGCGACCCACGCCGCGACAGGTGTCTTCCCCGCCCCACCCACCGCCAGATTCCCTATCGCGACGGTCGGTAAGGGGAGCCGCCGCGTTGCGAGCCAGCCCCGCCGGTACGCGGCGGCCCGCGTCACCATCACCCCGCGGTACAGCAGCGCCACGGGCAGGAGCAGACCCCGCGCCAGCCCCGCGAGCGGATGGCGGCTCCACCACAGCCAGTGCGCCACCCGAGGGCGCAGGCTGCCGGCGGTCACCTGTCGTCCGTCACGTCGTGCAGGGCGCGGCCCACCGCCTCCATGCCCTGTCGCAACCCCTCTTTCCCGGGCGCCACCTCGAGCGGCGCACCGTACACGACGTCGATCGCGGCGAACGGCTTGGGGATGCACATGCGATCCCACGACTTGAGCCACCACGCCGCCGACGGCCGGGCGCCGATCGGGAGGAGCGGGACGCCGGCGTGCTGCGCCGCCGCGACCGCGCCCGCCTGGACCTGCTCGGCGGGCCCCCGCGGGCCATCGGGGGTGATCGCGACGACCGCGCCCCCTTGCAGCGCGCGCACGATCCCCAGCAGCCCGACCTCCCCGCCTCGCCGGCTCGACCCGCGTACCGAGCTGTAACCCCAGCGATTGGCGAGGTCCGCGAGGTAGCCGCCGTCGCGGTGACGGCTGATGAGCAGCACGATCCCTTCCCGTCGGTGGTGGAACAGCAGGGGCAAGATGCGGCTGTGCCAGAGCACGAACACGAATGGCCGGCGGACCTCGCGCAGGACCCGCAGGTGCTCGCTGCCGCGAACGCGAATGCGCCACGTGGTCGCCAGCGCTCGCACCAGGCTGGGGCCGACGGCCGCCGCCACGGGCTCCGCCCAGCGCAGCTTCATCCCAGGAGCTCGGCGGCGATCGCGGCGACGCGGTCCGCCGCGCCGGGGGCCCCGAGGCGGTCACGCACCTGCGCCAGACCCTCGCGTTGCGCCCGCGTGGCGGGGTCGGCGGGGTCGAGGAGGGGCAGCACCGCCTCGGCGAGCGCGGCGGGCGTGGCGCGGCGCTGCAGCAGCTCGGGCGCCACCGCGTGCCCCGCGACCAGGTTCACCAGTCCCACCCACGGCACGCGCAGCATGCGGAAGGCGATGAACGACGACACGGGGTGGAGCCGGTAGGTGATCACCATCGGCACATCGGCCAGGGCGGCTTCGAGCGTCGTGGTGCCCGATTTACAGATGCCGGCATCGGCCGCGGCGAAGACGGGGAGCGGGTCGCCGGTGTGCACCCGGATGGAGCCGGGGTCGGGGTAGCTCGCGCCCGGCGCCCCCGCGACGACGACCTGCACATCGGGGCGGGCGGCCGCCACCCGCGCCGCGGCCGCGCGGAACACATCCCAGTGCCGCGCGACTTCCTGGGCCCGGCTACCGGGAAACAGTCCCAGGGTCGGCCGCGCCGGGTCCAACCCGAGGGCGCTCCGCGCTGTGCGGCGGGGCGGCGGCGGCGGGCGGTCTTTGAGCGGGTGCCCCACGAACGTCGCGGGGATCCCCCGTTCCCGAAAGAATGCCTCCTCGAACGGGAGGATCACCGCCAACCGCCGCACCGCAGCCAGCTTGCGGACACGCCCCACGCCCCACGCCCACATCTGGGGCGCGATGTAGTACAGCACGGGAATCCCGGCCTCGGCCGCGGCGGCGGCCGCCCGCAGATGATAGCCGGGGTAGTCGACGAGGATCGCGAGATCGTAGCGCTTGGCCCGGAACGCCTGTCGCACACGGCCGAGGAGGCGGTAGTGGGCGGGGATCTTGGCGAGCGCTTCGACGAAGCCGACGACCGAAAACGACTCCATCCGGTCGAGCACGCGCGCGCCCGCCCGTTCGAGCAGCGGGCCGCCGAACGCTTCGAGCTCGACCGCGGGCAGGCGGCGCCGCAGGGCGGCCGCGACGGCGGCGGCGTGCGCGTCCCCCGACGGTTCGCCCGCCGAGATATAGATGCGCGGCGCGTGGCTCACGGCCGCGCGGCGGCGAGCGGCGAAGCCTGGATGGCGTCGGCGACGCGGTAGGCGAGCGTGAGCGCCTGGAGGCCCGCGGCGCCGGTGACGACGACGTCGCCGTCGCCCCGCACGGCGCGCAGGAAGCTCTCCAGCTCGAGCTTCAGCGGCTCGGCTTCCGGCGCCTCGAGCCCCACGTGCTCCACGATATCCTCGAGCCGGGTTGCGCCGAACGCCTGCCAGCCGGGCTTCAGGCGGTAAAAGTGCCCGTTGCCCTGCGCCAGATCGAGCGAGAAATAGCCGGTGGGCTGGAAGATGCGCAGCTTGCGGGTGCGCTCCCGCGAAACCCGGCTCGCCGTGATCACCGCGACCGCGCCGTTACCGAACTCGACGCGGGCGTTCGCGATGTCGACGTGAGGGGTGAGGATCGGCACCCCGGTCGCCCGGACTTCGCTCACGTCGGCGCGAACCAGCTCGAGCACGAGATCCAGGTCGTGGATCATCAGGTCGAGGATCACGGCCACGTCGGTGCCCCGCGGTTGGAACGGCGCGAGCCGTTCGGTCTGCAGGAACCGCGGCTCCTCGAGGTACGGCGTCGCGGCCCGGACGGCGCGATTGAAGCGTTCCACGTGGCCCACCTGCAGCGCGGCGCCGTGCGCTTCGGCTGCCCGCACCAGGCGCTCGGCTCCCGCCAAGCTATCGGCGAGCGGTTTCTCGATCAGCGCCGGCAGACCGCGGCTCAACACCGCGAGCCCCACCTCGACGTGTGCGGTCGTCGGCACCACGACCGTCGCCGCCTCGACCTGGTCGAGCAGCGCGTCGAGCGACGCGTGTGCCACGGTGCCGAGCTCGCGCGCGACTTGCGCGGCGCGCCCGGGGTTCAGGTCGTAGATGCCCACCAGGTCGGCGCCCTCGATCGTCTTGAGCAGGCGCGCGTGGTGGAACCCCAGCGCGCCCGTGCCGACGACGCCGACGCGGATGCGGCGCAGCGTCACACCAGCACCCCGCGCTGGGAGCCCTCGATGAACTTGAGGAATGTCTCGACCTCGGCCGTCTGCGGCAGCTCGACCCGCGCCCGGGCGATGCCCTGGCTGACGGTGAGATCCGAGTTGAACAGCAGGCGGTAGGCGCGTTTCAGAGCGAGCTTCACCTCCGGGGAGAAGCCGGCGCGCTGCAATCCCACGGAATTCAGCCCGTACAGGTGAACCGGGTTCCCGACCGCCTTCGTGTAGGGCGGCACGTCCTGGTTCACGCGCGACGCGCCACCGACGAAGGCGTAGGTCCCGATTCGCACGAACTGGTGGATCGGCGTCAAGCCGCTGATGATCGCCCGGTCGTCCACCGTGACGTGCCCCGCCATCTGCACACCGTTGGCGATGATCACGTCGTTCCCGATCACGCAGTCGTGGGCCACGTGGACGTAGGTCATCAGGAAGCACCGCTCCCCCACCGTGGTCTTCCCCGTGGCGGTCGTCCCGCGGTTGATCGTGCAGTACTCGCGGATGATCGTCCCGTCACCGATCTCGACCCAAGTCTCGTCGCCCTTGTACTTGAGATCCTGCGGATCGTTGCCGACGATCGTCCCGTACCCGATCTTCACCCCCTCGCCGATCCTCGTGTTGCGCTCGAGCACCGCGTGGGCGGCCACGGTCGAGCGCTCTCCCACCGTCACGTGCGGGCCGACGATGCTGTACGGCCCCACCGACACGTCGCCGGCGAGGTGCGCCGTCGGATCGACCAGGGCGGTCCGATGAATCACCGGTCCACCACCATCGCCATCATGTCCGCCTCCGCCACGACCTGGCCGTCGACGTACCCCGCGCCTTTCATTTTGCAGGTCTTGCCGCGAAACTGGACCAGATCGAGCTCGAAGCGGATCTGATCGCCGGGGACCACGGGGCGGCGAAACTTCACGTTGTCGAGCGACATGAAGTAGACGACCTTGTTCTCGAAGTTCTGGCCTTCAAAGTGGCTCATCAGCAACATCCCGCCCACCTGCGCCATGGCCTCGATGATCAGCACGCCCGGCATGATCGGGTGGCCCGGGAAATGCCCCTGGAAGAACGGTTCGTTGATCGTGACGTTCTTGATGCCGACGATCCGCTTGTTGCCTTCGACCTCGAGGATGCGGTCCACGAGCAGGAAGGGATAGCGGTGCGGCAGGTAGTTCATGATGCGGCTGATGTCCATCGCCGGCTCGCCCCCGCCTCCCCCGGTGCGCTTCCCCGCCCGGGCCAGCGCCCGGGCCAGTGCGATGTTGCCGCCGTGGCTCGGGCGTGTCGCCACCACGTGCGCGCGGATCCGCGCGCCCGTCAGCGCCAGGTCCCCCACGATGTCCGCCGCCTTGTGGCGCACGAACTCGTCGGGCCAACGCAGCTTGCCGCCGTTCGCGACGCCGCGCTCGTCCAGGACGATTGCATTCGTGGCCGACGCGCCCTTGATCAACCCTTTGGCCTGCAGCTGCGCCACCTCGTTCGTGAACCCGAACGTCCGGGCGGGGGCCAGCTCCGCCGCGAACGCCGCGGGCAGGTCGTAAGACGCCGTCTGCCGGCCGATCAGGGGGTGCGGCCACTCGATCGTGACCGTGAGGCGGAATGCCTTCGCGGGCGCCACGACGTAGGCCGAGTCGCCCTCGGTAACCGTAAAGGGCGCCTGCACGCTCAGCACCGCGGGCTCGCCCCCCACATCGGCGGGGCCCGCCTGGGCGAGCGCCTCGAAGTAGGGCAGCACGCTGCCGTCGAGGATCGGCGGCTCGGGTCCGGTCAGCTCGATCGTCAGGTCGTCGATCTCGTGCGCGGCGACGGCCGCGAGCAGGTGCTCCACGGTGTGAATCGTCGCCTCACCCCGGCCGATCGCCGTGCGCCGCTCCACCGCCGCCACTTCCGTCAGGCGCGCCGGCACCTCCGGCGTCCCCGCGAGGTCGGTGCGGCGGAACACGATGCCGCGCCCCGCGGGCGCGGGGAGAAATGTCGCCTCCGTCGCGGCGCCGGTGTGCAACCCGGTGCCTCGAACGGAGGCCTTGCGCGAGATGGAGCGTCTAGCGGTCGGCGCCATGCTTGGGCTGCACCAGCTCCTCGAGTTCGTCCACGATCTTCAACAGCCGGTAGAGCGCGGCCTGCGCCCGCAGGTACTCGCGGTGCGGGCGCGCGGGGTACCCCGACACGGTGGTGCCGGCCGGGATGTCGGCGATCACGCCCGACTGGACGAGGAGCCGCGCTCCCCGGCCGATCGTGATGTGATCCCCGATCCCCGCCTGTCCCGCGATGATGGCTTCGTCCTCCACCTGCACGCTGCCCGCGATCCCCGCTTCGGCCATGATCAGGCACCGGGCGCCGATGCGGGCGTTGTGCGCGATGTGCACCAGGTTGTCGATCTTCGTCCCCGACCCGACCACCGTGTCGTCCACGCTGCCGCGGTCGATGCACGTGTTCGCGCCGATCTCGACGTCGTCGCCGATGAGGCACCGGCCCACGTGCGGGATCTTGCGGTGCGCCTCGCCGGCTTCTCCACCCGGCACGTACCCGAAGCCGTCGCTCCCCAGCACCGCGCCGGCATGCACGATCACCCGTTTGCCGAGCGCCGTGCCCGGGTAGCACGTGACGCCGGGGTACAGCTGGGTGTCGTCGCCAACGGCCACGCCGTCGCCCAGCACGCAGCCGGCGCCGATCCGGACGTTCTTGCCGAGCCGCACGCCGGCCCCGAGCACCGCGTGGGCGCCGATCTCCACCGGCTCCTCCCACGCCGCACCGCGCCCCACCACCGCCGTGCGATGCACGCCGGGCTCCCACACCGGCTGGGGGTACAGCACCGGCAGCACCACGAGCAGGGCCGCGTGCGGGTCCGGGACCACCACGCGGGTGGCGGGCCCCCCTTCGGCCGCGGCGAACTCCGGCTTCACCAGAACGACGGAGGCGCTAGTGCGTTGAAAGTACGGGAGATAGCGGGGCGAGGCAAGAAACGACAGGTCGCCGGGACCGGCGCGCTCGAGCGGCGCCACCCCGGCGACGGTCACCGCTCCCGGCCCGACGAGCCGGCCGCCGGTGAGCGCCGCAATCTCGCTCGCGGAAATCGGCCGCGTGCCCGCCGCGTTCACCGGGGGAGGGGGGCGGGGGTGGCGCGGGGGGCGGGGGGGGCGGGGGGCGCGACTACTGAGCCTGCTGCAGGCGCTGCAGCACCCGGTCGGTGATGTCGAGGGACGGATCCGCGGAGATCAGCCCGCCCGAGGCCACGTCGAAGATCATCGCGTAGTTGCCCTCGGCGCGGATGCCGTCGATGACGGCACGCACCCGCGCTTCGATGGGACCGAACAGCTCACGCCGCCGCTGCTGCACCCGATCGTTCAGCTCGCTGGTGCGCTGCGTGTAGCGATCCTGCATGCCCTGCACCTGCTTCGCCCGCGCCTGCTTCGCGGCCGGTGACAACGCAATGCTCGCCTGGTCGAGGGCCTGGACCGCCGAGTCCAGCTGCTGCTGCAGCTTCTGGATCTCGTCGCGGTAGCCCTGGATCTCGCGATTCAACGTCGAGTCGGCCGCGACATATCCGGGGACCCGTTGAATCAGCTCCTGCGAGTTGATGAAGGCGAACTTGGTCGCGCGTTGGGAGGCCGACGGACCGGGAGTTTGCGCCTTGGCCGAACCGACTCCCGCCAGCGCCAGACACACCACGAGGACGCGACGCATACGAATCTCCAGATTGAGGGGCATTAGAAGAAGTTGCCGAGCTTGAAGTGCAGCTTCCAGCCCGGTTTGGGCCGGCCGAACTCGTCGGTCTTGTCGAAGCCGTAGGCGAAATCGAGGCCCAGGGGCCCGAGCGGCGACACGATCGCGACGCCGACGCCCGCGCCGCGGAACAGGCGCGTCGGATCGAACTGGGCGGGCCGCGACCAGACGTTGCCCGCATCGACGAAGGTCGAGACGTAGAGCATCTGGGACACCCGCATGCCCAGCTCGCCCGTCATCGTGAAGAACGCCTTGCCGAACGCGTCGGGCCTCGCGCCCTGCGAGCTGGCATTGGGGTCGTAGCCGAACGGCGTGATGGAGGCCTCGTCGTAGCCCCGGAGGGGAATGAAGAACTGAGTGCCCCCCACCGTGAACAACTGATCGAAGAAGGGGGCGTTGCCGAACACGAACCCCGAGCGGGTCGAGAACCCGAGCACGAACTTGACCTGCGACGCGCCGCTCAGCTGGCCGAGGGGGGCGTAGAAGCGGCCTTCGAGGTCGACCTTTTGGAAGTTCCCGGTGCCGCCGAGCGGGCCCCCGCTGTGCGTCAGGCCGAGCTGCACCATCGTCCCGGCGGTCGCGAACGGCAGATCGACCCGGGTGTCGCGCAAGAACGATGCGCCGACGCTGGAGCGCACGCAGTCGTTGCAGCTGTAGACGCTCGCGAACCGCTGGTTCGACGCCGACCCCGTGAAGGTCTGCTGGTCGATGTTGTACGACAGGAACAGGCGGGAGTAGTTGTCGCCCAGCACCGGGAATCCGAGCTGCAGGCCGCCGCCCCGCCGCCGCAGCCGTCCCAGGTTCGCGATCGTGTAACGGACCCGCGTGTTGTGGACGCTGACCGTGCCCGAGATGCGCGACTCACGGATGGCGGGATCGGTGAAGGACACGTCGAAGTCGTTGATGTTTTTGCCGAACTGCCACTGGAAGCGGCCGCGCTTGCCCTGGCCGAAGAGGTTCGGCTCGTCGAGCCCCAGGAACCCGCCCACGCCGGTGCCCTGCCCCACCGAGGCGCCGAAGTTGATGTTGCCGGTGTGCTTCTCGGTGACGCGGAAAATCACGTCGATATCGCCCTGGTCGTTGGCGGGGCGCGTATCGGGGAACGGCAGCGGCTGGCTGAAGAAGCCGAGGTTCGAGATGCGCTGGTAGGACGCGAGCAGCGCGTCCTGCCGGAAGACGTCGCCCGGGATCAGCACGATCGCCTCTCGGATCACGCGCTCGTGCGTCACCTCGTTGCCCCGGATCTCGATCCGGTTGACGATCGCGGGCTGGCCTTCGGTAATGACCCACCGCAGGTCGACGACGGGTTTGCCGTCCGGGCCCGTGCGCCGCAGCACATCGGGCCGGACCTGGACGTAAATGTAGCCGTTGTTGTAGTAGAGCGTCTGCACCTTGCGGGTCGCGTCCTGCCACCGCTGCTCGTCGAAGTACACCGCGGCCCGCCGCCCTCCGAGACCCAACACCCCCGCGCGCTGCTCTAGCGCGAACGGATAGAACGCCTCGAGCTCGTCGCTCGAGAAGCGCCGGCTCCCGACGATCTCGAACGTCCCGACCCGGTACGGATCCCCCTCGCTCACGCGCAGGACGAGCGTGGCCTTGCCGGTCGCCTCATCCACGAGCAGCGTGTCGCCGAGCACCTGGAAATCGACGTACCCCTGCGCCCCGTAGAACGCAGGCAGCCGCTCGCGCAGATCGGCCGCGAGCTTTTCGTCGTCGTACTCGCCCGACTGGAACCACCAGAATCCCTCGGGCCGCGTCTTGATCTGCTTGGCGATCTGCTCGTCGCTGAAGTGGGTGTTCCCCTCGATCTTCAGGTGGGCGATCGCCACCCGGCGGCCTTCGTCCACGTCGAAGACGACCCGCACGTTCGCGGAGTCGTTCTCGTAGACGTACACGGTTCGGGCGTGAGCGAGGTAGAAGCCTTGCGCGCGATACAGAGAATCGATGCGGGCGCGAGTGCGCTCGACGGCAGCGGGGTCGATCGGCCGGCCCTCCGTGAGCAGGACCTTATCGCGCACCGAGCGCTCGCCGAGGCGCTGCACCCCGCGCACCGCCCACTTGAGCAGCACGGGTCGCTCGCGCACCCGGATGACGAGCAGGTTCTTCCCGTCGGGCGTCAGGGCCTGCGCCACCTGGACGTCGTCGTACTGGCCCGTGCCGTAGAGCGCCTGGATGGCCCGCTGAATGTCGCGGTAGCTCAGGTCCCGTCCCGGCAGCAGGCCGCTCGTCTGCATGATGGCGGTGGCGCTGTTCCGGCGGACGCCCTGAACGGCGATGGAGTCGGGGGTGGGGACGGCGGCGCGCTCGCCCTGCGCGCCGCACGGGCGCGCGGCGAGCACGGCAAGACTCAGCAGGAGAGCGGGGACAAGGCCGCGAATCACGCCTTCGTGCCGGAGAGGGCCCGGAACGCCAGGCGCTCTTTGTCGGGCGCGACGTCCACTTCGATTTCGTCGCCGCGCGCGAAGTCGCCGACCAGGATCTTCTCCGACAGCGGATCCTCGACGTACTTCTGGATGGCACGCTTCAGGGGCCGGGCCCCGTAGTGCTCGTCGTAGCCGTGCTCCACCAGGAAGGAGCTCGCCGCCGGCGTGAGCCGCAGGGTGAGCTCCTCCTCGCCCAGGCGCCGCTGCACGTCGCGCGCCAGGATCGCGACGATCTGCGCGATGTGATCCCGGCTGAGCGGGTGGAACACGATCACGTCGTCCAGCCGGTTCAGGAACTCGGGGTTGAAGACCTTGTTGACCTCTTCCTTCACCTTCTCGGCCATCTTCTCAAACTCGCTCTTCGCCTCCGGCTGCGCGAACCCGAGCGCCTTGCCCTTGACCATATCGCGGGCGCCGACGTTCGAGGTCATGATCACCACGGTGTTCTTGAAGTCGATCAACCGGCCGTAGTTGTCGGTGAGGTGGCCCTCATCCAGCACCTGCAGCAGGATGTTGAACACGTCCGGGTGCGCCTTTTCGATCTCGTCGAGCAGGACGACCGAATACGGTTTGCGCCGTACGGCCTTGGTGAGCGTCCCCGAGTCTTCGTAGCCCACGTAGCCCGGGGGCGCGCCGATCAGCCGACTCACAGAGAACTTCTCCATGTATTCCGACATGTCGACGCGGATCAGCGCCGTCTGATCGGCGAACAGGAAGCGCGCGAGGGCCCTGGCCAACTCGGTCTTCCCGACCCCGGTCGGGCCGCTGAAGATGAAGGAACCGATCGGCCGTTTGGGATCCTTGAGCCCCGCCCGGCTGCGGCGGATGGCCCGCGAGATCACCTCGATCGCCTCGTTCTGGCCCACGACGCTCTCGTGCAGCTCTTCTTCCATGCGGAGCAGTCGCGCCGTTTCCGCCTCCTGCAGCCGCGTGACCGGGATGCCCGTCCAGCGCGACACGATGAAGGCGACGCCTTCCTCGTTGATCGTCGGCCGGCGCGTCTGGCGCTCCCGCTCCCACTCTTCCTGCTTGCGGCGGATCTCGGTCTGCAGCTCGCGCTCCGAATCGCGCAGCGACGCCGCCCGCTCGAAGTTCTGATCGCGCACCGCCGCTTCCTTCTCGCCGTTGATCCCCTCGAGCTTGTCCTTCAGCTCGGCGACTTCGGGCGGCGGCACCTGGGCCGCGAGCCGCGCGCGCGCCCCGGCCTCGTCGATCACGTCGATCGCCTTGTCCGGGAGGAACCGGTCGGTGATGTAGCGCTCCGACAGCTTCGCCGCTTCCGCGAGCGTCTCGTCGGGGATGATCACGCGGTGGTGATCCTCGTAGCGCTTCCGCAGGCCCTTCAAGATCTCGATCGTCTCGTCCACGGTGGGCGGATCGACGATGACCGTCTGGAAGCGCCGCTCGAGCGCGCCGTCCTTTTCGATGTACTTGCGGTACTCGTTCAGCGTCGAGGCGCCGACGCACTGCAGCTCACCGCGCGCCAGGGCCGGCTTCAGCATGTTGGACGCGTCGACCGCGCCCTCGGCCGCGCCCGCGCCCACCAGCGTGTGCAGCTCGTCGATGAAGAGGATGATATTGCGGTTCTGGGCGATCTCGTTGATGACCGCCTTGAGCCGCTCCTCGAACTGGCCGCGATACTTGGTCCCCGCGATCACCGCCGCCATGTCGAGCGAGAGCACGCGATGGTCCTTCAGCGCCTCGGGGCACTGGCCGCTCGCGATCAGCTGGGCCAGCCCCTCCACGATCGCGGTCTTCCCCACCCCGGGCTCCCCGATCAACACGGGGTTGTTCTTCTTGCGGCGCGACAGGATTTCCATCACCCGCTCGATTTCCTTCTGGCGGCCGATCGTCGGATCGAGCGCGCCTTCGGCCGCGAGCTGCGTCAGGTCGCGGCAGAAGTGGTCGAGGGCCGGGGTCTTGGATTTCTTCTCGCTCTTGGGGGGCGTCGGCTGCGCCCCGGTGCCGCCGCCGGCGGGCGTCGCCGGCATCTCGCTGCCGAGCAGCCGCAGCGTCTCGGCGCGCGCCTGCTCGAGGTTCACGCCGGCGTCCGTCAGGACCTGCGCGGCGATTCCCTTCTCCTCTCGCAACAGGCCAAGCAGCAGGTGCTCGGTGCCCACGTAGGAGTGATTCAGCTCCCGCGCCTCGCTCATGGCGAGCTCCAGCACCTTCTTTGCGCGCGAGGTGTAGGGCAGGTCCGGCCCGGCCGCCGCGGCCGCTTTCCCTTTCTTGACCGTCTCCTCGATCTTCTGCTGAATCTCCTCGAGATCGACGTTCAAGTTCGTCAGCACGGCCGCCGCGACGCCTTCGCCCTCGCGGATCAGGCCGAGCAGGATGTGCTCGGTGCCGACGTACTCGTGGTGCAGACGCGCCGCTTCCTCCCGCGCCATCTGCAGGACTTTCCGCACGCGATCCGTGAAGTTGTAGCCGTTCATCGACGCTCCGTCTTCAGCTCGCTTCGGCCTCCAGCAGCCGCCGCACATACGCCGCGCGCACCGTCGGCAGTTCCCGGTCGCCGGTCGACCGGCCGTCCATTGCCGCCAGGTGCGCGGGTTGAGTGTAGATGAGCAACTTGTTGAGGGTATATACACTCGGACCGGGCAGCAGATTCAACCCCATCCCGAGCCGCACCCCGCTCAACAGGTTCATCGTCTCTTCGAATGTCAGCCGGCGCGCGTGCTTCAGCAACCCATAGGCGCGCCACGTCTTGTCTTCCACTTCTTCCGGCGCGGTCTTGACCAGTACCTCGCGCGCCTGCTCCTCGTATTCGATCACCTGGCGGACGATCTTGCCGAGATGGTCGACCAGCTCGTCCTCGGCCTTCCCCAACGTGGTCTGGTTGGACAGCTGGAAGAAGTTGCCGACGACCTCGCTTCCTTCCCCGTACAGCCCCCGAAAGGTCAGCCCGACCTGCGCCAACCCCTGCAGGACCTTGTTGATCTCCTTGGTCAAAACGAGCCCCGGCAAATGGATAAGTACGCTTGCCCGGAGCCCGGTCCCCGCGTTCGTGGGGCAGGAGGTAAGATAGCCAAATTCCGGGTGAAACGCGAAAGGCAGCAGCCGCCCGAGATCCGCATCCACCGCTTCCACAGCGGCATAGGCATCCTCGAGGTCGAACCCGGAGCGCATGCCGTGCAGCCGCAGGTGGTCCTCCTCGTTGACCATGACGCCCACCGGGCCCTGTACCAGCAGGGCCGCCCCGGGGCGCGGCCGCGACTCCCGGTCCAGCCCCGCCAACTCCTTACTGACCAGGTGCCGTTCGTGCAGGAGCTGCCGGTCCGGCCGGTCCAGCCTGTCCAGATGGAAGGTCACGGCGCCGGACATGCGGGTCGAGGCCGCGACCGCCTCGCCGACGCGCTCCAGCACGGCCATGCGGTCGCCGTCCTTGGCACGCTGGCTGAAGGCGATGCCGCGTACGTTGCGCGCCAGACGGATGCGCGTCGAGAGGACGATCGTCGCCTTGGGTCCTGAGGCGTCGAGCCAGCTCATGCCCTCGTCGGGCAGCAGCGACAGGTCGATCATTCCAGCACCCGGATGCGGTCGCGCAGCTCGGCCGCGAGCTCGAAATTCTCCCCTTCCACCGCCCGCCGCAGCTGGGCCCGAAGCTCGAGCAGCCGGCTCCTCGGGTCCGATTCGTCCACGCCGGGGACCTCGTAGCGCTCGCCCACGTGCTGACTGGAGCCGTGCAGGCGGCGCAGCAGGTCGCGGAGGTGGAAATCGAAGGTGAGGTAGCACTGGTCGCACCCCAGCCGGCCGGAATCGCGGAAGTCGCGCAGGGTGGCCCCGCAGGCCGAGCAGCGCAGCCCGTCGGCGGGCGTGGGCAGGAGCGCGGTGCCCCCTCCTTTCCCCAACGCCGTGAGGAATCCGCCCAGGGGCGACTTGAGAATGGCGCCGCCGGTCTCGACGCCTTTTTGCTGCGCGCACTGCTCGCACAGGTGGTGCGTCACCTTGGAGTCATGCTCCACCTGGGTCAGATTGATGACCGCGTCCCGTTCTTTGCAGTTATCGCACAGCATCAGGGAATCGCATCGACCGAGGTCACGGTGGTGAGCCGGCCGTCCTCCAACCAGAGAATGCGGTCGGCCCGCCCGGCGAGCTGGCGGTTATGCGTCACGACGACGACCGCGGTTTCGTACTCCCGTGCCAACCGGAAGAATAGCTCGTGCAGGCGCTCGCTGTTGGCGTGATCGAGGTTGCCGGATGGCTCGTCCGCGAGCACGACGCTCGGATCGTGCACCAGCGCGCGCGCCACGGCGCAGCGCTGCTGCTCCCCACCCGACAGCTCGGCGGGCCGGTGGGTCATCCGCCCCGCGAGGCCCACCTCGGATAGCACTTCCTCGGCGCGCGAGCGGGCCTGGCGCGGCGGCACGCCCCCGATCAGGAGGGGCATCATGACGTTCTCGAGCGCCGAGAATTCCCGCAGGAGGTGGTGGAATTGGAAGACGAATCCGAGCTTGTGATTCCGGAGCTCGGCCGTGGCCGCGGCGTCGAGGTCGGCATAGCGCGAGCCGTCCAGCCACACGTCGCCGCCGCTCGGCGCGTCCAGCGCACCAAGCAGATGCAGCAGGGTGCTCTTGCCGGCCCCCGAGGCGCCGACGACGGCGACGAACTCGCCGCGCCGCACCTCGAGATCGACGCCGCGCAGCACCTCCAGCGGCTGGCCGTCGCCGCCCGCGTACACCCGCCGGAGCCCCCGGCCCTCGAGCAGCGCGTTCATTCGTAGCGGATGGCGCCCACCGGCTCCAGGCGGGCGGCCTGGATGCTGGGGTAGAGCGGCGCCAGCGTGGCGATGAGGAGGCTCGCCACGATGACCACCAGGGCGTCGCGAGGCTCGGTCTGCACCGGGAGGTGGTCGATGAAGTAGATCGAGGGGTCGATCGGGATCAGCTGCCCGTTGTTCACGCTCGCGCCGAGCAGCAGTCCGAAGACAGCGCCGAGGGCCGTGCCGACGAGGCCGATGAAGACGCCCTGCGCGAGGAAGATGCGCCGGATCGACGCGCGCCGCATACCCATCGCGAGGAGGATGCCGATCTCACGCGTCTTGTCGCGTACCACCATCGACAGCGTGCCGACGATGTTGAACGCGGCGACGACGCATATGAGGAAGACGACGAGGCCCATGCCGAGCTTCTCGAGCTTCAGGGCGGAGAAGAGCGAGCGGTTCTGCGACTGCCAGTCGAGGGCGCGGTACGGATACCCGAGCTGCGCCTCGAGCATCGTGGCGAACGCGTCGGCCCGCTCCGGATCCGCGAGCCGCACCTCGAGCCCGGTGACGGCGTTCGCGAGCCCCGCGAAGTCTTGCGCCGCCTCGCGGCGCATCGCGACGTAGCTGTTGTCGTAGTCGTACATCCCGGTCTCGAACAGCCCCGTCACCTCGTAGCGGCGATACTTCGGCACGATGGCGCCCAGACTGCGGTTGTACCGCGAGCCGGCCGGCGCCACGAGCGTGACGACGTCGCCCGGGTACACGGTCAGCTTGCTCGCGAGCCGCACCCCGAGCGCGATGCCGCCGTCCACGCCGGGCTGCGTGGTGCGGAAGCTGAGGTCGCCCTTGGTGAAGTGGCGCGGCAGGCTGGTGACCGCGCGGTCCCCCGTGTCCGCCTCGATGCCGATGACCGCTACGCCCTCGGCGTAGTCGTGTCCCGCGGAAACAATTCCCTGTGAGAGCACGAACGGCGCGGCCGCCACCACGCCGGGCACGCGACGCACTTTGGCGAGGATGTCGCTCCAGGCGTCGAGCCGCAGCCCCTCGCCGTAGGTCAGCACCCGCAGATGCGGATTCACCACCAGGATCTTCTCCCGCAGGTCGTTCTGCAGGCCGTTCATCACTCCGAGCACCACGACCAGCGCCATGACGCCGACGGTGATGCCGCCGACCGCGATCACGGTGATCAGCGAGAGCAGCCGGGAGGAGCGGCGGCTCTTCAGGTACCGGAGGGCGACGCGCAGCTCGAGCGGGGAGATCATTCGGGCCGCAGCATCGGGAAGAGGATGACGTCGCGAATGTTGGACTGGTCGGCGAGCAGCATCAGCAGACGGTCCACGCCCAACCCCACTCCGCCGGTCGGCGGCATGCCGTATTCGAGGGCGCGCAGGAAGTCTTCGTCCAACTGATGCGCCTCGGCGTCGCCGGCGGCGCGAAAGCGGCCCTGCTGCTCGAAGCGACGCCGCTGCTCCTCGGGGTCGTTGAGCTCGCTGAACGCGTTCGCCAGCTCGCGCCCCAGCACGAAGAGCTCCCACCGCTCCACCCGGGTGGGGTCATCGCGCTTGGGCTTGGCGAGCGGCGACAGCGCCACCGGGTAATCGAGCACGAAGGTCGGCTGCACCAGGGCCGGCTCGACGTACACCTTGAACACCTCGTCGACCAGCTTCGCCAAGGGCAGCGCGTCGGCCTCGGCGACGTTGCGACGCTTCAGCGCCGCGCGCAGCTCGGCGTCACCGGCTCGCGCCAGGTCCACGCCGGCGTGCTCGCGCACCAGCGTGGAAAAGTCGGCGCGCGCGAACGGCCGCGCGAACGACAGCGTCGCGCCGTGCCGCTCCAGTGTGGTCGTCCCGAACACGTCCTGCACCAGGGTGGCCACCAGCTCCTCGGTGAGCTCCAGCATGTCGTGGTAGTCGGCGTACGCCTGGTACCACTCGGCCATCGTGAACTCGGGGTTGTGGAAGCGCGATAGCCCCTCGTTCCGGAAGTCGTGGCCGATCTCGTACACCTTCTCGTAGCCGCCCACGATGCAGCGCTTCAGGTACAGCTCGTCGGCAATCCGGAGATAGAACGTGGCATCAAGCGCCTCGTGGTGCGTCTTGAAGGGACGCGCCATGGCGCCGCCGTAGAGCGGCTGCAGCACGGGCGTCTCGACCTCGAGGTAGCCGCGCGCATCGAGGAAGGCGCGGATCCCCGCCACCACACGGGCGCGCAGCCGGAAGATCTCCCGCACCTCGGCGTGCACGGCGAGATCGGCGTACCGCTGGCGGTAGCGCAGCTCCGGGTCGGACAGCTCGCCGTGCCGGACGCCGCTCGCGTCCTCCTTGCCGAGCGGCAGCGGGCGCAGCGCCTTGGTCAACAGCGTGATTCGCTGGACGCGGACGGTGACCTCGCCCGTCTTCGTCTTGAACAGCGGGCCCTCGACGCCGACGACGTCGCCGAGATCGAGCAGCGAGACCAGCTCGTACCCGGCGTCGCCGAGGGCGTCAAGCTTGAAGTAGAGCTGGATCTTCCCCGACTGATCCGCGAGGTGCGCGAAGGTCGTCTTGCCGTGCGGGCGCAGCGCGACGAGGCGCCCAGCCAGGCGGTGCACCGTGGCGTCCTCGTCACCGCGGTAGGCGGCGGCCGCCGCCGCGGCGCTGCCGCTCCGGTCGAACCGATAGGCGAACGGGACCACGCCACGCTTGACGAGTTCCTGCAGCTTCTCGCGCCGCGCGACCTCCACGAAGCTCGTCATGCGGCCTTGCTCCCGAAGCGGCGCAGGAAGGCCTCGATGAACGGATCGAGGTCCCCGTCCATGACCTTGTGCACGTCGCTCACTTTCAGCTCGGTGCGGTGGTCGTTCACCATGGTGTACGGCTGGAAGACATAGGAACGAATCTGATTCCCCCAGGCGATGTCGGTTTTCTGCTTGTCCACTTCCGCCTTCTTGGCGTCGCGCTCGGCCACGGCCCGCTCGTACAGCCGCGCTTTCAGCATTTTCATCGCCGTCGCCTTGTTCTTCCCCTGACTGCGCTCCTGCTGGCAGGAGACCACGATCCCCGTCGGCAAATGGGTAATCCGCACCGCCGAAGACGTCTTGTTGACGTGCTGACCGCCCTTCCCCGAGGCACGGAACACGTCGATGCGTAGGTCGTCGTCCTTGATCTCGATCTCGATCTCGTCGTCCACGACCGGGTAGACGAAGATCGAGGCGAACGACGTATGGCGGCGCGATTGGGAATCGAACGGCGAGATGCGCACCAGCCGGTGCACACCCTTCTCCGCCTTCAGCAGGCCGTAGGCGTAGCGCCCGCGGATTTCGATCTCCGCCGACTTGATCCCCGCTTCTTCCCCAGGCAGCAGATCGAGCACGTCGACGGTGAACCCATGCCGCTCGGCCCACCGGGTGTACATGCGCACGAGCATCTCCGCCCAGTCCTGCGACTCCGTGCCGCCCGCGCCAGGGTGGATGGTCAGCAGGGCGTCGCGCGCGTCGTCGGGCCCCTGCAGCATGTTCTGGAGCTCGAGCGCCTCGAGCCGAGTGGCGATCTCGTCCGCCTCCGCTTCGAGGGACCGCTGCATCGCCAGATCGACGTGGGAGTCGGCTTCGAGCAGCTCGGTCAGCTCGCGCCCCTCATCCACGCGCTTGCGCAGCGCGTGGTAGGGCTCGAGCCACCCCTTCAGTGCCTTGACCTCGAGGACCGTCTGCCGGGCGCGCTCGGAGTCGGCCCAGATGGCCCCCTCCGCCATGACGTGCTCCAGCGCCGCGAGGCGCGCCGCTTTCCCGTCGACGTCAAAGAAAGCCCCTGAGCTCGACGAGACGGCGATCGAAATCCGCGAACCGCTCGGTTAGACCCACGATGGATGCACTCCTAGAAAAGCTTGTGGCCCCCGGCCAGGATCTCGTTCAGGGCCTCGGTCCAAAAGGGGGTGCTCTGCGCCAGCTCCGCCCCGACTTGCTCAACGTATTCCTGCCAGCTCTTCTGAATCTCGTCCTTGAAAAGCTGCGGCAGGGTGCCATCGCGGACCCCCTGCTGCCGCTTCTCCGGGTGGTACACCAGCATGTCGGAGATCAGTGCGCGCGCGAGGCGCCGCGCCTTTTGCTTGGGGTCCTGTACCATAAACGGATTCACGGGGCGGAGCGGGCCCGTCAGCCGCTTCCCCGGCGCGCTGGCACCTCCCGCGCCTCCACCCCCCCCCGCCCCCCCCCCCCCCCCCCCCCCGGCGGCCCAGACGCCGGCGCCCCAACGGGCACCGGGCGTGCGGCAGGAGGGGCGGCCGCGGGCGCTGGGAAAGTTGGCGGGGGGACGGGCGCCGGCCGAGCGGGCGCGGCAGGCGGCACGTTCACCGCCGGCGGCGCCGGCCGGGCGGCCGGTGGCGGCACCGCGGGCATCAGGGGCCGCCCCGGAGTAGCGGGCGGGGCCGGCGCGAACGGCGCGGGCCGGCCGATAGGCGGTGCTACCGGCGGCCGCAGCGGCGCGGCGGGCGCGGCGACGGCCGGAGCGGCAGCGGGTGGGCGGGTGGCCGTAGGGGCCGCACCGGCCGGTGCGGCGCCGTCGGCGCTCACCGCAAAGACGTTGCTGCAGAAACTGCAACGCGCGCGCACGCCGCTCGCGGGGACCTTGGCCGGGTCCACGCGGTACACGGTTTCACACGACGGACAGGTGACGTTCACGCGCTTGCCTCACTCACCCCGCCCGGGTTCCCCGGGCTCCGGGTCGTGGCGGCGGTCGACGACGAACACCGACCCCGCCTGCGTTTTTGCATAGCTCTTCATCTCGGTCGCCAACTCGCTCACCTGTGCCGGGTGCGCGAACCTCCGGTGCTGGTTCGTGACGACGCCGATGGACAGGGTCATCAAGGGGACCCGGTGCAGCTGTCCGCGACGATCCTTCCCGAAGTAGTACCCCGCCCGGCGGTCCTGCTCGTTGTACTGGTACGGCACGAGGGTGTCGAACACGTCGAGCACCTCCCCGCACACGTCGCCGATGGTCTCGATCGGGATGACGCAGATGAAGTCGTCCCCGCCGATGTGCCCGACGAACCCCCGCTGGCCCAGCATGCCCTTCACCACGTCGTGCAAGATGCGCGACAGGAGGTAGATGACGCGATCGCCATCGTAGTAGCTATAGCGATCGTTGAACTCCTTGAAGTGATCCAGGTCGGCGTAACACACGGCGAACAGCTCGCCCAACTCCATCCGCCGCCGGATCTCGCGCTCGATCTCCGTGGTCCCGGGGAGGCGGGTGGAGGGATTGACCGCCACATCGCGCTCCGCACGCGTCACCAGCGCGTCGAGCCGCCCGACCTGCTCCCCCGGCTCGAACAAGGGGGTGATCACCTCATCCGCCCCGGCCGCGAACCAGCGCCGCACCACATCCGTGGCGTGGCGGTGCGTCACCACGGCGAAGGGCACGATCGCCGTGTAGGGGTCCGACTTGAGGCGGGCGCACAACTCCAGCCCTTCGGCGCCCGCGCTGTCGGCATCGACGATCACGAGCGTGGGGAGCGCCCGCAGCACGCGCTCGGCGACCGCCGCAGCCTGCGGGACGGTGTCGACGGGCAGTCCCTTCCCGTTGACCCAGGTGGTCACGAAGTCAGGTACGGAACGACCAGCCGGCGAGAAGAAGAGAATGGCTTGGCGCGACCGCACCTCGGTCCTCTCGTAAGGGTCGAAAGCGCCTAAACTTAGGCCGCTTCGCCTCGGGTGTCAAATGAACCCCGTCAGTCGCGGGTGTAGGCCTCGCGCAGCCGCAACGGCGGCTCTCCCCGCCCCTCCTGCCCTCCCCAGCCCCCCCCGGGGCGCGCCCGCAGCCGGAGGTTGAGCATCTCGACGAAAACCGAGAAGCCCATCGCGAAGTAGATGTACCCCTTGGAGAGGTGCTGCCCCAATCCGTCGGCGATCAGCGACACGCCGATCAGGAGGAGGAAGCTCAGCGCCAGCATCTTGATCGTGGGGTGGCGGTGGACGAAGTCGCTGATCGCCGTCGCCGAGAACATCATGATGCCCACCGCGATGACCACGGCCGTGATCATCACGCCGAGATGCCGGGCCATGCCCACCGCCGTGATCACCGAATCGAGCGAAAAGACGATGTCGAGCAGGACGATCTGGCCGACCACGTTGCCGAAGGACGCGGGGACTCGCGCGCTGGCCTGCCCCGACTCACCTTCGAGTTTGTCATGGATCTCGTGCGTGCTCTTGTAGATGAGGAAGAGCCCGCCGGCGAGCAGGATGAGGTCGCGCCCGGAAAACGGGTGTCGGAAGACGGTGAACAGTGGGGCGGTCAGTTGGATGATCCAGGCGAGCGACGCGAGCAGGAGGATCCGCGTGACCATCGCTCCCGCGAGACCCACGCGGCGCGCCCGGCCCTGTTGACGGGCAGGGAGCTTGCCGGCGAGGATGGATATGAAAATGATGTTGTCGATGCCGAGCACGATCTCGAGCACCGTCAACGTCACGAGGGCGATCCAGATCTCGGGCGTCGTGATCCAGCTCATGGGGGAAGTCCCGTCAGAATGGGAAGGTGATCTGCACCCGGGCCATGCGGCGCGGCCCCACGGTGGTGTGGAGCGCGGCGGACCTGCCCGCGGCAGCGGCGAGCCGAGTGGAGATAAGCGCGTCCACCACGCTCACGAGGTGGTTCGCGAGCAGCAACCCGAGCTGGTTCTGGGCGCGACGGAAGCCATCGTCGCTCCTGCGAATCGTCTCGCGAAACACTTGATGCTCGAGCGAGTGGTCGCGCCACGACCACAGGAAGGCGGGCCCCACGGCGCGCGCCTGGTAGAACTGCACCGCGTTCAGGTATCGCAGCGACATCGGGTCGGGGGGCGTCTCAGGATCTTCCCAGAACGTACGCCGGGCCAGCAGCCAGATCGACCCGTTGTAGGTGCTCGCATCGCCCTCGGGGATGAACGCCGATCCGGGGTCGGTGTCGTAGCGTCCGCTCTCGATGAAACGCTCCATCTGCTCGTAGTACTCGAACACGGTGTCGCGCCGGGTGGGGCTGAACGCCCGGCGGGCGACGTCGTAGGCGAGGGACTGAAACTGTTGCGCCCCCCGGCCCGCGTCGTGGTCCAGCTGCAGGAACCGCGACACGAGATAGACCTCCGCCGCCAGGTACACCGCCCCGCGATCTTGCCGGGCCAGCAGCTGGCCGGCGCCGGGCAGCAGCAGCGAGGCGAGCGGGCGCAGCAGGACGCGGGGATGCGGCGGCGTGGTGTCGGCGCGCTGCGCGGCGCCGCTCGTCGCGATGAGGGCGAGCCCCAAGGCGACCCCGGCGACGCGCTTCAGAACGTCACCCGGAAGGAGAAAAACGTCGGGTTCTCGACGAGCAGATCCGAGCCGGTGAGGAAGGTGCGCGCCAGGTCGACGCCGATCGATCCGCTCTCCACGCCGACCCCGACGCTCGGCCCCGCCAGGCCGTCCTGCATGAAGGCGTAGCCGGCGCGCAGCCGCAGCAGGCGCTGATACCCGACATCCAGCCCGAACCGCATCTCCGATTGCCCCTGTCGCCCCCAGGGACTGTCCACGTCGGCCGCAACCCGCAGATCAAAGTGCTCCCCCGGAGTCGCGCCGTCGCGCGCGGGCAGGAGCACGTGATACTGCGCCCCCACGGCGAGTCGGGTGGGGAGTGGATCCGCCTGCGGCTTGTTCTGGACCTGGAGCTTGAACCCGACGTTGCGCAGCGTCACACCGACGCGCAGAGGACCACCCGCCCCCACGCGAAACTGTCCGCCGAGGTCCAGGGCGTGCGTCGTCCCCTGCCCCACCGGGAAGTCTCGGCAGTCGCCGCTGCAGTCCACCCGGAACTGGACGAGTTTGTAGCTCAGCCCGAAGACGAAAGAGCGGGCGAGCGCGGTGGCGTACGAGACGAGGAACTCGAAGTTGCGAGGGGCGATGCGGGCGATCGTGTTGCCGTTCTGGTCGGTGCGCTCGAGGTCGCCGTAGTCCACCAGGTACACCGCCCCGCCCACGACCCCGATCCCGCGCGACGGAAAGTAGGCGCCCAGAACATGGCTGCGACCCGCGACGAGCGTCGCGCTGTGGAGCGCGAACTCGTTCGTTTCGAGCGTCGCGAGACCGGCAGGATTCCAGAACGCTGCTTCGCTCCGCCCTTCCGCGCCAACCGCGGTCTGCCCCATCCCGACAGCCTGCGCCCCGACCGGGAAGACGAGGAACAGCGCACCCGTGTTGAGGGGGGGTTCCTGGGCGGACAGTTGGAAAGTTGGAATGTTGGAAAGAACTACCATTCCAACCGTCCAACATTCCAACGCTCTTCTAGAAAGGCTTCGCCTCATCGATGAGCATGATCGGAATGTCGTCCTCGACGGCGTAGCTGAGGCGGCAGGCGTGGCAGACGAGCGTCTCGGAGGGCGCGGTGCGGTGCTCCAGCGGGCCCTTGCATTTGGGGCAGACGAGAATCTCCAGCAGATCGGGCGCGAGGCTCATGGCGTGGCGTACCCCAGGCGTTTAAGGGAGGGCTCGTGGCGGCGCCACTTGGGCAGGACCTTCACGTGCAGATCGAGGAAGACCCGCAGGTCGAGGAGGGTTTCAATTTTGGCGCGGGCGGCGGCGCCGAGCGCCTTGATGGTCCGGCCTCCCTCACCGATGACGATGCCCTTCTGGCTGTCCCGCTCGACGTAGATGACCGCCCGAATATATACCGGCTCGGCGCCCTCCCGGAACTCGTCGATCTCACAGGCGACGCTGTAGGGAAGCTCCTCATGGAGCTGCTCGAAGGCAGCCTCGCGAATGAATTCGGCCGCGAAGAAGCGCATCGGTTGCGTGGCGATCTCGTCGGGATCGTAGTGGAACGGGCTTTCGGGAAGCCGGGCACGCAACGCTTCGAGAAGGGCGTCCAGGCCCTCCCGCGTGATGGCGGAGACGGCGATAGCGTCGGGCGGTAAGGGGCGGTCAGAGGCGGTAAGGGGCGACACAAGATCCGCCTTCGTGTACACGGTCACGGTCGGCGCGCGTGGGGACCGCTCGAGCTTCGCGACCTGCGCGAGCCGTGGCGCCGGGAATTCCGTGAGCGGGTGCAGGTAGGCGATGACCTCCGCGTCGTCGATCACGCGCAGCGCCGCCCGCCGCATCGCGTGGTGCAGCGGGTACTCCGGCTCGAGCAGCCCCGGCGAATCAGTGAAGATGAACTGGGCGTCGTCGCGCGTGAGCAGGCCGACCACCGGGATGCGGGTGGACTGTGGCTTCGGCGCAACGATGGCCAAGTGCTCGCCGACCAGGGCGTTCAAGAGCGTGGACTTGCCAACATTCGGTCGGCCGGCGAGCGCGACGGTGCCGCAGCGGGTCATGCGCGGAAGCTACGAGGGGCAGCGGACGGGGGAAGGGGTCCGTATCTTGCTGAGGAGGCACCCGGTCACCAGGAGGAACTATGACACGCCGTCCTCTGTTGTGCACCGTCGCGCTGATCACCGTCGCGTGTGCCCGACCCGAGCGACCCGCTCCGGTGGCAATCCCCCAAGCCTCGACTGGGACACCCGACTCCTTCGGCACCGGGGTCGTGGCCGCTTCGCAGAGCGGAGTCACCCTCCGCCTCACGGCACCGGCGTACGCCGCTGTCGTGCGGGTTTTTCCACGCCAACGGGCTGAGCTCGCATACTCCGGGTATTCGCGGCTCCTCCCTGGGACCCGCCGTCTCCGGCTGCCGGTCGAGCGCACCCCCGTCTGGGTCGCCACTCCGCCGACCTCCCAGCTCAGATCGCGGCGCTATGAAGACCCGGCCACGAACGCCGACGCCGCGTGTCTGATGCAGCAGGCGCGACTCGCCGCCGGGGCGGCGGTTCCCTACGATAGCGGGAGCCCGCGAGCGGTCTCGCCGCCCCGCGTCGGCTTACTCTGCATGCCGAGGGCGGACATCCGACCGGACAACCCACGCCCGGGACACTGGGAGTGGGCCGACCCGATCCCGTTGGACGAGCACTATCTCGTCGTGATCGCCGCAGATTCGCCGTTCGACCCGACGGTGCTGGCCGAGCTGCTCGGCGAGCTCGACATCTCGCTCGTCAGCGGAGAAGCGGCGGCGCTCGTCGTGCCCGGGTATCTGCTGGGCGAGGATGTGTCGTGGGGGGCGTGGGTCGTGCATCAGCCGTAGCACGTATCTCTATTATTCTCGGAGTCCGTCATGCGTTTCTCCACGGTGTCCTCCCTGATCGCTCTCCTCGGAGGCGCGCCCTTGACCGCGCAGGAGCCGCAGGTGGCTGCCCCCCGCATCAAGCAGCTGGGAACGCGCGGTGCGTATGGTGCCGGCATCATCCTGGCGGCGAGCCGGCAACTGACTTTCGAGCTGGCCGATCCTGCGCACGTGGTGGTGCTGCGCGTCGAACCGGACGGCAGCATCGAGCCGGTGTTGGCGGCAGCGAGCGATACGGCCACGCCGCTGGCGGGGGGGCGGCACACGGTCGAGGCGGCACCCGCCGGTGCGCTGGCGACGAGCGGAAGCGTCGAGAAGCCGCGCGAGCCGGTGATGCGCAGCGCGCAAGGGGTCGCCCGGGAGGGCGTGGCGGTGTTTAAGCGGGCCACCGGCGACGATCCGGAGCCGCCGCCGATGGCGTACTGGCTGCTCATCGTTTCCGATGCGCGACTGACCGCGGACGAGGTGCAGAAGCGGCTCGAGCGCATGCCACTCAACTTTCCGACCATCCAGGTGGAGGTCGAGAAGCTGGCGCGGGAGTTGACGCGCGGGCGCACGCGTTGGTGGACGGCGCTGTACACCGCGGTGGCTCCCTAGGGATCTGGCGCGCTCCTGTCGTGCCGGTAGATTCAGCCCCTCGGAGCACGCGTGGGCGCCCTCGCCCGCCGCTCCTCGGAGCGGTGGAGTGACAGCAGCGGCCCGATCCGGGCCACCGTAATTCAGAGCCGGCGATCTTCCCGCCGACCCCCGCTAGCCAGCCTCGTACCACAAAGCCCATTGTGACCGGCGCACGTGACTCACGGGCGCCGCTACGTGACCCGCACGTGACCGCGTGCAGGGAGCATGGAGGTGCGTCTTCCTGTCGTCGTGATGGCCCTCACCCCAGAACCAGGAGATACCGTATGATCGCGCGAGGCAGGACGACGTGGCCGGCGTTGCTCGCAGTGTTGTTCGCGGCGTGTACGAACGAGTCCGCCGCGCCGGACGCTCTGCTCGTGCCGACCTTCGCCAAGACGGCCGGCGAGCAGCAGACGGTGGTGGTGAATCCCGACGCGAACGGCAACGGCGTCGCCGTGACCATTCAAGAGGGGATCGACCGCGTAGCCCCGGGCGGCACGGTGCTCGTGCGGCCGGGCGTCTATCCCGAAGCGATCGTGATAAACAAGGGCCTGACGCTCGAGGGGATCGGAGACGGGAGCGGAGTCGTTGTGATCGCGACACCGGGGACGCCGTCGATCGCCGTGCAGGTTGCCACACCCGAGGCCGTGACGATCCGGGACATCACGTTGCAGTTCAGCGGCGCGAACGGTATCCGCGGCGATGGTGCCGTCGATGTCACGGCGGAGCGCGTCAGAGTATTTGCCGTCAACCCGCCGCTCGGCATCGGGAACATGATCATTGTGACGAACAATGACCCCGCGAGTGGGCGCGCCCGAATGGTGGTCCGCGAGAGTTTTTTCGACGGCTCGATCCCGCCGGCGAACTCGCCGACCCCGGCGTTCCCCCAGATGTTCGGCCTCCGCGCGCAAGGAAACGTGGACGCGCTATACGAAGGGAACATGATTCGGCGCACTGGAGGCGCGTGCATTCACATCATCATGCGGTCCGACCTCGGCGGGACAACGAACGCCGACATTGTCGAGAACGATCTCGACCAATGCTACCCCCTGCAGCGGGCGGGAGCGCTCCTTGTCCAACCTGCCGCCGTGCCGACTGCGCCGGTCACCGCCACCGGCGTGGTGAATATCGTCGGCAACACGATACGGAACACGTTCGCGTCCTGCCTGTTGACGACCGCCATCAGTCAGTCGTTCGCTCCGGGTCGCATCGAGGGGAACCGGATCCTCGGGGTCGTGCAACCGTGCGCCATCCCCATTCCCACTCGCAACCCGAGCGCGATTTGGATCGGCGGCTTCAACGTCAGCACTCTTCCCCCGATCAGCCCGATTGTGCGGTTCAACGACATCGAGGGCAACGCACAGTCAGGTCTCCGGGTAGGCCCCAACATCACCACGTCCATCAACGCGTCCTGTAATTGGTGGGGTTCGGCGAGCGGCCCGTCAGGCGCTGGTCTCGGCGCTGGGGACGCTGTCGTGGTCGAACCGGGCGCGGCGACGCCAACGTTCGCGCCATTCGCCGCGGTGCCGATTGCCCGGTCTGGTGCGACAAGCTGCTGAACGAACGACGTTGAGGAGGTCACATGGCAACCGCACGCACATTGGTGCCGCTCACTCCCCTCGCGCTGCTACTCGGCTGCACCGCCGAGCCCGACGCGATCGTGTACGGCATTCGAGCCCACTCGTTCGCGAACGCCGAGTGGTCCGCGCCCGTGAATCTGGGCCCACCGATCAACACGCCGCTGATCGAGGCGTCGCCCACACTCTCGAAGGACGGGTTGCACCTCTATTTCACGTCGAATAGACCCGGTGGGTTTGGCCTGCAGGACCTGTGGGTATCGCAGCGCGCCTGCGCTGAAGTCGATTGTCCTTGGCAAGAGCCCGTCAACCTGGGAGCGCGCATCAACACGGCCGCCGTAGACAACGGCGCCAACCTGTCCGCTGACGAGCACCTCCTGTTCTACTTCACCGAGCGGCCCGATGGGCACGGCACGGCCGACATCTGGATGTCGCACCGCGCCGACCCGAAGGACGACCTGGGCTGGGACGATCCGGTCAATTTGGGGACCGACGTGAACACACCAGATCAAGACCAGAAGCCGTGGTACCAACAGAGTGGCGAGGACGGGACGGGAAATCTGTATTTCGCCAGAGGAACCGTGGTCTTGAACGCGCAAGACATCTACTACGCATCGCTGACGCGCGACGGCGAGACCCGTGGCCCTGCAGTGTTCGTTTCCGAGCTCAACGTCCCGAACTTCAACGACGCGGGGGCAACGCTGCGCGCGGACGGCAGGGAAATCTTCCTGTCGTCGGGTCGCCCTGGGGGGCTGGGGCTCGGTGACCTTTGGACTTCCACTCGCCGGAGCGTCCACGACACGTGGTCCACGCCTGTTAACCTCGGGGCACAGCTGAACACGTCAGCCCAGGAACAGCAACCGAGTTTGTCGCACGACGGCCGCACGCTGGTCTGGGCGTCGCAGCGAACCGGCGGGGTGGGCGGGCTCGACATCTGGATGTCGACCCGCACGCCGTAGTCGGTGAGGGCCAGACGCACGAAGCCCGCTCCGGTGTTTTGGGGCGGGCTTCTATGTAAAGCTGGCGGCGGCCTACTCTCCCACGGTCTCGCAACCGCAGTACCATCGGCGCTGACAGGCTTAACGACCGTGTTCGGGATGGGAACGGGTGTGGCCCTGTCGCGCTAGTCGCCAGCAAAGTCGACCGACGAGTGCGGGGTAGTGGTGTTTTGGGAAGCACACGAATCGAACAACAGAGGAGAGATCAAGCCTCACGGGCAATTAGTACGGCTCGGCTGAAGCGCTTGCGCGCCTTACACCTGCCGCCTATCAACCTGGTAGTCTCCCAGGGCCCTTCAGGAGCCTTACGGCTCGGGAGTGTTCATCTTGGGGAGGGTTTCCCACTTAGATGCATTCAGCGGTTATCCCCGCGCGACATCGCTAACCGGCGTTGCCCTTGGCAGGACAGCCGGGACACGAGAGGTCGCTTCGTCCGGGTC
>Ga0210382_10000032_pt1 | contig 63817 bp, 55 predicted proteins | sample PLMedo_FD_155452 | JGI IMG/M metagenome (GOLD analysis project Ga0210382, IMG submission 155452) | Groundwater sediment microbial communities from an aquifer in East River, Colorado, USA - PLM0_60_coex redo | ecosystem: Environmental > Terrestrial > Soil > Riparian zone | place: USA: East... | reverse complement strand
GTCATGCTGCGCCGCTTCCAGCTGGGACCGGGTGGAGGAGTGCGGACGGGCGTTGACGCCCTGCTCGGCAAGCGGGGGGTGGTGCTCGAGCGGATCGACCCGGTGTCGCGGCTCGGGCGGGTCAAGGTGGAAGGTGAGGATTGGCGCGGGGTTTCGGTCGACGACACGCCGATCGAAGCCGGCGCGCGGATCACGGTGATTCAGGTGGACGGCACCACCCTCGTGGTGGAAAAGGAGAGCTGAACGATGGGTCCGGGTCTCGTGCTGGTCGGAGGAATCGCGCTGCTCGTGGTGGTCACGATCGCCAAGGGCATCCGCATCGTGCAGCAAGCCCAAACGATGATCGTCGAGCGGTTCGGGAAGTACCACAAGACGCTGACGTCCGGGATCAACCTGATCATGCCGTGGATCGACAAGCCGCGGGCCGTGGACTGGCACCAGACCCTCGTGACGCCGGCGGGCGACAGCTACTCGCGGCGCTTCCGCACGGAGAAGATCGACTTGCGCGAGACGGTGTACGTGTTCCCGCGCCAGAACGTGATCACGAAGGACAACGTAGTCGTCGAGATCGACGCGCTGATCTATTCCCAGATCACCGACCCGGTGCGCGCGACCTACGAGATCGCGAACCTTCCCGACGCCATCGAGAAGCTGACGCAGACGACGCTGCGCAACGTGATCGGCGAGATGGAGCTGGACCACGTGCTGGCGTCGCGCGACACGATCAACGCCAAGTTGCGGGCGATACTCGACGAGGCGACGCACAAGTGGGGCGCCAAGGTCAGCCGCGTGGAGCTGAAGGATATCAACCCGCCGCGCGACATCCGCGACGCGATGGAAAAGCAGATGCGCGCCGAGCGGGAACGGCGGGCGACGATCATCACGGCCGATGCCGACAGGCAGTCGCGGATCCTGCAAGCCGAGGGCATCCGGCAATCGGAGATCAACACCGCCGAAGGCAACAAGGCGGCGAAGATCCTGCACGCCGAGGCGGAGGCTACTGCGCGCCTCAAGGTGGCGGAGGCGGAGGCGCAGGCGATTGAACGGATCACGCAGGCGATCAAGGGGACAGGCGGGGACCCGGCGCAGTACCTGATCGCCATCCGGTACATCGAGACGCTGAAGGAGATGGTGTCGGGTCAGGGCAACAAAGTGGTGTACATGCCCTACGAGGCTACGGGCGTGCTGAGCTCGCTCGGCGGCATCAGGGAGATGTTGCTGGGGACGGGGGCGCCGGAGAAGAAAGGGTGATGGCGCAGCTGTCCGAAGAAGAACGGATGTTCCAGGGGGCGGTCCGGGATTTCGCGGACCAGGAGATCCGCCCCCGTGTGCAAGCGATGGAGCAGGCCGCGAAGATCGACCCCACCCTCATTCCCAAATTCTTCGAGCTGGGCCTCATGGGGATCGAGATCCCCGAGGCGCACGGCGGCGCCGGCGGCAGCCTCTTCATGACGGTGCTCGCCGTGGAAGAGCTCTCCGCCGTCGACGCCTCGGCGGCGATCTTCGTCGACGTCCAGAACACGCTCGTCAACGCGCTGCTGCTCAAGTGGGCGAGCGACGACGTGAAGCGGCGCTACCTCCCCCGCCTCGCCGTCGACCTCGTCGGCGCCTACGCGCTCTCCGAAGCCGGCTCGGGATCGGACGCCTTCGGCCTCCAGACAAAGGCCACGAAGCACGGCGACAAGTGGATCCTGGACGGCCGCAAGTTGTGGATCACGAACGGCGCCGAGGCGGGCCTCTTCGTGGTCTTCGCGAACACTGATTTCGCGAAAGGCTACAAGGGGATCACCGCGTTCGCGGTGGAGCGCGGGTTTCGCGGGTTCAGCGTCGGCAAGAAAGAAGACAAGCTCGGTATCCGCGCCTCATCCACCACCGAGCTGATCCTGGACCACTGCGAGGTCCCGGCCGCGAACGTCGTCGGCGAGGTGGGGGTCGGCTACAAGGTCGCCATCGAGACGCTGAACACGGGGCGGATCGGGATTGGGGCGCAGATGATCGGCGTGGCGCGGGGGGCGCTCGAGGCGACGCTCAAGTACGTGAAGGAGCGCCAGCAGTTCGGCAAGGCGATCGCCGAATTCCAGGCGGTGCAGTTCCAGCTCGCCCAGGCCGCGACGGAGGTCGAGGCGGCGCGCCTCATGGTGTACAACGCCGCGCGGCTCGAAGACGCGCACGAGCCGTACACCAAGGAAGCGGCGATGGCGAAGCTGTTCGCCTCGCAGGTCGCCGAGCGGGTGACGTCGCTCGCCGTGGAGCTGTTCGGCGGGTACGGGTATACCAAGGAGTATCCGGTCGAGAAGTTCTACCGCGACGCCAAGATCGGCACGATCTACGAAGGTACGAGCAACATGCAGCTGAACACGATTGCGAAGCAGATCTTGAAATAGAAGGCGTAAAAACGGCGTGGAAAGGCGTGGTGAATGGATGAAACAATCGATGCTGGCCCTGTCGGCTCTCGTCCTGCTGACCGCGGCGCCGTCAGGCGCGCAGGGGCGCGGGCACAAGAAGGAGTTCGTCGTCGCGCCAGACCGCGCGATCAGCGTGACGCGCGAGGTGCTGGTGCGGCAGGGGTATGAAGTGGTGCGGATCGAGGTCGTGGGGAACGACCGCGTCATTTACTATCGCCGCGGCAACAGGGGTCGGGGCAAAGGCAAGGGCCCCCTGGTCAAGCTGATCGTGCGGCGCGTCGAGAACCGCGTGGTGTTCCTGGACACGCCCGACGCGATTCTGGTGGACATCAACATCAGGTTGAAACTGTAGGGGCCCTACGGCTGCACGACCCGCACGCGGTCGTCGCCAAAGGTGGGTACGTAGAATTGACCGGTGCCGGGGTTCACGGCCGCGGCCTTCGGCGCCGGGCCTACGATCAGCGTCGCGATCACCGACAGCTTGCCGGCGTCGATGAACGAAACTGTGTTTTCCCCGCTGTTTGCGACGTAGACCGAACCGCGATCCCCGTCCACGCCGAGACCCTCGGGCTCTCGGCCCACCTGCAGCCTCGTCGCCTCTTTGCGCTCGACCAGGTCGATGACGGAGACGGTGTTCTCGGCACGGTTCGTGGCGAACAGCAGGTTCGTCCGTAGGTCAATCGCCACCCCGTGCGTCCCCGCCGCACCCTTCTCACCGACGATCGAGACCGCGCCAACGAACTTGGCTTGTTCGGGGTCGAAAATGCCGACGCCGACGTTGGGGATGGCAACGTACACCAGGCGATCGTTCGGGTTGTACGCCACGCCGATTCCGGCGAGCGCGCCTTCAGGGAACGGAATCGTCGCGATCACGCGGTTGTCTTTACCGTCAATCAACGCGAGCGCCGGCGGAATGCCCTTCCCCGGATCGCCGCCAACCGCAACGAACGCGCGGTCTGTCGCCTCGTCGACCGCGATCCCCCGAGCCTCGCCTAGCAGTGGGATCAACCCAATCGGGGAGTCGTTACGGCCGTCGACGACCACGACGGCCCCGGTCAGCACCGCGAACGTGGTGACATAGATGCGATTGCTCTGCGCGTTCACCGCCACGCCGAACGGTTGGCTCTGCAGTATCGGAAGCAGGGCGAATAGTCCCTTGCCCGGATCGAGCACGCCAAGGGTCCGTGTTTCGCCGTCGCCGCCGGGAACGTAGACGAACCCATTCGCCGGGTTGAAGGCCGCGGCAACGGGCGTGAGCCGATCACCCGTGACCGCGGCGATCACCCCGCCGAGGTCGAAACGCGCGCTCTCCGTGCTGCCGGGGATCTTCGGGGTGGCGGCCAGCAGCGTGTATCCAATGCCCGCCGAATCGATCGCCAGATTCGGGAACACCGCAACACCGTTCACGGCGGCCACGTTCATGGTGCCCACCAACTTCGCGCCTGGAGTCGGCATGGCGCCGAGAGCGAGACTGACGACGTCGGTGACCGGCAGCACCGTATTCCCAAACTGATCCTGAATCGCCACGCGCACCGAAGGGTCGATCGTGTCGCCCGCCAGGGCGCGGCTGGGCTCCGCAAGGAACGCGAGCCGGACTGGGGCACCGGCGACGCCGCTCGCGAGGAAGGTAGCGAAACCCTGCACGCCCGAAGCGGTCGCCCGGAGAGCGTTGCCGTTCAGCCCCGCGACCTGGCCGAGTGTCCAGCCTCCGACTGCGGCGACCCCTTGAGCGTCCGTGGCTAGTGTCGCGCCGGTGATACCTCCACCGCCGGCGGTCACCGCGAACGTCACGAGCACACCCGGCACCGGGTTGTTGAACTGGTCGCGTGCGACGACCGACGGCTTGATGGGAAGAGCGGTCGCGACGGCGGCGTTCTGGTTGTTTCCGTCCTTGATCACCATCTGCGTAGCCGCGCCGGCGAGGCCGAGCGCGCTGAACGTCACCGGGCTGCCGACCAGGCCGCCGGCGCTCGCGGTGAGCCCGTTGCTTCCCGCCGCGGTCCCCAAGGTCCAGACGGGAGAGGTCGCGATCCCGCCGGCGTCCGTCGTCACGCCACCCGGCCCAGCCAGGCTGCCACCGCCGGATGCGACCGCGAATGTCACCGCGACGCTCGCGACCGGATTCCCGAACTGATCGCTGACGCGCGCCTGCGGCGCCACGGGGAGGGCCGTGCTCACGACCGCATTTTGAGCGTCGCCTGCGAACGCCACGATCTGACTCGCCACGGCGGCGAGGCCGGTCGCGGTGAAGCCGACCGGCGAGCCGGCGAGCCCGCCGGCCGTCGCGGTCAGCGCGTTCGCCCCGGCTACCGTGCCGAGCCTCCAACCGCCCACCGTTGCGATGCCGTTCGTATTCGTTACCGGGTTCGCGCCGCTGATCGCGCCCCCGCCCGACGCCACCGCGAAGACCACGGACACGCCGGCCACGGGGTTCCCAAACTGATCGGCGGCGCGCACCGACGGGCGCGTCGGCACAAGTGCGTTCACGGTGGCCGATTGGCCGTCGCCCGCGTTCAGCGCCAACGCGGTCGCAGTACCGGCCAGACCCGCCACCGTGAACGTCGCCGGCGCCCCGACGCCAGCGGCGGTGGCGGTCAGCGTGTTCGTCCCGGCCATCGTCCCCACCCGCCAGCTGCCGAGCGTCGCGATGCCGGTGGCGTCCGTGGTCTGGTTTGCGCCCGTCAGGAGCCCGCCGCCCGACGTCACCGCGAACGTCACCGCCACGCCGCTCACCGGGTTGCCGTACTGGTCGGTAGCGCGGATTCGGGGGGCCGTCGGGACCAGCATATTGACGGTTGCCGACAGACCGTCGCCTGCCACCTTGACGACCTGACTTGCAGCATCCGCAAGCGCGGTCCCGGTGAACGCCACCGGAGAGCCCGAAAGCCCGCCGACTGAGGCCGCGGCAGTCTGCACTCCCGCAGCGGTTCCGAGTGTGCGGGGCGCGACCGCGATGCCCGAAGCGTCGGTCGTGGACTGGGGCGTGATCGATCCGCCGCCCGAGGTCACGGTCCACGAGACGGGGACGCCCGCGACGGGGTTGTTGAGCACGTCACGGACATCGACGGCGTAAGCGGTGCCGAGCACTGTGCCGACCAGCCCCGTCTGGCCGTCGCCCGCGCTCAGCGCCATCTGGGTCGCGGCCGACGCGAGACCCGTAGCCGTGAACGGCACGGTCGGCAGGCCCGCGGCGGTTGCGGCGAGGGTGTTCGATCCCGCCAGGGCTCCGAGCGTCCAGCTCGTGACGGCGGCGACGCCTCCGCTGTTGGTGGCGATCGCGGTCGTGGGCAGGACCAACCCCAGGCCGCCCGTGACGGTGAATGTGACCGGCACGCCCGCCACCGCGTTGCCGAACGCGTCCGTCACCTTGACAGACGGCGGAGTGGGCACCACCAGACCGGCGAGGGCGGTCTGGCCGTCGCCCGTGAACGCGAGCATCTGGGATGCCGGTCCCACGAGGCCCGTGGCACTAAACGTGACCGGGCTTCCCATGAGTCCCGTCGCGGTCGCGATCAGGCTGTTCGCGCCCACTGCGGTCCCGAGGGTCCACGCCGGCGACGCGGCGATGCCCGCGGCGTCGGTCGAAACACCAGAACCGGCAAGGCTGCCGCCGCCCGACGCGACAGCGAAGGTGACCGTCACGCCGGCGACGGGGTTGCCGAAGGCGTCGGTCACCCGGACCGTCGGCGCGGCCGGCACCGCGCCGCCGACGATCGCCGTCTGCCCGTCGCCCGAGGTCGCGACGATCTGACGTGCCGCAGCCGCTACGGAGCCGGCCGTGAACGTCACCGGCGAGCCCGTGAGACCCGGCGCGGCAGCAGTAAGCGTGTTCGGGCCCACGATGCTGCCGAGGGTCCATTCGCCGACCGTCGCGACGCCGGCCGTGTTCGTCGTCTGGGTAGCGCCCGTCACGCTACCGCCGCCTGTGGCGACGGCGAACGTCACGGCCACGCCGGCCACCGGGTTTCCGTACTGATCGATGACCCTCGCCGACGGCGCCACCACCACGGCGGTATTCACCACGGCGGTCTGCAGGTCACCGGCATACGACGCGATCTGCGTGGCGGCGCCGGCGAGGGCGGTCGCGCTGAACGTCACCGACAACGGACCAGCCGATGCCAGGAGCGTGTTCGCCCCGGCAAGCGTGCCGAGCGTCCAGCTCTCGACGGCCGCCACACCGGACGTGTCCGTCGTTTGCGAGCCGCCCGTGACGCTCCCACTCCCGGACGCCACGAACGTCACACTGACGCCGGGCACAGGGTTGTTGAACTGGTCCCGGACGACCACGGCCGGCGGAGTGGAGACAACAGCGTTCACGACGCCCGTCTGGAGATCGCCCGCGAGCTGGGTGATTTGTGCCGGTGCACCCGCCAGCGCGCTCGCGGTGAAAGCGGCTGACAACCCTCCCGCGGTGGCCGTCAGGGCGTTCGGACCCGTGGCCGTGCCGAGAGTCCAACTGCCAACGGTCGCCGTGCCGGATGCGTCGGTCGTCTGCGTCGCGCCGAGCACGCTCCCGCCACCCGACGCCGCCGCAAAGGTGACCGTAACGCCGGCCACACGATTCCCGAACTGGTCCGTGAGCCGCACGGAGGGGACGGTCCCGAGCGGTGCGTTTACCACGCCCGACAGGAGGTCGCCGGCAAGCTTGACGATCTGACTCGCGGCGGCCGCCGTCGCGGTCGCGATGAATGTGACGGGCGTGACGCCCGAGAGACTCGCAGTCAGTGCGTTGGCACCCACCGCAGTACCGAGGGTCCAGCTCCCCACCGTTGCCACACCCCCGGCATTGGTGAGCTGCGTGGCGCCGGTTACGCTCCCGCCGCCACCGGTCACGGCGTACGTGACTGCGGCTCCGGACACGGGATTGCCGAACTGATCCAGGACTCGGACCGCGGGATCGGCGCCGACCAGGGTGCCGACGACCGCGCTCTGGAGGTCGCCGGCCGCCGCGATGAGCTGCGTCGCCGCGCCGGCGACACCTGTCGCCGTGAAGGTTCGAGTGAGCCCGCCTCCCGCCGTCGCCGCGAGAGTGTTGGTGCCGGCGAGCGTCCCGAGCGTCCAGCCACCCACCGTCGCGAAGCCGGCCGCGTCGCTGACTTGCGAGCCGCCGGACACGCCGCCCCCGCCGCTCGCGACCGTGAACGTGATCGACACGCCCACCACGGGATTCCCCCCGGCGTCCCTGACCTGCACGCGGGGCGGCGTGGGAAGGAGCGTGTTGACGACCGCGAGCTGCGCGTCGCCCGCCGCGGCGAGAAGTTGGACCGGGGGCCCGGCGAGCGCCGTGGCGCTGAACGTGACGGGACTGCCGGCAAGGCCCGTGACCGTCGCTTCAAAGGTCTGTCCGCCAAGCAAGCCGCCCAGCGTCACGATCGTCCGCGCGCGGCCGGCGGCGTCGGTCACAACGATCGTATCGGTCACTGCACCTCCCCCCGAGAGGGGCCGGAAGCGCACGGACACGCCGCCCACGCCGAGACCGTCCGCCGCGCGGACTTCGACCTCGAGCGGCGTCGCGAGGGGACTCCCCACCGTGTCCGTCTGCCCACCACCTGCGACCGCGACGACCTGCGTGGCGGCGGGCACGAACGTCGCGAGGACCGAGTCGCCCGCCCCCGACGGCGTTCGCGCGCGGACCCGTACGGCGGCGCGCGCCGCGGGAGCGCGCAGAACGCCGAACCCGTTGATCCTTGCGATCAGCGTGTCGCTCGTGCTCCAGGAGACGTAGAACTGCGTGACCGGAGCCCCGGCGTTGAACCCCAGGATCTGGAAGCGGAGCGAGTCGTTCAGTCCGATGAACGGCGCCCGCGGCTGGATCACGATGCTGTCGGCCGCGGGACCGACATACGTGTCGACGGGGATCTCGGTCGGAGGCAGCGGACTCGGCACGGAGACGAGCCGAGTGCCCGAGAACAGAGGAATCGTGCCGGAGAGCGCCACGACGGAGACGCTCAACGTCTCCGGGGAAGCAAGGAGCGGGACGTGAACGTCGAGCGCCAGCTCCGTCGCGCCGGCGGGGACCGCCAGGGTCGTGTCGGCCAGGGTGTCGGCGGCGGGGCGCACCACCACGAAGCGGACGCCGTCGATGACGAGGCCAAACTGCGCCAGCGCCGCCCTGGATGGGAGGATGGGCGCCACCGCCACGCGCCCGAGCACCCGGCCTTCGTGCGGCCCGAGGGCGTCCCGGCAGGTGGCGACCGATAGCACGAGCGCGAGGACCAGGGCAGCGCGCGGGGCCCGGGGGGCGGGGGGCGGGGAGAGGGGCCGGGCCCGGTAAGGTGACACTACGGCTGTGTTGGAGCGCGGGTCATGGTCTAGAGTCCAAGGCCAGCGAATCTACGTATCTTTTCCGGCATGCGCACCGCCCGCCGCACGCACGGCTTCACGGAATCGGTGATCCGGGGGATGACGCGCCTCGCCAACGAGCACGGCGCGATCAATCTGGCCCAGGGATTCCCCAACTTTCCCTGCCCCGAGGTACTGAAAGAAGCGGCGGCCCGCGCGATCCGGGACGACGTAAACCAGTACGCCATCACCTGGGGCGCGGCCCGCCTCAGGAACGCTTTGGCCGCGAAGTACCAAGATTGGTACAACCTGCCCGTCGATCCAATGACGCAGGTCACAGTCACCTGCGGCGCGACCGAAGCCATGGCCGCGTCCCTACTTGCCGTGGTCGATCCGGGTGACGAAGTCGTCGTTTTCGAGCCTTTTTACGAGAACTACGGCCCCGACGCGATCCTGTGTGACGCCCGCCCGGTGTATGTGCGGCTCGCGCCCGGGGAGCCCCTCGACCTCGATCGCCTGGCGGCCGCGTTCGGTCCTCGCACCCGCGCGGTCATCGTCTGCACGCCGAACAACCCCACCGGCCGCGTCCTGAGCCGCGGCGAGCTCGAGGGGATCGCCGAGCTGTGCCGTCGTCACGATGCGTACGCGGTGACCGACGAGATCTACGAACACATCTACTACGAGGGCGAACACATCCCCATCGCCACGCTGCCAGGAATGGCCGAGCGGACAATCACGATCAGCGGCGCGTCGAAGACGTTCGGCGTGACGGGGTGGCGGATCGGGACGATCGTCGCACCCGCGGGTGTCACCGACGCGATCCGTAAGGTGCACGACTTCCTCACGGTGGGCGCGCCGGCACCGCTGCAAGAGGCGATCGCGGTGGGCATGGAAACGCTGGGCGACGACTACTACGAGGGGCTGGCGCGGGACTACAAGAAGCGGCGCGACATCCTGTGCACGGGGCTTGTCAAGGCGGGCTTCAAGTGTCAGCCGCCGGAGGGGGCATACTACGTGATCGCGGACTTCTCGGGCCTCTCCGACCTGGCTGACGACAAGTTCGCCGAGTGGCTGACGATCGAGCACGGGGTGGCGACGGTGCCGGGCTCGAGTTTTTGCTCGCGTCCCGAGTTGGGGCGCAACTGGATCCGCTTTGCGTTCTGCAAAACGGAGCCGATGTTGAGGGATGCGGTTGAACGGCTGGCGAGGGTGCGGGACTAGCTCAGCGCGTCGTCCACCTCGCGGCGTGCCTCGAGCAGCGCGTCGACCTGCTCGCCGATCTGGCGGGCGGCGCCCAAATCCGCGGTCAGCCCGGCCACCGAGCCGATGCCGCCGTGCAGCCGCAGCAGATCGAACCGGATCGTTTCGAGCGCGCCGAGCGCCTCCCCCAGGCGTTGCGCTTGACCATTCCCGCGCAGCCGCCGGACCTGCTCCTCGAGCCCACGCACCACGGACGGCAGATCGCCCAGCTGCTGGCGTGTCTCCTTGGGCAGCGCCTCGAACAGCTCGAGCGCCGCGAGGCCGAGGGCCACCTCGGTCGGACGATCGGCCACGGGAGGTGCGGCAGTCTGCCGCAGTCCGAGCCCCGCGACCTTGAACAGCCAGCGGGCGATCGGGCCGCGCCAGAACCCGAGCCGGCGCTGTTCCTCGACGTCGAGCCGCTGCCGACTCGCCGCGTGCGCCGCGATGCCGGTGGCGAGCGCGGCTGCGCACGACAGGCCGAAGAGGCCGAAGACGCCGAGGATCGCCGGGTACGGCACGAAGAACGCCGCCGCGCCGCACGCGGCCGCGACCGCCACGGCGGCGTACGACTTCCGCCGCATTAGGCGCTCGAAGCCGGTCGGGCCCTTTCCCGTCATGTACTCCTGCTCCTCGCGCCGCCGCTCGACCTCGAGCGTGAGGCCGTGCACGAGATCCGCGCGAGTGTAGCCCGCGCGCAGGAGCCGCCGGAGGCGGCGCACCTCGAACACGAACGGCGTCGCGAGTGCGGTGCCGAGCAACACCGTCCCGACTCCGATCACTCCGTAGGAAAACAGGGGTGGGACGGCACCGGGGAACACCTGGTCGAGGAGAAACGCGAGGCCGGCGGGAACGAGCGCGCCCCCGGCCATCCAGGGCGCCATCATGCGCCGGCGGGCGCCGCTATGCGCTTCGGCGAGGAAGGCGCGCACGGGGACCGGCAGATCGCGCCGCGCATCGAGCGCCGTGCCCAGGGCGGCGGCGAGCTCCTCTCCGCTCTGGAAGCGCTCGGCAGGCGCCTTCTGTAAGCACCGCTCCACCGCACCGATTAGCGAGCCGGGTGCTCCCGGGACCTCGAGCGGCAGCGGCGTCTTGCTGAGGTGTTGCGCGAGCAGGGCCGCGACGGTCGGACTCGTGAACGGCAGGCGCCCGGACAGGGCGTAGTAGCCCACCACACCGAGCGAATACAGATCGCTGCGGCCGTCGAGCGTCTCACCCCCCCCGGTCGCCTGCTCCGGGCTCATGTACTCGGGCGTGCCGATGAGCTCGTGTTCGCCCGAGAGGGCCGGCGCCTGGACCGACCGCGCGATGCCGAAGTCGGCCACCAGCGCGCGGCTGGCCGCGCGTTCAAGGAGAATGTTGTCGGGCTTCACGTCGCGATGCACCACGCCTTGCCCGTGGGCATAGGCGAGGGCCCAGGCCACCTCCCGCAGGATGCGGGCCGCATCGGCAGGTTTGAGCGCCCCATCCCGGCGCACCCGCGCCCCGAGCGTCTCGCCGTCCACGAACGCCATCACGAAGAAGACGAAGTCGCCGGTCTCTTCGACCGCGTGGATCGGAATGATGTGGGGATGGGACAGCTGCGCGGCCATGCGCGCCTCGCGCACGAAACGCTCGCGCGCCGCCGCGTCGCGGGCGCGGTCCGGGGGCAGCAACTTGATCGCGACGACGCGCTCGAGGCGCAAGTCGCGCGCCAGGTACACGATCCCCATGCCGCCCCGGCCCAGTTCCCGCTCCAGGGAGTAGCGGCCCGCGAGGGCCGCCTGGAAATCGAGGAAGAGGCGGTCGGGCCCGGGCGTCACCGCCGCAGCTCCGCGTCCACCTCGCGCTGCCCCTCGAGCAGCAGCCCGATCTCCTTCGCCACCTCCTTCGCGAGACCCAGGTCGGTGGTCAGGTTGCGTACGCTGGCGGTGCCCGCGTGCAGGCGCAGCAGGTTCAACCGGATCGTTTCGAGCGCGGCGACCGCATCGGCGAGACGCTGTTCCACCAGCTCGCGCTCGGCCGTGAGGTCGGCGAGGATGCGATCGTGGCGGGCGCCGATGGTCGGATCCGCACTGGTGGCTTTCGCGCCGCCCAGCACATCCTGCAGCTCTTCGAGCCGGCGCCGAGTGCGTTGCGCGTCGTCTTCGAGCCGGCGTACCACGTCCGGAAGGTCGCGCAGCTGGCGCCGCGTTTCCTTCGGCAGGCTCTCATACAACTGCTCCGCCGCCATGCCGATGGACAGTTCGGTCGGCCGGTGGGTGAGCGAGGCGGGAATCGCCTTCGACCCCGCGAACGCCCGTGCCACGCCGAAGAGCCATCGCCCCAGGCGACCCGTCCATAGTCTGCCCCAGAATTCCGAGTCGACGTCGCGCCGCCGCTGCAGCATCACCAGAACGGTGAATCCCGAGGCGACCCCTACCGTCAGCGAGGTGAAGAACACGAGACCCGGCTCGAGGCCCCCGACCAGGATCCCCAACAGGTTCGTACCGGTCGTGCCGACGGCGACGACGCTGATCCATTGGAGAATGCGCTCGAACCGCGAAGGCTTGTGTCCGACGCCGAACGCGCGCTCTTCGCGGCCGCGGTCGATCTCGGCCTTGAACGCGACGCCCAGATCGCCGTGCCCGAACCCGGCCTTGAGCAGACCGCGCGCGCGGTTCAGGAGCACCCCGAGAGGGACGACCGTGTAGCCCGCGGCGAGCGTGGCGAATCCGAGCGGAACAGATCCGGTCAGCCAGCCCACCAGCGGGGCAGCGATCATCAAACCGAACGGATAGAGGAGGACACCGCTGCCGTCGAGCCGCGCGTTGTGCTTCACGAACGCCCGCAGCGCCACCGGCAGGTCGCGGCGCTGCTCCAGTGCGTGGCTCAGCAGCTCGGCGAACGCCGCGGTCCCTGCCGGGCGCTCGGCGGGATCCTTCGCGAGGCAGCGGTCGATTGCCTGGGCGAGGCGCCGCGGAACGCCCGGCGCCGCGGCGCTGAGCGGCAGCGCGGGCTCCGTCACCTGCTTCGCGAGCACCTCGGTCGCCTTTTCGGCCTCGAAGGGCAGCGTGCCCGAAAACGCGAAATAGCCCACGATGCCGAGCGAGTAGAGGTCACTGCGGGGGCCAACCGCCTCACCCAGCGCTTGCTCGGGACTCATGAACTCGGGTGTGCCCACGATCTCTCCCCCTGCCAAGGCGCCGGCGCCCGCGACCAGACCCGCGATCCCGAAATCCGCGACCAGGACGCGGCCCGTCGCCTGCTCGATCAGGATGTTGTCGGGCTTCACATCCCGGTGGATCACCCCCTGGCCGTGGGCGTAGGCGAGCGCCCAGGCGACGTCGCGCAGCACCCGGGCCGCCTCGGACGGCGCCATCGGACCGCGGCGCCGCACCCGCTCAGTGAGCGTCTCTCCGTCGACATAGGCCATCGCGAAGAATACGAACGCCCCGATCTCCTCCACCGCGTGAATCGGGATGATGTTCGGATGAGAGAGTTTTGCGGCGGTGCGCGCTTCGCGCAGGAAGCGATCGCGTAGTTTCCCGTCGGCCGTCTTGGACGGGGGCAGGAGTTTGATGGCGACCGGACGGTCGAGCCGCACTTCGCGGGCGAGATACACGACGCCCATCCCGCCGCGCCCCAGCTCGCGCTCGAGGGAGTAGCGCCCGGCAAGCGCCGTCTGAAAGTCGAGGAAGAGCCGGTCGGGCTCGGGGTGCGCCATGGCACCCCAATTCTAACGCGCCGTCAGGCGGGCGTTTCGAGGTTGCCTAGGATCGTGACGATGGACGGTTGGCGCCGCATGCCGACCGCGGCGAGGCGGAACAACGCGCTGCCCAGCGGCCCACCCCAGAAGCGCAGCCGCCGCGCGCCGCGGGGATCAGTGCGCTGTTCCGTGCGGGCGCGGGCAGCGACCGCGGCGAGCAGCGCGACCGCTGCCTCCCCGGCGAACACCTCCAGCGGCACGCTCGGGGAGGGCGGAAGCCAGACGCCCAGCGCCGCCGCGAGGAGCGCGACTCGCGCGAGCCACTGCAGGCCCCGTTCGAACGCGCTGGGCTCGGCACCGTACACGAAGGCCAACTCCTCCCGCCGCCGCGCCCGTTCTGCGGCCAGCGCCGCGACGAGGTGCCGTCGCCTATGGCCCGCCGCGAGCAACCGACGCACGCGCGCGATCGCGACCCAGAGGGGAAAAAGCAGCGCCGCCGCAAGCGCGGCGGTCGTGGTGCCGCGGAGCGTCGGATCGCCGGCCTGGAGCCAGCTCCACACGGCGGCCGGGAGCAGCACACAGCCCGTGACGCAGGCATGGAGCAGCGCCGGCCCGGCGAGGTGGGTGCCGCGGATCAGGAACGCGCGCACCGCGAGGGGCGCGCGCGGCGGCTCGACCGCCTCGACGACCGCGCGGACCAGCGCCGCCACGTCGGCGAACCGCGCCCACGGGTCTTTGGCGAGGCAGCGATCCACGACTTGCGCGAGCCGCGGCGATATCGCAGGGGCCGCGGCCCGGAGCGGCGGCGCCGGCTCGGTGATGTGGAGGACCAGCGTCGCCGCGTCTGTCGCCGCGTCGAACGGCAGCCGCCCGGACAGGGCGTAATAGGCGACGACGCCGAGCGAGTAGACGTCACTGCGGGCGTCCACCGGCTCGCCGCGCGCCTGCTCCGGGCTCATGAACGCCGCCGTGCCCAGCACCGCGCCGGCGGGGGCGGAGGCCCGCCCGTCGGGACTGACGTGCGCGATCCCGAAGTCGGCGAGCAGGGCGCGCCCCGTGGCCATATCGATCAGGACATTGTCGGGCTTCACGTCGCGGTGCACGATCCCGCGCGCATGGGCGTAGGCGAGCGCGTCGCCCACCTCGGTCAACAACCTGGCGCCCTCGTCCGGGGCGAGCGGCCCCCGGGTCGCGACCCGTTGCGCGAGGGTCTCTCCCGCCACATACGCCATCGAGAAGAAGACGAATTCGCCCACTTCGTGAACGGAGAAGATCGGCACGATGTTGGGGTGCGCCAACCCGGCGGCCGTACGCGCCTCCCGCAGGAAGCGCTGGCGGCACGCGGCGTCCGCCGCGAGGTCGGGCGGCAGCAGCTTGATGGCGACCTGGCGGTCGAGGCGCAGGTCGCGCGCGAGGTACACGACGCTCATTCCGCCCCGCCCGACCGGCGCCTGGATGTGGTAGCGTCCGGCGAGCGCGCGCCGGATCGCAGGGAGATTCGACTCGGAAGTTGGCGGCATGAGGACACCGCTATACCCCGCCTCACGCCGCTGGTGCCTGGACATCGGCGCCATTCGGAGGGCAGATTCTGCCGCCTATGACGAGTCACCAGCCGTACGTCCCGGCCTCGCAGTCCCCCGCGGAATTGACGCCGCGGGCGCTGCTGCTCGGCGTCGCGCTCGGCCTCATCTTCAGCGCGTCGAGCGTGTACCTCGCGCTCAAGATCGGGTTGACGGTCAGCTCTTCGATCCCGATCGCTGTGCTGTCGATTACGATCTTTCGCGCGCTGGGGCGGACGTCGATCCTCGAGAACAACATCGTGCAGACCACGGGCTCGGCGAGCGATTCGGTGGCGGCCGGCGTCGTGTTCACCATCCCCGCCATCCTCCTGATGGGCTATGACCTGGAGATCGGCCGCGTGGCGGTGCTCGCGACCGCCGGCGGCCTGATGGGCATCCTGATGATGATCCCGCTGCGCCGCGCCCTGATCGTGAAGGAGCACGGGACACTCATCTACCCGGAGGGCACGGCGTGCGCCGAGGTGCTGATCGCCGGCGAAGAGCGCGGCCTCCAGGCCAAGCGCGTGTTCCAGGCGTTCGGTGTCGGGTTCGTCTACAAGTTCTTGATGGGCGGGTTGAAGCTGTGGCGCGATGTCCCGGGCAAGGCACTCGGGTTCTACCCCGGCGCCGCGGTGTCCACGGAGATCTCGCCCGAGCTGCTGGGCGTGGGCTACATCATCGGGCCCCGGATCGCCGGCTACCTGTTCGCAGGCGGCTGTTTCGCGTACCTCGTGCTTGCCCCCGCGATCAAGCTCGTGGGGTCGGGCCTCTCCGAGCCGTTCGGGTTCCCGGCCGTCAAACTGATCCGCGACATGAGCCCGGGTGAGATCCGCGCGAGCTTCATCTTCTATATCGGCGCCGGCGCCGTCGCCTCGGCGGGAATCATCGCCCTCGCGCGCTCCCTGCCGACGATCGTGAGCTCGTTCGCCGCCAGCCTCAAGGACCTGCGCGAGTCGCGGCTCGGCCAGGCCGTGACCAAGCTGCGCACCGAGGACGACCTCCCCATCTCCGTCACCATCGGCGGCTCGGTCGCCCTCGCCATCGTCCTCACCCTGTTGCCACAGGTCGGCGTGAACCTGCTGGGCGCGATCCTGATCGTGGTGTTCGGTTTCTTCTTCGCGACCGTTTCCTCCCGGGTCTGCGGGCAGATCGGCTCCTCGGCGAACCCGATCTCCGGCATGACGATCGCCGCCCTCCTCGGGACGTGCCTGCTCTTCGTCGCGATCGGCTGGACCGGCGTGGACCACCGCGTGCAGGCGATCTCGATCGCCGCCGTCGTCGCCGTCGCTACCGCCAATGCCGGCAACACGTCGCAGGACTTGAAGACCGGGTTCCTGGTCGGTGCGACGCCGCGCCGCCAGCAGATCGCCATTCTCGTGGGCGCTATCGGATCCGCGCTCGTCGTCGGTTGGACGCTCACATTGCTGAACCGCGCCTACACCTACCCCGTCCCTGAAACACACCCCGCCTTCAGCGCTGCGGCCCTCGCGCCGGCCGCCGGAGGGAAGCGCGCCGCGGTGGAGGTCCTGCCCGAGACGATGTCAGGGTTCCGCATCGCCGCTAGCGATTCGGTGGAACGCGGCTCCTTTCAGGTGGTCAGGGTCTATGTGGTGACGGAAGGCGTGGCGGCGGGCAAATACCTGATGGACCCCGCGACCCACGAGCTGCGCTATGTGCTCGATCCCGGGATCGGCGGGCGCATCCACGAGGTCGCGGGCCGGGTCATCCCGCGGCTCGACTCGCCCAAGGCGACGATCATGGCGCTCGTCACCGACGGCATCCTGACCCACAAGCTCCCCTGGGCGCTGGTGCTGCTTGGCGTTTTCATCACGATCGCGATCGAGCTGATGGGCGTACAGGCGCTGCCGGTCGCGGTGGGCGTGTACCTGCCGATCTCGACGTCCTCGGCGATGTTCGTGGGCGGCGTAGTTCGCTGGCTCATCGAGCGACGCGCCCAGGCGCAGCAGCAGTCGATCGCCCAAGTCGAGTCCGGGCCCGGCGTCCTGTTCTCGAGCGGCCTGATCGCCGGGGGCGCGATCTGCGGCATCGTGCTCGCCGCCATCGCCGGCGTGCTCGGGTCCGCCGACGCCCTGGCCGAGAAGGTTCCGTTGTTCCACGCGCTGGGGTCCATCGCGGAATCGAACCTGCTCGCGTTCGCCCTGTTTGTGGTTCTCGGCGTGACCCTGTACCGGGTCGGCTCGCAAAAAGAGTAGGGGCGCAGCAATGCTGCGCCCCTTCGCGGGCATGTCGCGCCATGCGCATCGTCACCCTATTCCCCGCGGCCACCGAGATCGTGGCGGCGCTCGGGGCGGCGGGCCGTCTGGTCGGGATCTCCCACGAGTGCGACTGGCCCCCCGAGGTACGTGGCCTCCCGCGTGTGACGCGATCCGCGGTGGACGCGTCGCTCCCGTCGGCCGAGATCGACCGCGCGATGGCGGCGGCGCAGCGCGGCGGCGTTTCCCCGGTGACGATCGACCGCGCGCTCCTGACCCGCCTCGCCCCCGACTTGGTGATCGGGCAGTCGGTGTGCGCCGTGTGCGCGGTCGATGTAGGGGCGCAGCATGCTGCGCCCCTACTCGCCGGGCTCCCGGGACCCCCGCGGGTGGTCGACCTGCACGCGCACGACGTGGCCGGTGTGTGGGCGGATATAATGAAGGTGGGCGCGGCGCTCGACCTGAGCGCCGAGGCTGAGGAAGTGGTAGCGGGGTTGCGGTACCGGCTGGGTCGTGTAGGGGCGCAGTATGCTGCGCCCCCGCATGACCGCCCCCGCGTTCTCGTCATCGAATGGGTCGACCCGCCATACGTCGCCGGGCACTGGGTGCCGGAGCTCATCGCGGCCGCGGGGGGTGTTGACGTCGCGGCCCGGCCCGGGGACCGCTCGGTGACGCGCCCGTGGCGGGAGCTGCGGGGGCTGGCGGCCGCAGTCGTGGTGGTCGCGCTGTGCGGCTTCGATGTACCGCGGGCGCGGCGCGAAGTCGCCGCGGTGACAGACCCCGACGCTCGCGCCCTGTTGGCGAGCGCGCGAGTCGTGTTCCTCGACGGCAATGCATACACCTCGCGCCCGGGGCCGCGCCTGGTGGAAGCGGCCGAACTGTTGGCGCAATTGATCGGCGGTTGACGCGCATGACCTTTCTTGCCGTCTGCATGTCGTGCCAGGTGCTGTTCGGGGCCCTCCAGGCCGGACCGGGGGGCGGGGGCGGGGGCCCCAGGCAAACGCTGCGCCTCTACGCGGTGGGCGACATCAACCTCGGCCGCCGCGACGCCCTCGACCGCCTGCTGCAGGGCGACACGCTATATCCCTTCGCGGCACTCGTCGACACGCTGCGCGCGGCGCACATCCTGTTCGGCAACCTGGAGAGTGCGATCGCGCTGCAGACGCGCCACCGCGACACCAGCGGGATGGTCTTCACCGCCCCGCTCGTCGCGGCGCAATCCCTGGCCCGCGCCGGGTTCGACATCCTCAGCACGGCGAACAACCACGGCTGGGACGGCGGGCGCTCGGGCATGGAAGAAACGATGCGGCAGCTGACGCGCGCCGGGGTCATGTTCGTTGGCTCGGCAATCGGCCGGCCGATGGCCGAGCAGCCGGTCATCGTGCGCAGTCACGGGTGGCGCGTCGCCTTCTTCGCCGTCACGCGCGCCTGGAACGCGGCGCCGAACGACTTCTACGGCCACGAGGGTGCAAACTACGTCGCGTGGGGCGACCCGCGGTGGATCTATCCCGCCCTGCATCGCGTGAAGGCCGAGGGTCGCGCCGATCTCTTGGTGGTGAGCGTCCACGCGGGCACGGAGTTCGCCGAGGAGCCCCAGCCCACGCTGCGGCGCTTCTACGAGGGGCTGGTGGACGCGGGGGCGGACATCGTCTTGGGCCACCACCCGCACGTGTTGCAGCCGGTAGTGTGGTATCAAGGGAAGCCGATCGCGCAGTCCCTCGGCAACTTCATCTTCGGGCAGGGCCGGGCGTGGACCGAGCTGTCGGCGATCCTCCGTTTCGACATTACGGCTCGCGGGTTGGTGAGGGTCTCGGCGATCCCCGTGCGCGCCGGCTACCAGGCGCAGTTCGCTGACAGCGCCGCCGCCGACAGCATCCGGCGGCGCCTCAACCTCCCTCGTTCCCGGAAGGCGGGCACGACATGACCATTGCGACGTTGGGGTTCCTCAAGAAGCTCCTCGACACGGCGGGGCCTTCTGGTTTCGAGCAGGCGCCGGCGCGGGTGTGGCGCGACGAAGTCGCGGCCTTCACCGACGAGGTGCGCGCGGACGTGCACGGCAACTCGGTCGCGGCGTTGAACCCGAAAGGCAAGCCGCGGCTGATGCTGGCGGGACACATCGACGAGATCGGCCTCCAGGTCACGCACATCGACGACGACGGATTCCTGTTTTTCAGCGGCATCGGAGGGTGGGACTCGCAGGTGCTCGTCGGGCAGCGGGTGCTGCTGCTGGGCCGCGGGGAAAAGCCGGTGCGGGGCGTGATCGGGAAGAAAGCGGTGCATCACCTGAAGAAGGAAGAGCTGGACAAGGTGTCCAAGATATCGGACCTGTGGATCGACATCGGGGCCGCGAACCGGGGAGAGGCCTCGGAACGGGTGCGGGTGGGCGACGCGGGCGTGCTGGACACCGCCGTCCAGGAGTACCCGAATGGCCGGATCGTGTCGCGCAGCATCGACAACCGCATCGGCGCCTACGTCGTGGCGGAAGCCGTACGCCGGCTGTCCGCCGACCGTCCCAAGCACGCGGCGGTCTTCGCCGTGGCGACGACACGCGAGGAAATTGCGTGGCAGGGCGGGGGCGCGCGCACCAGCGCCGCGGGCCTCGATCCGCAGGTGGCGCTCGTGGTGGACGTGACACACGCCACCGACTATCCCGGCGCGGAAAAGAAGCAGGCGGGCGACCATCGGCTGGGGGGCGGCGTCGTCCTGTCGCGCGGCTCGTCGGTGAGCCCGGTGGTGTTCGATCTGCTGGTCGAGTGCGCGGACCAGGAAAAGATCGCGTATACGATTCAGGCGGCGCCGCACGACACCGGCACCGATGCCGACGCGATTTACAATGCGCTGCGGGGAATCCCAACCGGTCTCGTGAGCGTGCCCAACCGCTACATGCACAGCCCCAACGAGATGGTGGCGCTGGAGGACCTCGACCGCGCGGCGCGGTTACTCGCGGCGTTCGCGCGGCGGCTCGAGCCCGGGCAGGACTTCGTGCCGCGATAGCGAGCCTTCACGCTCTAACCGCCAATCCGGCGCTCTTCCCGTACCGTGCTGAGCAAGCGCTCGGCGAAATCGAGCCGCTCCTGTGTTTCGGCTAACTCCTGTTGGAGGCTCTGAACACCACGTTCAAGTTCCTCCAGCCGTTCCCTGACGTCGGCCGATGGTGAGGCACGAGTGGTAAACAGACGAGCCACCTTGACCACCGTGAACGCAGCGATCCCCACGGTCGATAGGAGTGCGAGCAGAAACACAGCAGGGTGCATGTGGCCTTCTTCCGTTTAGACCTGAGACTCGCCTGAGCTCCGCCGCTAGAGACTCTTCACCTGCAAAACCGCCGAGGTGCGGCGTGTCATCTGGTGCGGAGGCGCACGTTCACCGATGCGCGGACTGCATACCCGAACCCGTGCGCGCCACCCATGCCACTCAGCGTGAGGGGGATTTCCTGCCAGCGCTCGCTCTTGGAGCCCGACCCAATCGCAAGCCCGATCAAGGCACCGACCACGGCACCAGGTACCGCTCCAATGAGGGCCGCGTCAACGGGTGCGAGATCGCGCCCCTCACCAAGGGCGGCTGACCCAATTGCCGCACCGGCGCCTGCCCCGACAAGGAACCCGAGCCCCAGGCCAGTGAGCGCTTTGGAGTGCTGGCCGCGGCTCAGTTCGAGACGCGTGACCGTATTGCGGGCAATGTCGATCACAGCTCCACTGTCCGGTTGGGGTCGGATCGCGAGGCGATCACCAGTGACGGCGATGACGGTGCCGACTATCCAGTCGGGTCTGGAAGCTTGCGGGGCGGTCGCTACCCGAACACGAACGCCAGGTTCGAGCACGGGGCGGTCTTGTGCCTTCGCACGCGCGAGGGGGATCAACAGAACCGCGATGACGAAGCCAAGGTGACGCATACCCACCTCCGACAGTGAGTACCAGCCTACACCCTAGGCCTCGACCCCGCCAGGCAGCCCGCCCCGCGCCGGCCTATTTCTTCTTGAGGTCCTGCAGCGCCGCCTGCGCCGCGGCGCGCACCTGCTTGTCGCCGTCCTGGGCAAGCCCCTCGAGCGTCCCGACCGCCGCCGGCGTCGCGGCGAGGCGCAACGCCTCCACCGCCGTCACCCGCAGCGGCGTGGGCTTGCGGCCGAACAGCTTGCCCCCCGGCTGCGCGAACTTGATCAGTGCCTGCACCGCATCGGGACTGCCGATTCGCCCCAACGCCAGCATTAGCTCCTGCTCGACGGTCTCGTCTTCCTCTTCCCCCATCGCGACGACGAGCGGCATCGCCAGCGCGCTCGACTTGCGACCCCCGACGCCGAGCGCCGCCTGGATCCGCACCTCGGCCGACTTGTCCTTGAGCGCGCGCCGCAGCGGCTCGGCGGCCGCCCGAGATCCGATCTTGGCGAGCGCCAGCGCCACGGCTTTGCGGACCCGCTCGTCCTCGTGCTCGAGCTGGCGCGCCAGCGCCGGCACCGCCTCCTCGAGCCCCAGCTCCCCCACCAACTCCGCCACATTGCGCACCACGAACCACTGGTGGTGGCCGAGCATGTGGACCAGCTGGTCGGTCCCCTCCTTCATACCGCTGAGCGCGGCGAAGATGCCGCGCCGCTCGTCGATCGTGGGAGCGGCGACGAGGAGATCCAGCAACACCTCCACGCCGTCCTCCCCCGCGCGTTGCAGCGCGAGCAACGCCGCGTCGCGCTGGCCGGGCGCGGCGGTCAGCTCGGCGATCCCCTCGAGCAACGGCTTCGTGTACATCCGCTTCAACGCGATCGAGTACTGCCGCCGCCGGCTTTCGTCGGGGACCAGCTGCTCGGCCCGCACGATTCCCGCCACGATCACGAGCGCCTGCTCGATGCGCTTCGCCTGCATCGCGCTCTCGAACTGCCGGCCCAGCACGGCCAGCAGATCGCCGACCTGCGGACCCATCGGCTTGCGCCGCAGCTCGGCCAGGAGGTCATGGGCCGAGCGGGAGGCCGCCTCGGCGGGCGAAAACGCCGCCGGCGGGCCATCCTCGCGGGTGATCGCGGGAACGTCGTCTGGAGGCGGGGGCGGCGATGGCGGTGAAGGAGCGGGAGCGGGGGACGGAGACTCGGGGGGGACGACCGACTGGATGACCACCGTGATCCCCTTCACGCCAGCCGCCCCCAGCCGCGAAGGAATGTCGTCCTGACCCGGCTGGTCGGCGAGCGCCCGGAGCAGCTCGAACACCTCGCTCGCCGGCGTCTCTGCCGGCACCTTGATCTCCGTCACGGAGTGAAACTCGAGGCGCTGGGCAAGCGAGGCGTACGCGGCCCCCTCGAGCCGCTCACCGTTGACGACCACGCGGCCGGCGTCGCTCGCGACGGTGACGCCCTCGAGTTTGAGCAGCCCGACGAGCGCCCGAAACTGCACCTTCTGGGCCTCTTTCGCGGCGGGATCGCGAAACAGGTCCAGCGTGCGCGCGAAGAACGTGGCGAACGTCTGGGGGACGATCATGGGGCGGGAGGGAATCTAACGCTTCCCGTCACCGCCGTCGGCGACTAGAGTTACGGCATGATCACGACCGTGTTGCTCGTCACGGCAAGTTTGGTCTCCCGCGTCACGCAGGACACCCTCTCCCCCGCCGCGCACCGCGTCCTGGCCGACGTCCGCTTCCTCGCCGACGACCGCCAGGAAGGGCGCGGCGTGGGAACCGCCGGCCTCGAGCGCTCCGGCACGTACATCCGGGACGGTTTCGCGCGCACCGGCCTGCAGGCGTTCTTCCAGGACTTCCGCATCCCCGGCGACGCGCCCGCCGTGCTGCACACGGCCCTGGGCGGCGCGCCCACGCGCAACGTGGTGGCGGTCCTCTCCGGCACGTCGCCCAGCCTGCGGGGCGAGGTCGTCGTGATCGGCGCGCATTACGACCACCTCGGCCTCGGCGGCTTCGGCGCGCTCGATCCCGATTCGACCGGCCGCGTGCACAATGGCGCCGACGACAACGCCTCGGGCACCGCCGCGCTGCTCGAGATCGCGCGCGTCCTCGCCGCCCGCCGGCCCGGCCCCGCGCGCACGATCGTGTTCGTCGCCTTCAGCGGCGAGGAGCTGGGGACGCTGGGCTCGAGCTACTTCGTGCAGCACGCGGTGCCGCAGCCCGTGGACTCGGTTTACGTGATGCTGAACATGGACATGGTGGGCCGCATGCGGAACGCGCGCCTCCAGGCGCTCGGCGCGGCGACGGCGAAGGAGTTCCCCGCCCTGCTCGATTCTCTCAACACGCCGGCGCGCTTCGACCTGCGCGCCTCGGGCGACGGCTGGGGCCCGAGCGACCACGCCGTGTTCTTCGCCGCTCGGCGCCCGGTGCTGCACTTCTTCACCGACCTGCACGACGACTACCACCGCGCCACCGACGATTGGCAGAAGATCAACGCCGTCGGCCTCGCGCAGGTGGCGCAGTACGTCGCCGACCTCGCGTGGGCGCTCGCGACACGCCCCGGTCCCCTGACGTTCGTGGATGCGCCGCGCCCGCAGACCGGCGCCGGCGGGTCCGGTTACGGCGCCTATCTCGGCACCATTCCCGACATGACGGGCTCGCCCGGCGGCGTGCGCATCACCGGCGTGCGCGTCGGCAGCCCCGCCGAGGTCGCTGGGCTGAAGGGCGGCGACATCATCACCGCGATCGGGGCGAAAACCGTGGCCAACCTCTACGACATGACCGACGCGCTGCGCAGCCACCAGGCGGGCGACACGGTCCTGATCGTCGTGAAGCGCGAGGGGGCGGACGTCCGGGTTAGCGCCGTCCTCGGCAAGCGAAACTGATGACGGCCGTTTCCGATCAAACCAGAATCGTCCGCGCGCTGCGCGCGGCCCACCTGCACGACACCAGCCGCTCGAGCCTGCTGCAGATGGCGTGCGATCGCATCCGCGCGCTCGGGCCGCCGTACACGTCGGTGTACGCCTACATGTTGCACGGCGACACCCTCGAACTCGAGGCCCACGCCGGCCGCGAGACGGAGCATACCCGGATCCCCGTCGGCACCGGCGTGTGCGGCACCGCCGTCGCGACCAAGCAGGATCAGAACGTCCCCGACGTCGGCGCCGCCGGCAATTACCTCGCGTGCAACGCCTTCACCAAGTCGGAGCTGGTCGTGCTGATCCGCCGCGGCGACCACATCCTCGGCCAGATCGACATCGATTCGGACGTGCCCGCCGGATTCGGCGACAAAGAATACGCCGAGGTGAAGGAAATCGCCGACGCGCTGGCGGTGCTGCTGTAATACCTTCCCTCTTCACACGCCGCGTGGGCGCCGGCCCCCTCGTCGTGGTGCTGCATGGCGGCCCCGGCGCCCACCACGATTATCTCCTTCCGCAGTATGACCGCCTTGCCACAGGCCGCGAGCTGTTCTACTACGACCAGCGCGGCGGCGGACGATCGCCGGTGCCGCGCGACACCCCCGTCGGTTGGCGCGAGCATGTCGCCGATCTCGAAGAGATCCGTCGCGAGCTGGCGCTCGAGCGACTCACCCTGTGCGGGTATTCCTGGGGCGGCCTGCTCGCGGTGCTCTACCTGCTGGAGCACCCCGACCGGGTCGAGCGGCTGGCGCTCGTCTCCCCCGCCTCGGTGACGGTGGCATACCGGCGCCAGTTCGAGGAGGAATTCGCCCGCCGCATGGCGGCGCCGGAGATCGTGCGGGCGCGCGAGGAGCTGCGGGCGAGCGGCCTGCGCGAGAGGGACCCCGCCGCCTACCAGCGTCGCGCGTTCGAGCTGTCGGTCGCCGGCTACTTCCGCGATTTCCGCGATGCGAAAAACCTCACCGCGTTCCGCGTGAACGCCCGCACCCAGCAGGGCGTCTGGGACAGCCTCGGGGAATACGATCTGCGAGACCAGCTTCGGCGCCTCCCACTCCCCGCTCCCCGCTCCCTGGTACTGCACGGCACCTTCGATCCCATCCCGATCGCCGGCTCCCGCGAGCTGGCGGCGCTGCTGGGTGCCGACCTGGTCGACCTCCCCGTAGGCCACTGTCCCCACGTGGAGGCGACGGAGGATTTCGTCCGCGCCCTGGACGCGTTTCTCCCTAAATAATGAGGCCGACCCCCTTCGGGCTCGTGTTCGCGGCCCTCGCGGCCGAACGATTTCCGGCGATCGCCGCGACGCTCGCCCAACAGGAGCTGTCTTCAGCCGATCGCGATCACTTCGTATTGCTCGAGCCGGTGGGCCGCCTGTTGCGAGACGTTGTGCCGCAGGAGGCGGAGGGGGGCGGGGGCGGGGGGGGGCCCGACGCACTCGAAGCGCACGTGCTGTTGCTGCACCACGCCTACCGGCACTGGGCGGCAGGCGCTTGGGTGTATCGGATTGGGGAGCGGGCGCTCGAGCGCGCCGCGAACGGCAAACGCATCGCCTCGCAGCTGCCCCAGCAGGCGCTCTATCTCCAGTTGCCCGAGTTGCGTGTGTGGGGTGTGACGACGCCGGGCGGCGTACCTGAACCCCTCGATGGAGTTTTCGCGAGCGAGACGACCACGCCGGGCGGGATCGCGGTGCTCGGTATCTTCGGCATGCGTCCCGATCGCGCGGGGTTCAGTGCGGTGGGCGTCGAGGGCCATGCCGACACCGACGATCCGGTCGGAACCGAAATCGAGGTCGCGGCCGCACGCGATGACGGCAGCGCGGCATTTGGTCCCACGCTCGCCGGCGGCGCGCAGGCCGGGCTCTACTCGCTCGCGAACGCGGGAGAGCTCCTCCTCCTGAGCTGTCGATTGCTTGCGACTCTCCCCGCCCCCACCCCCACCCCCGCCCCCGCCCCCGCCCCCGGGGGAATGGGGACTGGGGACGGGGAGCGTTTCATCGACGTTGCGTAACCCTTTCCCCTTTAACCGCCGTCGCGTTACGTTCCCGAAGCGTATGGATAAACTCGCTGTTCGATCGGTTCTCGAGCACATCGCCGCGTTTCTCGAGCTCAAAGGGGGAAACGCCGCGCGCGTCCGCCTCTATCAGAACGCCGCCCGAGCGGGTGGGGGAGTGCGTCCTGATGCTCCATCCGAAGTGCACGCCGTGATCCGCGATCTCGCCGCCACCGGACGGTCGACGATGCTCGACGAGCTGCGCGAGCAGATCCCCCCGGGGCTCGGCGAGATGCTGCGCATCCCCGGCCTTGGCGTCGCCAAGGTGCGCCAGATCCACGAGCGCCTGCACATCGACTCGCTTGCCGAGCTGGAGGACGCGGCCGGGGACGGCCGGCTCGCGGCGCTGCCCCGGTTCGGCCGGAAGACCGCCGAGAACGTGCGCAAGGGGATCGCGGCGCTGCGCCACGCCAGCGAGTTCCGGCTGCTGCACCACGCGCTCGATGAAGCGCAGGGGATCGCGCAAGCGCTCGCGGCGCTCGAGGGGGTGCGGCGCGTCGAGATCGCCGGAAGCGTGCGGCGGCGCCGTGAGATCATCCGCGACCTCGATTTCGTCGTGGTCCCCGCGGGCGATGAAATGCGCGAGGCGCTCGTGAAGCGGCTCGACGAGGCCCCGGGGGTAATCGAGCTCGCCGGGAAGGAAGGCGCAGTCATCCTGCGCTTCGCTTCGGGGGCCGTGGTGGACGTGTTTCTCGCCACGCCGAACGACCTGGGCCTCACCTGGATTCGCGCCACGGGCTCGGCGGAGCACGTCGCGCAGCTCGAGGCTCGCCTCACGGGCAACGGCCCGTGGCGCGATGAGGAGAGCGTCTATCGCGCCGCGGGGCTGCCGTGGATCGCGCCCGAGCTGCGCGAGGGGATGGGCGAGATCGCTGCCGCCGCCGCGGGCCGGCTGCCGCGGCTCATCGAGCAGCGTGACCTGAAGGGCCTGCTTCATTGCCACACCAACTACTCCGACGGCACCACGACCGTCGCCGAGTGGGCGGACGCGTGCCGTGCCGCGGGCTACGAGTGGATGGGCATCACCGACCACAGCCAGTCGTCGGCGTACGCGGGGGGCCTCCGCGCCGAGGACGTAGCCCGACAGCACGCCGAGATCGACGCGGTGAACCGCGGCTACGGCGACTTCCGCGTCTTGAAGGGGGTCGAGGCCGACATCTTGGCGGATGGCTCCCTCGACTATGGTCCCGCGGTGCTGGACCAGTTCGACTTCGTGATCGCGTCGATTCACACCCGGTTCGGCATGACCGAAGCCCAGATGACCGACCGGGTGCTTCGGGCACTGGACGATCCTCACACCGCGATCCTCGGACACCCCACCGGGCGGCTCTTGCTGGCGCGCGATCCCTACGCGATCGACCTGGAGCGGGTGCTACAGCGCGCGGCCGAGCGCGGCGTCGCCGTCGAGGTGAACGCCGACCCCCACCGGCTCGATCTCGATTGGCGCATGGTGCGCCACGCGCGCGACCTGGGCGTATCCATCTCACTCGGCGCCGACGCACACTCGGTCGCCGGGATGACCAACGTGCCTGTGGGCCTCGGCATCGCCCGCAAAGGCTGGCTCACGGCCGAGGACGTGCTCAACACCCGCGACGCCCAAGGGTTCCTAGCGCACGCGCGCCTTCGTCTGAAGACGGGGCCCGTGTACGCATGAGCACCAGGACGAAGAACACCGCAGCCGAGCGCCAGGCTCGGGCGCGGAAGATCGTCGGGCGCCTGGAGCAGGCCTACCCCGACGCGACGTGCGCGTTGCATCACGCCAGCGCGCTGGAGCTCGTCGTCGCGACGATTCTCTCCGCCCAATGCACCGACGCCCGCGTGAACATGGTCACACCCGCGTTGTTCGCGAAGTACCGCACGGCCGCCGCCTACGCCGCCGCGGACCCGCGCCTCCTCGAGCGGGAGATTCAGTCCACCGGGTTCTTCCGCAACAAGACCAAGTCGATCATCGGGATGGCGCAGGCCCTCGTGGAGCGTCACGGCGGTGAGGTGCCCGACACGATGGCGGAGCTGACGGAGCTGCCGGGCGTCGGCCGCAAGACGGCGAACGTGATCCTGGGCACCTGGTTCAAGAAGAACGAGGGCGTGGTGGTGGACACCCACGTCCACCGCATCAGTCGCCTGCTGAAGCTCACCAAGCAGGACGATCCCGTGAAGATCGAGCGGGACCTGATGCAGCTGCTGCCGCGCGACAAGTGGACCTGGTGGTCGCACACCCTGATCCAGCACGGGCGGCAGGTGTGCATCGCTCGGCGGCCTCGGTGTGAGGACTGTGTCGTCAACAGGCTCTGTCCGAGTAGTAGAGTATGAGCCGCCCAGCCCCGGTGTTCCCCGGGCTGTCGCCCGGGGTCAGTCCAACTTCGGTCCAGTGTTCAACTGACCCCGGGCGCAAGCCCGGGGATCACCAAGACCATGTCCTCTAGTTCTCTCCCTCCGATCGATCGAGCGGGGCTCGTCGCCACCCGCCGCGACCTGCACCAACACCCCGAGCTGGGTTTCGAGGAGACCCGGACGTCGACACTCGCCGCCGAGCGACTCAAAAGTCTCGGCTATGAGGTGAAGGCGGGCGTCGGGAAGACCGGCGTCGTTGCACTACGGCCCGGCGGCAACGGCCGCTGTGTCATGCTGCGCGCCGACATGGACGCGCTCCCCGTCGAAGAAGCGAACGACGTCCCCTACCGCTCGAAGCATCCGGGCAAGATGCACGCGTGCGGGCACGACGGGCACGTGGCGATCGGGCTCGAGGTGGCGCGGCGGCTCGCCGCGCTGCCGGTCGCGGGAGCGGTGAAGCTCGCGTTTCAGCCTGCCGAGGAGGTCTCGCACGGAGCCCAGGCGATGATCGCCGACGGCGTGCTCGACGCGCCGAAAGTCGACGCCGCGTTCGGGATCCATCTCTGGAACGACCTGCCCGTGGGGACGGTGGGGGTGATGCCCGGGGCGGTCATGGCGTCCGTCGACGAGTTCGAGATCACGCTCTTGGGCCGCGGCGGTCACGCGGCCGCGCCGCACCAGACGGTCGATCCGGTGCTCGTCGCGGCGCACGTGGTGACGGCGCTGCAGAGCCTCGTGGCACGGCGGCGCAATCCATTAGAAGAAGGCGTCGTCTCGGTCACGCAGGTGAACGCCGGGCACGCGTTCAACGTGATTCCCGGTCGCGCCGACCTGCGCGGCACCGTGCGCACCTTCGGCGGCAAGTTCTGGGATGACGCACCGGGACTCATCGAGGAGACGGCGCAAGGGATCGCGGCAGCCTTCGGCGCTCGCGCCGAGGTGCGCTACCGCCGGCTCTCCGGCCCCCTCGTCAACGACGAACGCATGGCCGGGCTGATGGCGGAAGTCGCCGCCCAAGCCGTCGGCACGGACAACGTGAAGGCCGGTGTGCGCACGATGGGAGGCGAGGACATGTCGTTTTTCCTGCAGCGGGTCCCGGGCTGTTTCGCGCTCGTCGGCTCGGCGCCCAAGGATGGGAAGGCGTCGCCGCACCACAGCGCCACGTTCGACATCGACGAGGAGTCCCTGGTGATCGGGGCGGAAATCATGAGTCAGGTGGCGGTGAGGTTTCTCGGCGACCATTCGTGATCCCCGGGCTTGCGCCCGGGGAACACCGAGACCCAACCGAGAATTCCGGATACATTTCCCACAGCTATGCCCAACCAGCTTTCCACCGAACCCTCGGCGTATCTCAAGTCCGCCGCCCATCAGCCCGTCCACTGGCTCCCCTGGGGCGAGGCGGCGTTCGCGCGCGCCACCGCCGAGGACAAGCCGATCCTGCTCGATATTGGCGCCGTGTGGTGCCACTGGTGCCACGTGATGGACGGGGAATCCTACGACGATCCCGCGACCGCCGAGGTGCTGAACCGCGAGTTCGTGTGCGTGAAGGTGGACCGCGACGAGCGTCCCGACGTGGACGCGCGCTACCAACGCGCCGTCCAGGCCCTCTCCGGGCAAGGAGGCTGGCCCCTCACGGCGTTTCTGACGCCGGCGGGAGAAGTCTTTTTCGGCGGTACGTACTTTCCACCCGAGAGCAATCAGTACGGCCGCCCGGGGTTTCGGTCGGTGCTACTCCAGATCGCTCGGGCCTACCGCGAAGACCGCGAAAGAATCACAGCCAATGCCCAGGCCATCCGGCAGCACCTCACGGACTCCCTAAACGAAGCGAAGCCCGGAGCTGTGAGCCCCGGCTTGGTCGAGCGCAGTGCCGACCAGATGGCCGGGATGTTCGACATTCGCTACGGTGGCTTCGGTACGGCGCCCAAGTTCCCGCATCCCGCCGCCTGCGAATTCCTGCTGGCTCGGTGGCACGACACGAAGCTCGATCGGCAGCGCGACGTCGTCGAGAAGACGCTGACCGCGATGGCCCGGGGCGGCATCCGCGACCACCTGGGGGGCGGCTTCCACCGCTACGCCGTCGACGAGCGCTGGATCGTCCCGCATTTCGAGAAGATGTCCTACGACAACTCGGAGCTGCTCAAAGCCTACCTCTCCGCCTACCAGGCGTTCGGCACGCCCCTGTTCCGCGAGGTGGCGACGGGGATCGTGGACTGGGTGTTCGAGGCTCTCTCGGATCGCGAGCGCGGTGCGTTCTACACCTCGCAGGACGCCGACGTGACCTCCGGGGACGACGGCGACTACTGGACGTGGACGCTGGAAGAGGCAAAGGCGGAACTAACTGCGCGAGAAGGCGCGGTGGTTGCGAGTGTCTTTGATATCGCGGAAACGGGAGAAATGCACCACAACCCGAAAAAGAACGTGTTGTGGTGGAAGCAAGACCCCGCCGGGGACGACGAGTGGCCGGTGCTCAAAGAGGCGATGCGGAAGCTCAAGGCCGCTCGCGACCGCCGCCAGGCCCCGTTCGTGGACCGGGCGTCGTACGTCAACTGGAACGCGATGATGGCCGCGGCGTTCCTGCAGGCGGGCGCCGTTCTCGACCGGCCGGAATGCAATGTTCTGGCGCTGAAAGTGCTCGAGCGAATCTGGGAAGGGGCGTGGGACGTGGGGCGTGGGATGTGTCACGTGCTGGGCCGCGACGAACCGCGGGGCATGCTCGACGACAACGTGCACGCGGCCGCCGCCTTCCTCGACGCCTACGAGGCGACCGGCACCGCAGCGTGGCTCGAGCGCGCCACCGACATCATGACGTACTGTGCCGGCGCGCATTGGGACGACGCGGCCGGCGGGTACTTCGACCTCGCGGGCGGCGGCACAGGCGCCGCCTATCTCGCCACCCGGGGCAAGCCGGTCCAGGACGCGCCGACGCCCTCAGCCAACGGCGTCGCCGCACTCGTGCTCGCGCGGCTGTGGGCCATCACCGATAAGCTGGAGTGGCGTGCGCAGCTCGACCGCCAGCTCGGGGCGTTCGCGGGCGGTGCGGGAGCGCTGTCGCTCTACGGTTCGACCCTGTTCCGCGCGGTCGACTGGGCCGTGCATCCGGTGACCCGGATCGAGGTCGCGGGACCGTCAGGTGAGGGGCCTGCCTGCGCGATGCACCTGCTCGCCCTCCAGACGTACCGTCCCCGCAAGGTCGTGGTCCGGAAGACTGCGGAAGCGCCCGCCGCTACGGTCTGTCTTGGCACGACCTGCTCCCTGCCGGTCGACGCTCCGGCACGGCTGGCGGAGCTGCTCGCATGAACACCCGCGTGCTGGGCCGCACCGGGCTGCCGGTCGGCGAGATCGGGTTCGGCGGGTGGGCGATCGGCGGGAACGGCTTCGGCAACTCCTACGGGCCCACCGACGATGCCAAATCGAAGCGCGCGATCCGGCGGGCCTACGACTTGGGCTGCACCTTCTTCGACACGGCGGACGTGTACGGCCACGGCCACTCCGAGGAGTTGCTCGGCGCGGCGCTGCACGACGTGCGCGACAAGGTGATCCTCGCGACCAAGGCCGGGGGCAACTTCTACAACCGCGACGTGCACGCCCTGCTCCGGGAGCGCATCGTCCAGGCAGTTGGGCGCTCGCTCGACGAGATCCCGAGAGACGCGCCGCTCCCCGTCACGCACGACGTGAGTTTCACGCCGGCGTACCTGCGGTTCGCCGTGGAGCGCTCCCTGACGCGGCTGCGCACCGACTATATCGACCTGCTCCAGCTGCACAATCCGCCGATCCCCGTGATCTCCGCCATGGAGACCTACGACGTGCTCGAGCAGCTCAAGCGCGAGGGGTTGATCCGGTTCTACGGCGTGTCGGTGCATCCACCGGAGGAGGGGATGGCGGCCGTGAACGCGACCATGCCCGATACGGTACAGATCGTGTACAACCTGGCGCGCCGGGAGGCCGAGGATGCATTCTTCCCGGCCGCGCGCGCGTCCAACGTCGGGGTCGTGGTGCGGGAACCGCTCGCCAACGGGTTCCTGGCCGGGAAATACGCGCCCGACAGCACCTGGGAGCGCGGCGACATCCGCGCCCGCATGCCGCGACCCTACGTCGCGCAACTCACGGCCCTGGGGCAGCGCGTGAAGGAGCTGGCCGAGAAGTCGGCGCTGACCGCGGCCCAGCTGGCACTCAAGTTCGTGCTCGACCGGACCGACATCGCCTGCGCGATCGTGGGGATGAAAACGGTGCAGCAAGTGGACGACAACCTCAACGCGGGGACGTAGATGCCGAACAAGAAGGCGGTACTCCAGACGGTGAAAGGGACGATCGAGGCCGAGCTGTTCGCCGACGAGGTCCCGGGCACGGTGGCCAATTTCGAGAAGCTCGCCAACGCGGGCTTCTACGACGGGACCAAGTTCCATCGCGTGATCGCCAATTTCATGATCCAGGGCGGCGACCCTTATTCGAAGACCGGCAAAGGGGCCGTCGGCACGGGCGGCCCGGGGTACACGATCAAGTGCGAGACCCAGAAGAACACGCACAAGCACGTGGCGGGCACGCTCTCGATGGCGCACGCCGGGAAGGACACCGGCGGGAGCCAATTCTTCATCTGTCACTCGCCCCAACGGCACCTGGACGGCGTGCACACGGTGTTCGGACAGGTGACCAAAGGGATGGACGTCATCACTGCCATCAAGGGCAACGACGAAGTCCAATCCATCCGCGTCTCTTGAAGGGGGTAGCTCCATGCTCGCATTGATTCTCGCAGCCAGCGTACTCACCGTGCAGGATAGCGGGGCCTTCGTGGTTCGCCTCGGCGCCGACACGTTGTCGCTCGAGCAGTACCGGCGCACGGCGACCCAGTTGCGCGGCGAGTACGTGATCCGGTCGCCCCGCACCGTACATCGCATGTACACGGCGGACCTGAATCCCGATGGCTCGATTCGCCGCTTCGAGCTGATCACGCACAACATCGGCGGGGGGCCCGGACCCGCCGAAACCAGGTCGTCGGTCGAGTTCGTGGGAGACAGCGCGATCATCACCGCGCCGCGCGGCGATAGTGTGGTCACCACCCGGAGCGCCGTACCGCGGGGCACCATTCCCTTCGCCCTGCACGTCTACGGGCTCATAGAGCAGATCGGGCGCCAGGCGCGCGCCGCCGGGCGCGACAGCGTCGCAATCACGACGATCGCCACGGGCGCCGCCACGAGCGGCGGCGTAGTCCTGAAGCGCGGCGACACGCTCACCTTCGTCTTCACCCAGGGTTCCCTGGCGGGGCTCGGACCGTTCAAGTTCCGGCTCGATCCCCAGGGACGGCTGGTGTGGCTCACCGGCAAGGGGAGCACAGTGCAGGTCGAAGTGGAGCGTGTGGCATCGGTGCCGATGGCCGCGGCGACCGCCGCATTCGCGAACCGGCCGCTCGGCCCGCTGTCGGTTCGTGACACGGCCCGCGCAACCGTGGGCGGGGCGACCGTCTGGGTGGACTACGGGCGGCCGATGAAACGCGGCCGGGAGATCTTCGGCGCGCTCGAGCCGTGGAACAAGGTGTGGCGCACGGGAGCAAACGCTGCCACGCAATTCAACACGCCCGTCGATCTCGTCATCGGTGGTGCCACGGTCCCGACAGGCAAGTACACGCTGTGGACGGTGCCCAATCCCACGGGTTGGAAGCTCATCATCAACAAGCAGACCGGGCAGTGGGGCACCGAGTACCACGCGGAGCAGGATCTCGTCCGAGTCGACGCGAAAGTCGAGACGCTCCCGGCGCCTGTGGAGCAGTTCACCATCACATTCGAGCCGGCGGCGGCTCCCACGGCGATCACGTTTACGTGGGATCGGACCAAGGTGAGCGTGCCGGTGGCGAAGAAATAGTGCACCTCGACTTCGCCGTCGTCGCCGACTACGCGCTGGTCGATCAATCGGGGAAGATGTCGGTCCTCGGCATGTTCCAGCATATCTGGGTGCCGCAGTTCCCGGCGATGCACCCGCGGCTGCACCTCGTGCTTCGCCTCAAGGGGAAACGCACCGAGATCGGTGAGCACGGGGTGCAGATCCGGCTGCTCGACGAGGCAGACATGGAGTTGTTGGGCGGCTCGGGCACGGTGAATTTCGCCGAGCCGCCCGCGGGCGTGACCGAGATCGAAGCGGTGGCCGTGCTCGTCTTCGACGTGCCGTTCCCGCACGCCGGGCTGTACCGGTTCGATATCACCGTGGACGGCGAGCGCAAGTCGACGGTGCCGATCACCGTCAGCCAATTGCCGGCGCCCCCGGCCTCCCCCTCCCCCCCGTCCCCCCCGCAGCCCGTCTAGCTCCGTCGTGCCCTCACCTGCCATGCCCCGGCTGCCGCTCCTCGTCCTGGCGGCCGCGGTCGCGCTCGGGTTCGACCTGGGTGGCCACGCCCTGCTCGATCCCGACGAAGGACGCAACGCCGAGGTGGCGCGCGAGATGGCCGCGTCGAACGACTACCTCCTGCCGCACCTCGACGGCCTCCCCTATCTCGACAAGCCGGTCGTCTACTTCGCCGCGGCCGCGCTCACCATGGAGGTGCTCGGTCCGACCGAAACCGCCGCGCGACTCCCCGCCTACCTGTTCACGCTGGCCACCATCGCCGTCGTCGTCCGCTTCGCGCGGCGCCGCTGGGGGCCCGACGCAGGCTGGCTGGCGGGCCTGGCCCTCGCCACGATGCCGCTGGTGATGGCCTACGCGCGCGCGACCATCTTCGACAGCACGCTCGCCTTTTGCACCACCGCCGCCATCCTCGCGTTCTGGGACGAGCGGCCGACCCTCGCGTGGGCAGCGATCGGGCTCGGCGCCCTGACCAAGGGGCCCGTGGCGATTCTCATCCCGCTGGCCTGCCTCGTGCCCCACGCCCTGCTCACGGGCCGACCGCTGCGCCGGCTCTTTCCGTGGCGGGGCCTCGCGGCGTTCGCGCTCGTGGCCCTCCCGTGGTTCCTCGCCGTCTCGGCCCGGATCCCTGAGTTCCCGCATTACGTCTTCGTGCGCGAGACGCTGGAGCGGGTGACGACGCCGAAGTTCCACCGCACGGCGCCATGGTGGTACTACCTCCCCATCGTCCCGGTCGCAGCGTTCCCGTGGATCGTGCCGGCGCTCGCGCGGGTCAAGCACTGGCGCTGGGCCTGGCTCTCGCGGCGCGTCAACCCGCACGCCGGGGAGGCCCTTCTCCTCGCCTGCTGGGTGCTCGGGCCGCTCGCGTTCTTCACGTTGAACCAGTCGAAGCTGCCGCAGTACGTGCTGCCGCTCATGCCCGCCTTCGCCCTCGCCGCCGCGCGGGTCCTGGCGCGCGAAGGGATCGGCGTCGCGTGGCGGGCCTATGCCGGCTTGGCCGTGCTCCTCGGGCTCGCGCTCGTCTCCCTCACCCTGTGGCTCCCGGCGCCCATCGCGCTCACCCCCGCTGAGCGCGCGGCGATCCCGCCGACGGCTCTCGCCCTGGGAATCGCTCTCGTCGCCTCCGCCGCCCTCGTAGCCCTGGCGGTGCGGCGCAGCGCGGCCCGCCCCGCCCGCCCCCCCCGCCCCATGCTCGGGGCGACCGGGTACGCGCTCGTCGTCATGGCGATCCCCATCGTCGCGGGTCAACTGCTCGGCGCCGTCGGCGACGACCGCTCGGCGGCGACGCTCGCGCAGGTCATCCGCAACACGCAGGTGGCCGGGACGCGAGTGCTCGGCATCTCCGCATTTCCACCGTCTCTTCCCTTCTATCTGGGTGAGATGGTGGAGGTTGCCACACCGACAGGACGCGAGCTGACCAGCAACTTCATCGCCGATTACGTAGAGAAATTCCGCGCCGTACCGGGATCGCCCCTGAAGCCCGCGGACTTCTGGCGCGAGGTACTGGCGCGCTGCACCGAGCCGACCGTCTTCATCACGCGTACCGGCGATCGCGACGTGCGTGCCGTCCTCGACACCGCGCTCCCCTTGCTGGCGGTGGAGGGCCGGTACGCGGCGTACGGACCATGTGCGGCATCTTCGGCGCGATAGCCCTGCGCGGTGACGCGGCGCTGCGCCACCCCGACGCCATCGCCCGCATGGCCGCGTCGCTACGCCACCGCGGACCCGACGGCGAGCGGATCGTCGGCCACGCCCGGGCACGGGTCGGCGCCCGGCGCCTCGCCATCATGGACCTCACCACCGGCGACCAGCCGTTTCAGAGCCCCGACGGCGCCATCTGGATGGTGTGCAACGGCGAGATCTACAACGCCCCCGACCTGCGCCGCGAGGCGACCGGCTGGGGCTACCCGTTCCGCTCGCGGGGCGACATCGAGACGATCGTGCCGTTTTACGACCGCCACGGCGAGGGGGCCGTGGCGCGGCTCGAGGGGATGTTCGGGCTGGCCATCTGGGACGACCGCCTCGGCCGCCTGCTCCTGGCCCGCGATCGCGCCGGAGAAAAGCCGCTGTTCTGGACGCACGTCGAGGGCGAGCTACGGTTCGCCTCGGAGATCCAGGCGTTGCTGGTCTTTCCCGACCAGCCCCGCCGCGTGAACCGGGCGGCGCTCGACTTGTATCGCGCCCTCGGCTACGTCCCCGCCCCACACACCATGTTCGACGGGATTCACAAGCTTCCCCCCGCACATCTGCTCGTCGCCGACGCAGACCGCGTGGAACAACGGGCGTACTGGAGCCCTGCCGCCGCGGCAGCGGCACCCTCGCGCCTCGGGGACCCAGACCAGCTGCGAGCCACACTGCTCCGCGCCGTGGAGCGCGAGCTGATGTCCGATGTGCCGCTCGGCGTCTTCACGAGCGGGGGCCTCGATTCGTCGCTGCTCGTCGCGGCGGCGGCGCGCATCATGCCGGGCGAGCGCCTCCACACATACGCCGTGCGGTTTGTCGAACCCGGCTACGACGAGAGCCGCTACGCCGAAGCGGTCACACACGACATCAGGACCGTACACCATGTGGTCACCGCCGACGATGACGGGCTGACCAGGGCCCTCAACGTCGTAGCGAGCTCCCTCGCCGAGCCCCTGGGCGACCCCGCGATCCTGCCGACCTACCTGCTGGCGGAAGGCGCCCGCGCCGACGTGAAAGTCGTGCTGTCTGGTGAAGGGGCCGACGAGCTGTTCGGCGGCTACCCCACCTACCTCGGCCACAAGGCGGCGTCCGCGTGGCTGCGCCTCCCCGGCCCGCTGCGCCGGGCCCTGCGCTGGGCGGTCGAGCGCTGGCCGGCGTCGACGGGCAAAGTCACGCTCGAGTTCCTGCTCAAGCAGTTCGTCGCGGCGGCCGAGCGGCCGTGGCTCGAGCGCCATCTCACCTGGTTCGGCGCGCTCGGGCCCCCCCCCGGCGCGGCAGTGGTCCCGGAGCTCGACTGCAAGCTGCACGGCTTCCCGCACGACGACCCGTTGAACCGCGTCCTGTGGCTCGACTTCATGACCTACCTGCCGGACGACCTGCTCGTGAAGGTGGACCGCGCGACGATGCTGGCGTCGATCGAGGCGCGCGCCCCGTTCCTGGACCGCGAGCTGATGGAGCTCGTCCTTCCCGCCCCCTCGTCCCTCAAGGTGCGGGGCTTCACCACCAAGGCGATATTAAAGGAAGCGGCGCGCGGCCTCGTCCCTGATGCGGTCATCGATCGCCGGAAGCGGGGTCTCTCGGTGCCCGTCGCCCGGTGGCTCAACACCGGCCTCGCGCCCCTCGCCGACCGCTTGCTCGACACGCCGCTCCTGGCCGAGCATCGATCGGGCAAGGCCAATCACGCGCGCAAGCTGTGGCCGCTGCTCATGCTCGCTCTGTGGGCCGAACGCTGGGAAGTGGACATCGAACCCGGTACACCATGACCCGAGACGAAGCCCTAGCGCTCATGCACGAGCACACGCAGTCCCCCTCCCTTCGCCAGCACATGCTGGCAGTCGAGGCGGCGATGCGCGCCTACGCCGGCAAGATGGGCGGGGACCCCGAGACGTGGGGGCTCGTGGGGCTGCTCCACGACTTCGACTACGAGAAGTTTCCGAATCAGGAGCACTCGGCCACTGACGGCCACCCCGCCTGGGGCGTGGGACAGCTGCGCGCACGGGGTGTCGACGAGGCCGTGTGCCGCGCCATCCTGGGCCACGCTACCTACTCGGGGGTGCCGCGCGACACGCCGATGGCGAAGTCCCTGTTCGCGGTGGACGAGCTGTGCGGCTTCCTCGTGGCGTGCGCGCTGGTGCGCCCGTCGAAGAGTTTCGCCGACCTCGAGGTATCGTCGGTCAAGAAGAAGCTCAAGGACAAGGCCTTCGCGCGGGGCGTGAACCGCGACGAGGTGCGCCAAGGCGCCGAGGAGCTGGGCGTGCCGCTGGACGAGCACATCACCTTCTGCATTCAGGCGCTGCGCCCCGTCGAGGCTGCGCTGCGTCTCGGAGGGTGACCGACCGGCTCGCGCGCGCGCTCGACCGCGCGAGCGCCGCGCGCCTGATTCCCGGCAACGCCGTGCGGCACTTTCCCGACAGCCCGGCCGCGCTCGACGCGATGCTCGCGTTGATCGCGGGCGCGCGCCGTACCGTCCATTTCGAGAACTACATCATCCGCGGTGACGGCACCGGGCGACGCTTCGGCGCCGCCCTGGCGGAGCGGGCCCGCGCCGGCGTGCGCGTGCGGGTGTTGTACGACGCCCTTGGCAGCATCGCGACCCGACGGCGCTTCTGGCGCGAACTGCGGCGCGCGGGGGTCGACCTCCGAACGTTCCGGCCCCTGCTCACGAGCGGACTGATCGACATGTGGAGCCGCGACCACCGCAAGCTCGTCGTTACGGACGGGCGTGAGGCAATGCTCGGAGGACTCTGCATCGGCGACGAGTGGGCGGGCGACCCGGCGCGCGGGCGGCTCCCGTGGCGCGACACCATGGTCTCGGTGTGCGGGCCCGCGGTGGCGGCGCTCGAGGGTTCGTTCGCACGGGTGTGGGCGCGCGCCGGCGCGCCCCTTCCCCCCGATGCGTTCACGCCGCCCGCCGAGCCGTGCGGGTCGGCGGCGCTGCGGGTCATCGACGGCGTGCCGGCCCAATCGCGCGCCTATCGCGCCGTGCAGCTCCTCGCCGCGGCCGCCGAGGAGCGGCTCTGGATCACCGACGCGTACATGGTCGCGCCGCCGCCGCTGTACGCGAGTCTCGTGGACGCGGCGAAGAGCGGCGTGGACGTGCGCCTCCTCCTCCCCGGCACGAGCGACATCCCGGTGGTGCGCACGTTCAGCCGGATCGGCTACCGCGATCTGCTGCGGGCCGGCGCGCGCATCTTCGAGTACAGTGGGCCGATGATCCACGCCAAGACGCTCGTCGTCGATCGTGAATGGGCCCGCGTCGGCTCGACCAACCTCAACATCTCCAGCCTGCTCGGGAACTACGAGCTCGACATCGTCGCCGAGTGCGACTCGCTGACCGAAGCGCTGGCGGCGCAATTCCGGCACGACACGGCGCGGAGCCGCGAGATCGTGTTGCTCGAGCGGCGCCGGCTCCCCGCGCGCCTGGTGCGCGGGCCGAGCCCGCCGGCGCTGGCGACGCCGCACAAGCGCTCGCGGCGCGAGCTGCAGGCGGTCGCGGCGATCGCGCTCGTGCAGGTGGCGGGCGGCGCGCGCCGTACGGTGGCCGGCGCCGCCGCTGCGACGCTCGCGCTCTTTGGTGCGCTCCTCCTGTTGTTCCCCACGGCCACCAGCGTGGTGCTGGCCACCGGAGCGCTCGTCGCGTCTCTGGGACTCGCCGTGTACGCCCTGGCCCGGCGCCGCACGCGCCGCCGCACCGATGGCGCCTGATTCCCAACCTCCTCCAGGGGTCGCGCGTATAGGGGGCGAGGCCGATCTCGTCGCGCGCACCTTGGCCGGCGAGCGCGCGGCCTTCGGGGTCCTCGTCGAGCGCTACGCCGGGCAGGCGCGCCGGGTGGCGCGCGCGGTGCTGGGCGATCCCGACGAGGCGGACGACGCGGCGCAGGATGGGTTCTTGTCGGCCCTGGTGAAGCTGGACCAATACGACGCGCGCCGGCCGTTCGGTCCCTGGCTGATGCGGATCGTCGCCAACGCGGCGACGGACCGCCGGCGCCGCCGCCAGGTGCGGCGCGCGGAGCCGCTCGATCCCGGGCTGGTCGGCGGTGGTCCGCGGCCCGACGCCGATGCGGTGCGGAGCGAGCTGGGGGAGCATCTGCGGGCGGCGCTGGCCGAGCTACCGCCGCGGCGGCGCGCGGCCGTGGTGCTGTTCGACGTGGAAGGGTATTCGCACGCCGAGATCGCCGAGATGCTCGGGATCCCGGAAGGCACGGTCCGATCCGAGGTGTTTCACGCGCGGCGCCGTCTGCGAGCGCTGCTGGCCGATTGGAAGGGAGCGTAACACATGACCGACGAGCGGTTGTTCGATCACCGGCCCGACTCCGAGCTCGGAGCCGCGTTGCGGAGCGCCCTGGACCCCGATGGGGACCAGACCGCGTTCGTCGCGCGCGTGATGGCGCGCTACGACACGGCTCTGGCGGCCGCGACGGTCCCCACGTGGGAGGTCCTCGCCGCCTGGTCGCGGCGCGGCGTCACCGCGGCGCTGGCGGCCGCGGTCCTCGCCGGCTTCCTGTTGGGCCGCGCGCTGCAGGTGCCGGAGGCGCCGGAGACGATCGACGCGGCCCTCGCGCCCGCCAGCGGCCCGGGGCTCACCGCGCTCGTCACCGCGGCCGACCCGCCCGATGCGAGCGTCGTCTTCGCATCGCTTGTGGAGCCACGTTAAATGGAAGAGAGACCCATGCTGAATAGATCCAAGCTTGCCGCCGTGGCGCTGCTCGTCGCGGTGCTCGTCGCCGGCGGGGCCGCCGGCTGGACCGCGCGCGAGGGCACCGAGCGCGAGGACCGTGGCCGCGGCCGGCGCGGACCCGACGCGATGGTCGGCTACCTCGCCAAGGAGCTCGACCTCACGCCCGCGCAGCGCGATTCGGTCCGGGCGATCTTCGTTCGCCACCGTCCCGAGATCGAGGCGTTCTGGCGCGAGGTGCGGCCCCGGTTCGACTCGATCAAGACCCGGATGCGCGCCGAGATCGACGCGCAGCTCAGCCCCGACCAGAAGGTCCGGCATGAGCGACTCGTGGAGGAAGCCGAGCATCATCGTAGGGGGGATTCGACGAAGGCCAAGCCTGAGGGAGGGCGGAACTGATGCGCTGGAGATCGGGGATTCTCGCGGTGGTGCTGGCCGTTCCGGCGGCGGCGCAGCAGGCGCCGCTGCATCTCGAGGTAACGCTGAAGGAGGCGATCCAGCGGGCGCTCGAGGTGCAACCGCTGATGGTGAGCGCGCGCGGGGAGGTTCGTAGCTCGGGGGCGGCGCTGCGGGCCAGCAACGGTGCATTCCTGCCGACGATAGCCACGAACGGCTCGTGGGGTCGGCGCGGCGGCACGACGCTGAACAACTCGGGCCAGCCCGTGACCACGCAGACGACGATCTCGTACTCGGGTGGGATTTCGGCCGGCATCGACCTCTTCACAGGCTTTCGCCGTCTTGCCGACCGCCGCGCCTCGGCAGCGACGCGGGACGCCGCCGACGCCGGGTTGGTGGACGTGCGTTTTCGAGTGATCCTCGATACCAGAGGTTTCTTTTACGCCGCGCTCGCGACGGAAGAGCTCGTGCGCGTGGCGCAGTCGCAGGTGCGCCGCGCCCAGCAACAGCTGCAGATCTCCGTCGAGAAGTTGCGCGCCGGATCCGCGACCCGGTCCGACTCGTTGCGCTCCACGGTGGACTTCGGGAACGCGCGGATCGCGTTGCTCGAGGCGCAGGCGAACCTCGCCGCGGCGCAGGCCAATCTTGGCCGCCAGATCGGCGTCGACCAGCCGGTACGAGCGGTGCCCGACAGCGTCCTCCCGCCTTTGCCCGACACCACGGCGTTGCGCGTGATCGCGGTGAACCGCGCGCCGCGGGTCGAGCAGGCCGACGCGCAGGCGCGCGCGGCCCGCGCCCGGGTCGCCGTGAGCCGGCAGACCTACTTCCCACGCATCACCTACTCCGCGGGGACCTCGACCTTTAGTTCGCAACCGCCGTGGGACCACACGACACCGTACCTCAAGGGTTGGAACGTCGGCGTGGGGGTCAGCTGGACGCTGTTCAACGGCTTCTCGCGGGAGTCGCAGGTCGTGTCGGCCAGCGTCCTTCGCGACAACGCCGAGGCGAGCGCCGCGGACACGCGGCGCGCCGTCACCGCACAACTCGCGCAGCAGATCGCGGCCCTGACCACCGCCTACGAGAAGATCGACATCGCCCGGGCGAACGTCGCCGCCGCCACCGAAGACCTGCGCGTCCAGAACGAGCGCTACCGCGTGGGGGCCGCCACGATCCTCGACCTCCTCACCTCGCAAGCCGCGCTCACGCTTGCCGAGCAGAATCTCGTGCAGGCTCGCTTCGACTACCTCATCGCGCGCGCGCAGCTCGAGGCGCTGGTGGGACACGAGCTGTGACCACGACCCAGGCGATGTCCTTCCGCACGGGCGATACGCCCACGCCGGACATCGTCATCCTGACGCACAGCCTCACCCGGGAGTACGTCATGGGCGCGGAGGTCGTGCACGCCCTGCGCGGCGTGGACATCCAGATCAGAAAGAACGAGTACGTGGCCTGCATGGGGCCGTCCGGCTCGGGCAAGTCGACCCTCATGAACCTGATCGGGTGCCTCGACACACCGACCGCCGGGGAGTACTGGCTCAACAGCCAGAAGGTGAGCGATCTGACGGACGACGAGCTCGCCCGCATCCGCAACAAGGAGATCGGCTTCGTGTTCCAGACGTTCAACCTGCTGCCCCGCGCCGACTCCCTGCACAACGTCGAGCTGCCCCTCATCTACGCTGGGCTGGGCGCCAAGGAGCGGCGCCAGCGCGCCGCCCGCGCGCTCGAGCGCGTGGGCCTGGGGGACCGCATGGACCATCGCCCCAACGAGCTGTCGGGTGGCCAGCGGCAGCGCGTGGCGATCGCGCGGGCGCTGGTCAACGAGCCGAGCATCCTGCTCGCCGACGAGCCGACCGGGAACCTCGACTCGGCGACGGGCAACGAGATCATGGGGCTCTTCCAGGAGCTGCACGACGCGGGCCAGACGATTGTCCTGGTCACGCACGAGCACGACATCGCGGTGCACGCCCATCGCCAGATTCACCTGCTCGACGGTAAGATCGAGCGCGACGAGAGGACGGAACGGTAGCCGTGAACCCATACATCCGGGCAGCCGCCATGCTGCTCCTCGGCGTGGCCGCCTGCAAAAAGGCGGAATCCGCGCCGATGTACGAAACAGTCCCCGTGGAGCGCCGGACCGTGGTGGTCTCGGCGGTGGCGTCGGGCGCCATCGAGCCCATCCTCACGGTCGACGTGAAGTCGAAGGCGTCGGGCGAGATCATGGAGATGCGTGTCCAGACCGGGGACGACGTGAAGAGCGGGGACCTGCTCGCCACCATCGATCCGCGCATCCCGCGCAACAACCTAGCGCAGGCGGACGCGAACCTCGTCGTGGCTCAGGCGCAGCTCGCCAACGCCAAAGCGCAGCTGGCGCGCTCCGACACGTTATTCAAGGCGCAGGCGATCACCGAGACCGAGTACGAGAACGCCAACCTGGCATACGCCAACGCGAACGCGGCGGTGGTCCGCGCCAGGACGGACCTCGAGAACGCGCGCGACCGGATGGCCGACACGCGCATCCGCGCGCCGCTCGCGGGCACGATCATCGCGAAGAACGTCGAGCTCGGTACGGTGATTTCGTCTCCGACCACGGACGTGGGCGGCGGCACGGTGCTCTTCCGGATGGCGAATCTCGATACCGTGCAGGTCCGCACCCAGGTGGACGAGACCGACATCGGGAAGGTCCGGCCGGGGTTGCAGGCCACGATCACGGTGGACGCCTATCCCAACCGGCCGTTCGAGGGATCGGTCCTGAAGATCGAGCCGCAGGCGACCGTGCAGCAGAACGTGACGATGTTCCCGGTGCTGGTGCGCATCGCCAACCCGAACCACCTGCTGAAGCCCGGGATGAACACCGAAGTCGAGATTCACGTGGGGCGGCAGGAGAACGTGATCGCCATCCCGAACGCGGCGCTGCGGACGCAGCGTGACGTCGCGTCGGCGGCGCAGGTGCTCGGCCTCGACCCCGCGCAGGTCGAACAGGATCTCGCCGCCGTGCGGCCGCCCGCCACCGTCAGCCGCGACAGCGCCTCTCTCGGCGGCACGCAGACGCGGCCCGACTCGTCGGCGACAAGGGCGCCCGCCGGCAACACGATGACGACCCCGGACGGCCGCACGATCCAGCTGCCGGCCGGCGTCACCGAGGCTCAGGTAATGGCAATTCGCCAGAAACGGATGACCGGGCAAGAATTGACACCAGCGGAGCAGGCAATTCAGCGGCAGCTCTTCAGTCAGTTCCAGCGCGCCGGAGGCGGGGCTGGCGGCCCCGGTGGCGGCGCGTTCCGCCGCGCCCAAGGTGGCGACATCTCGAGCTACATCGTGTTCGTGCTCCGCAAGGGGAAGCCGACGGCGGTCAACGTCCGCACCGGACTCACCGACCTCGACTACATCGAGGTCGTGAGCGGCCTCACCGAGCAGGACACCGTGCTCGTGTTACCGAGTGCGTCGCTCCTCAATTCGCAGCGTGATATGCGGGACCGGATGCGCACCATGACCGGCGGCGGCCTGCCCGGTCTCCAACAGCAGACGCCGCCTGCGGGGGCACGCCCGCAGGGCCAGGTGCAGACCAGGCCTTGATCGATGCTGATCACTGAGATCATTCAGGTCGCGCTGCAGGCGATCCGGGCCAACAAGCTGCGGTCGTTCCTGACGATGCTGGGGATCATCATCGGCGTGGCCGCCGTGATCACGATGGTGGCCCTGGGCAGCGGCGCCCAGAAGGCGGTCCAGGCGCGGATTCAGGCCCTCGGGCCGACGCTGCTCTCGCTCTATCCCGGCCAGGCGTTCCGGGGCGGCATCGCATTCGACCAGCGCGTCAGCCTGATGGTCGACGACTACAAGGCCCTCGCGAACGATGCGCGCTATGTGAAGGCGGTCGTACCGGAACTGACGCGGAACCTGCAGATCAAACGCGCCGGCCAGAACATCAACGTCAGCGTCGTCGGGACGACGCCGAACTACGTGCAGGTGAAGAACTACACGCTCACGGCGGGCCGGATGTTCACCGCCGGGGAAGACGAGGCGCGGCGCGGCTACGCGGTGCTCGGCTCGGCGATCCCCGAGATGTTCGGCGCCAATCCCGTCGCGATGGTCGGCCAGCAAATCCAGATTCGCGGCATTCCGTTCGAGATCATCGGCGTGCTCTCGGTGAAGGGATCGGGCGGCGGGTTCGGCAACCCCGACGAGCAGATCCTGATTCCGCTGCAGACAGCGCGGTACCGCATCATGGGCACCGACCGGCTCCGGTCGATCACCGTAGACGTCGTCGACTTGCAGCACATGACGCTCGCGATGATCGAGATCGAGCGCGTGATGCGGCGCGAGCACAAGATCCGGCCCGGCGCCGACAACGATTTCCAGATCCGCAACCAGGCGGACGTCCTCGCGACCTTTCAGGAAACGACCGAAACGTTCACCTGGCTGCTGGCCGGCATCGCCGCGGTCAGCCTGCTGGTCGGTGGAATCGGCATCATGAACATCATGCTCGTCTCGGTCACCGAGCGCACGCGTGAGATCGGCGTGCGCAAGGCGCTCGGCGCCACCCGTTTCAACATCATGTTCCAGTTCCTGGTCGAGGCCCTCGTGCTCTGCATGGTGGGCGGGATCATTGGGATCCTGTTCGGCACGCTGGGCGCGGTGGTCCTGTCCAAGCTGGCCCACTGGAACACGTCGATCAACGGCTTCGCCGTGCTGCTCGCCTTCGTATTCAGCGCGGTGGTGGGGCTGTTCTTCGGCATTTGGCCCGCCCGCCGGGCGGCGTCGCTCGATCCCATCGTGGCGCTGAGGTACGAATAGGAGGTTTTGCACAGCCCTGACCGTTCCGCGTTCCGGCTTCCGCGTTCCGCGTTTATGTTGTTCCAATGCTCCCCGTCCTTCTCCTGCTCTTCCAGACCGCCGCCGACGCTCCTCCCGTCTACGACGGCCGCCTGAAGCAGCGCGACGTCCGGCCGCCGCGCATCGACGCGCAGATCCAGGTGGACGGCGTGCTGGGCGAGGACGTCTGGCGCCGCGCCGCCCGGCTCACGGGCTTCTCGCAGTACCGCCCGATCGACAGCCGGCCCGCCGCAGACTCGACCGAGGTCCTCGCCTGGTACGCGCCCGATGCGATCTATTTCGGGATCCGCGCCTACGAGGCCCACGGCAGCGTGGTGCGCGCTACGCTCGCCGACCGCGACAACATCGACGCCGACGACAACGTCCAGATTCTGCTCGACACCTTCAACGACCGGCGCCGCGCCCTGCTGTTTGCCGTGAACCCGCTGGGCGCGCAGGAGGACGGCGTGCGCAGCGAGGGGCTCGCCGGCGCCGCGGGCGGCGCGAATGCCGGATTCCGATTCGACGGCGTCGTCGACCTGAACCCCGATTACGTGTATCAGTCCCACGGCCGGGTCACGCCGTGGGGCTACGAGGTGGAGGTGCGCATCCCCTTCAAGAGCCTGCGCTACCAGAGCGGGGCGACGCAGGACTGGGGCCTTCAGGTCGTCCGCACGACACAGCATACCGGCTATGAAGACACTTGGACGCCGGTCGTTCGCGCCAGCGCCAGCTTCTTGATCCAATCGGGCAGCCTCAAGGACCTCACGGGGCTGCGCCGCGGACTCGTCATGGACGTGAGCCCGGAGTTTACGTCGCGCGTGGACGGCGCTCCGAAGGCGACCGAGTACGGCTACGGCACCGTCGATCCCCAGCTCGGCCTCAACCTGCGCTGGGGGATCACCCAGAACCTGAGTCTCACGGGCACCGCCAACCCCGACTTTTCGCAGGTCGAGGCCGACGTCGGGCAGGTGACGGTGAACCAGCGGTTCGCGTTGTTTTTCCCTGAGAAACGGCCGTTCTTCCTCGAGGGGCTCGAGCAGTTCGACACGCCGAACGCGTTGATCTACACGCGACGCATCGTCTCCCCCATCGCCGGGGCGAAGGTCACCGGCAAGGTCGGCGGCACCGCCGTGGCGTATATCGGCGCCGTGGACGACAACGCGCTCTCCCCCACCGGCGACCACCCGATCATCAACCTGCTGCGGCTGCGCCGCGACCTCGGCGCGAGCTCGACGCTGGGCCTCGCTTACACTGATCGCATCGAAGGCAACGCCTACAACCGCGTGCTCGGCGTCGATGCGCGGGTCATCTGGAAGAAGATCTGGTTCTCGGATGCCCAGATCGTCGGCTCCTGGACCCAGGACGGCGCGGGCGCGCGGGCAGGCGAGCTGTGGGACATCACGTTCTATGACCGCACCGGCCGCTCGTACGGCAACCACGGCGAGCTGGTTGGGATCAGTCCGGATTTCGTCGCGGCGAGCGGATTCGTGAACCGAGTCAATGTCGTGCAGGCCCGCATCTTCAACCGGTTCTCGATTTACGGGAAGCCGGGGGCGCTGCTCGAACAAGGCACCACCTTCTTCATGATTCAGCCGACGTGGCGCTACGATGATTTTTTCAAGCTCGCCAGTACGCTCGAGGGCGCGGTCGGGGAGACCATACTGCTCACCCTGCGTGGGGGCTGGGGCGTCAACGCCAACTGGAACAACAGTCACCAGCGGTTCGACCCGCCCGATTACGCCGGCTACCAGGTGGACTCGAGCGGCACGCCGATCCCGTTCGCGATCCCGCATGGGCTGTACAACCTGTGGGGCGCCAACGCGGGTTTCAACACGCCGAACCGGGCCCTGACGTTCAGCGCGAGCATCGGCGCCGGCCAGGGCGCGATCTTCGCGGAAGCCGCTGAGGGGCGAGGGGTGAACACGTTCGTCGGCCTCACCTGGAAACCGACGACCGGCCTGCGGATCGACGGACAGTGGGTGCATGATCGCATCACGCGGGCCCGCGACGGTACTTGGTTCTCGACGGCGAACATCCCTCGGTTGAAAGTCGAATACCAGCTCAACCGCGACATCTTCTTCCGGTACGTCGGCCAGTACTTCGCGCAAGAGCACGACACGTTGCGCGACCCACGCAGCGGAGATCCGCTCATCGTGGGGGGCAACCCCCAGCCGCGCGCCAGCGTCACCGACTTCCGAAACGACTTCTTGTTCTCGTACAAGCCGACGCCGGGCACGGTGTTCTTCTTCGGCTACGGCGCGTCGCTCAGCGAGCCCACGGCGTTCGGCTTCCGCGACCTGCGGCGCACGTCGGACGGGTTCTTCCTCAAGGCCAGCTACCTGTTCCGCATGTGACCGCGAGCCTCGCCGACCAGCTCGTCCAAGAGGAACACGCCAAGCAGCGTCAGTACGTGCTCGCCAACACGCGGGCCCGCTGGGGCCTCGTCGGCTTCGGCGCGCTGCTGGTGGCCGTCGTCACCAGGTCGCCCTGGATCGGGGTGGCCCTCGCGGCGGTGTTCGCCGCCGCGAACTTCTCGGTCCGGCGCCTGGCGCAACGCATCCCGTTCCAACCGTGGTACGCGCAGCTCGATCTCGTAGTCGGGTGCCTGATGATCTCGGCGGTCCTGTACGCGATCGGACCCAGCGGGCACGTACTGTACGGTGCGTACCTCATCGCCCCGCTTCAGGCGGCGCTGTATCTGGGCCGCCGAGAAGCGTGGGGCGCCCTCGGGATCAACGTCGTCGGGTTCGGGCTCGTGACGGCCCTGCGGGCGTGGGTCGCGCGGGGAGGAGGCTGGGGGTGGGGCCTCTACGTCCAGGAGTCGCTCGTCCTGCTGTTCGCCTGCGTGGCGCTGGTGCCGATGCTGGCGCGCATCGTGGACCGGTTGCGCGCGACACGCGGCATGCTCGTCCAGATCGAGCGCGGCGACCTCACGGCGCAGGTGCTCGACCCGGAGCTCGACGAGTTGGGGTACCTGAGCCTGAGCGTGAACCGCACCACCGAGGGCATCGCCGATATCGTGCGTCAGGTACAGCACCAGGGGCAGGAGCTCGCCGCGATGGCCCACGAGGTCGCCGCGGCCGCCGAGCAGCTGCAGGCGGGATCGCAGGAGATCTCCGCCACGACGCAGAAGCTCTCGGAGGGGACCGAGCGCCAGCGCCAGCTGATCGGGCACGGCCGCCAGGACTCGGAGGCGGCGTCGGGGGTGGCGGTCACCCTCCACACGCGCGCGCAGGAGGCCGAGCGTAAGATCACCGAGATCGCCCAGCAGGCGCGGCGCCGCGGTGAAGAAGTTTCACGGGCGAGCGCCTTGCTGCTGAACCTCCTGGTACACATGGACCACGCGGCGGAGGTGGCGGTGGCCCTCGACCGCGAATCCCGCGAGATCGGCAAGCTCGTCGAAGGCATCACCCGCGTCGCCAGCCAGACCGACCTCCTCGCCCTCAACGCGGCGATCGAGGCCGCGCGCGCCGGTCAGCACGGGCTCGGATTCCGCGTCGTCGCCGGCGAAGTCCGCAAGCTCGCCGAACAGAGCGCCCGGTCCGCCGAGGAAGTGCGCGTCCGCGTGCGCGAGACGCAGGGCCAGATCGCGCGCGTGGTGGAGGCGATGAGTCAGGGTCGCGAGGCGGCGCAGGGGGTGGGGAAGGTCGCGACGACGGTCCAGGGGGCGCTCGACGCCATCTTCGCGGACCTGAACACCACCGTCAACTTCGCGACCACGTTCGCCGCGGAGACCGAGAACCAGACCAAGCGGATGCACGAGGTGCTGCGCCACATGGAAGAGGTAGCCGCGATCGCGCAGGGCGCGGCCGAGGGAGCGCAGCAGACGTCAGCGGCGACGGAGCAGCAAATCGCGTCGCTGGGCGAGCTGACCACCACCTCGCAGCACCTTTCGGAAGCTGCGGCGAAGCTCATCCACACGATTCAACGGTTCACGGTGAACGGCGCTCGGCGCTAGCTACCACCCCCGCAGCAGCGGCCCGTCGCCGAAATCCCACAACACGAACAGAGTGAGCCGAGGATGCCGCGGCTCCGGCCCCCCCCCCGCCGGCAGCTCGGCACCGACGGACCCGGCCACATGGCCGAGTCGCGACAGCCGGATCCACACCTGCGGATAGAAGGACAGCGTGCCGTCTCCTTCGCGCGGCACATCCCACCCGGCTTCGACCATCGGGACAAAGCGACCCCCTCCTACTTCCCGGCCCAAGCCCAACCGCACGGACGCCCCGGTGACTCCTTCCGCCTCCTCCCAACCCCCGAGTACCTCGCCCTGAAGGACGAAACCGGCGCGCTCGATGCCGGCGGCGGCAAACGGCTCGACCTCCCAGCGCTCGCGCCGCCCGACGGGCGGGCTCACCTCGAGGCCGACGCTGGTCAGAGCGCGCCGCTCCAGGCTGTGCCACAGGTTGTACTTGAGCGCGACCGTGACGCCCGCGAACGGCCGGTCGAGCGAGTCGATCGCCGTGGAGAAGACACCCTCGAATTGGGCGCGCCGCCCAATGCGTCGCTCGTAGACCAGATCCTGTGCCTGCCCGTGGGCCGCAACGATGACTTCGTTTTCGGGAAACGCCTTCTCCACGAGGAACGGGCGCGGGAAGTTCAGCTCGCCGGGGGGCCAACCGCGTTCCCGGCACAGCGAGCGGACGTAGCGCACGACCAGGCGGATCTGGTCGGGCGTCCCGGCGTCGCCGTAGGCGGGCATGTCGAGCGACAGCCCGAACGCCTCCCCGCCCCGCGTGACGATACCGACCCATTGATCTTCCGTCTCCGCGGAGCTGACGGTGCAAGAGGCGAGATCTGCAGGTGGAACCTCGGTCCGAACCGATGCGGCGGGCGTGCCACGGGCGTCGCCGCCGTGACAGCGCGCGCACCAGGCGGCGTAGAGCACGGCGCCGGAGTCCGATGTTTGCGCGCTAACCCCGGGCGAAAGCCCGGGGGCACTAGATGCCCACAGCGCGGCGCAGGCGACGAGCTTGAGCGTTCGCCCCACGACGAATCTCCTCGGGCTTGGCGGTCTTGAGCACGCCGTCCTTTACCACCACCCGGCCATCGACCAGGACGTGGCGGACATCGGCCGCGCGTGCGCTGTACACGATCCGAGAAATCAAATCCGCCTCGGCGGGCTGAGCATGCATACCCTCGAGGTCGAGTACGATCAAGTCGGCCCGCTTGCCGACTTCGATCGACCCGATCTCCGCCTCGAGCCCGAGCGCCCGCGCGCCACCCAGCGTCGCGAGCTCCAGGACCAGGGGGGCGGGGAGTGCGTCGGGGCCGAGCCGCGGCTTCTGGATCAGCGCGGCGGCACGCATTTCCTCAAACGCGTCCAATCGATTGTTGCAGGGCGCGCCGTCCGCCCCGATCGCCACGCGGCAGCCCGCCGCGAGCATCTCCGGAATCGGCGCAATGCCGCTGCCGAGCTTCAGGTTCGAGCTGGGGCAGTGTACGATGTTAGTGCCCTGACGGGCCAGGCGGGCGATGCCTTCCTTGTCGACCCAGACGCAATGCGCCAGCGCGGCGCGGGGACCGGAGATGCCAACCGAATCGAGATACGCCAGCTCGTCGTTGCCGGTCTCCCGTTTGACGATCTGCAGCTCGACCGGCGTTTCGGCCGCGTGCGTGTGGATCACCGCGCCCGCCCGCTCGGCCAGATCGCTGACGGCCCTGAGCAGCGGTCCCGTGCAGCTCGGCGCGAACCGCGGCGCGAAGCAGTAGCGCAGTCGCCCGTTTGCGGCGCCGTGCCACTTGGCGCACAGATCCGCGCTCTCGCGCAGCGCCTGGTCGGTCGGCTCGCGCAGCGCGGGGGGGTTCGACGGGGCATCCATCAAACACTTCCCCGCCGTCGCGCGGAGACCGATTTCCTGGAGCGCCTCGAACGCGGCACCGGTGTGGCGGACCGTCTCCATGTCGAGGATCGCGGTGGTGCCGCCCAGCAGCAGCTCGGCCGCGCCCAGCAGCGCCGACCAGTAGATCGAGTCTTCGGTATGCGCGGCCTCGAGGGGCCAGATGCGCTTGGCTAGCCAGTCCTCGAGGCTCAAGTCATCTGCGAGCCCGCGGAACAGCGTCTGGCAGAGGTGGATGTGGGCTTGGATGAGTCCTGGAAGGAGCACGAGACCTTTACAATCGAGAACGGTCGTCCCGTCCGCCCGTCCGCCGGTCCGCCCGACCGCCTCGATCCGGCCATCTCTAACCGACACGTCGGCATCCAGGATGCGCCGCCGTGGGTCCATGGTCACCACGCGGGCGCCCTTCAGGAGGAGGGGCCGCACGGGTCTACGTGGTGATCCGCGGCCGTGTCGCCGACGAGTCGTCCGGCAGGTCGAAGTACGCCCGGACCTCGTCGAGGAGCTCGTCGTCGGCATAGACGCCGGTGAGGATCTGCTCCGTGCCGCCGGGCTCCACGATCAGATACCCGAAGGGATAGTCCAGGCCCGACAGCAGGATCGTCCGCCGCTGGTGGTTCGGCAGCGCCACGAACACGGTGTCGGCGTTGGTGGGGAGCAGCGTGATGCCGTAACGCGCGAGGACGGGAGCGGCCCGGTCGGTATAGTAGGTCATGTCGTCCAGCGCGGCGGCCTGGTCGTCGGCGGGGAACGAGTCGGCCGCCGGCAGCCAGAAGACCAGCACCGTCGGCCCGGTGACGACGCGCGGGGTGAGCAGCACGCTGTCCGCCGCATTCCGCGGCGCCAGGCCGCCCAGGTCCAGGGTGTCCGCTCGGCGCGGATCGCCGGCAGCGTGCGGCCCCTGGCAGTCGGCCACACACATGAGCATCAACACGACTAGCGTTGCCCCACGCATGGCGGACAATATACTCCACATCATGAGCGACGCCCCGCGGCTCCCAGTCAAGCGCCACCATTGGATCGTCCGGTTCACGCACTGGGCCACGCTGCTCCTGCTCATCGGGATGGTGACGAGCGGCCTCCAGATCTACGACGCCTACGCGCGGTTCGGCGAGCGCGGCGGCCCCTATTACGTGAATCCGTTTCAGGACGCGCAGTTCCCCGGTTGGATCCGGCTCGGGGGCTGGCTGGCGGGCGCGCTGAACTGGCACTTCGCGCTGATGTGGGCGCTCGTCGCGGTCGGACTGCTGTACCTGGGCTACCTGGTGGCCACCGGCGAGTGGCGGTCGCTGTTGTTCCGGCCGCGCGACGTGCGCGGCGCGATCGAGATGCAGCAGTACTACCTGCACCTGCGCCGCGATCACCCCGCTCAGGGAAAGCACAACCCCCTGCAGAAGCTCGCGTACAGCTTCATCGTGCTGCTCGGAGTTCTCGCGGTTGCGAGCGGCGTCGCGATCTACAAGCCGGTGCAGTTTTCCTGGCTCACAACCCTGTTCGGGGGCTTTCAGGCGACGCGCTACTGGCACTTCTGGACAGTCTGGATCTTCGTCGGCTTCACCGTCGTGCATGTGGTGCTGGTCTTCGCCGTCGATCCACCGTCGTTCCGGGCCATGCTCACCGGCTGGTACCGCGGACGGTTTCCGAGTCATGATTGACCGGCGCGGCTTCCTCCGGCTCGCCGCCGGCGCGGGGACCGCGTCGCTCGCCGCCGCGTGCAAGTGGGACGGCGGGGAGGTGCTCCGGCCCCGCCTCCTCGACATCAGCCGACTGAACGACTGGGTGGGGGAAAAGGTGCTCTACTCGCCCACGCGGCTCGCCCGCGAGTACCAACCTGCGGAGCGCACGCTGCGGGTACCGACCTACTTTATCTCAAGGACGATGCCGCTGCTCAAGGATCCTGGCGCCTGGCGGCTGCGGGTCGACGGCCTGGTGCGCCGCCCGCTCGACATGTCACTCGACGACCTGATGCGCATGCCGCGGACCACCTACACCGTCAAGCACCACTGCGTGGAGGGGTGGAGCGCGGTCGCGACCTGGCACGGCGTCGTGGTGTCGGCGATCGCGGAGCGATGCGAGCTCCTCCCGGCGGCCCGGTTCATTCACTTCAAGTCATTCGACGCCGACTATTCGAATGGCTGGGACCTCGCGAGCGCGATGCACCCGCAGACGATCCTGGCCTACGGCATGAACGACAATCCCCTGTCGCCGGCGCACGGCGCGCCGCTGCGCCTCTACGCTCCGATCAAACTCGGCTACAAGATGACGAAATACCTCGTGTCGATGACGTTTACGGACAAGAGACCGGGTGGGTATTGGGAGGATCAGGGGTACCCGTGGTTCGCGGGCATTTAGGCTATCCCAACGCAGCCAGGGCATCGTGCATCTCCGCCGCGGACTGGTACCTGTCGGCAGGTGATTTCGCCATCGCTCTCAGGATGACCCTCGCCAGCCCTTCCGGCACCTCTCCATTCAGGGCGCGGGGATCGGGGGGCTGCTCCTCGAGGTGCTTGGCGATGAGCGCCCACGTGGTCTCCGCCTCGAACGGCACGCGGCCTGTCACGCACTCGAACAGCACGACGCCGGCGGCGTACAGGTCGGCGCGGGCATCGACCTCGACTCCCGAGAGCTGCTCCGGCGACATGTAGTCCGGCGTGCCGATCGACGTGCCGGCCTCCGTCAGCCCTTTTCCCGTGGGGGGGTCGACGAGCCGCGCGATCCCGAAGTCCATCACTTTGAGAAAGCCGCTCGGCTCGACGACCATGTTCTGCGGCTTGATGTCGCGATGGATCACGCCCTCGGCGTGCGCCACCTCGAGCGCGCGGCACAGCTGCTTGCCGATCGTCAGCGTGACGGCGACCGGCAGCCTGCCGCGGGACGTGATGAGCTGCTTGAGCGGGGTCCCCTCGACGTATTCCATGGTGAGGTAATACGTCCCCGCGACCTCGCCCAGGTCGTAAGTGCGGACGACGTTGCGATGGGCGATGCGCCGCGCGAGCCGGATCTCCTGCTTGAAGCGCTCGAGCGCGGCGCTCTGCCCCGCGAGCGCCTCGGGCCGCAGGGTCTTGATCGCCACCGGCTCCTGGAGCTCGCGGTCGAAGGCGCGGTACACGACCCCCATGCCCCCCGCCCCGAGCATCTCCTTCACTTCGTAGCGGTTCGCGAACACGGTGCCGGGGCGCAGCTTGTCCCCGCCCGCGGCACGTACGGCCGTCGGGGTAGCGCCGATCGCCTCGGTCGCGGCGCCGCCCGTGGCCTGCATCATGTACTCGACGAGAGCGGCCTTCTCCTTCAGATCCTCCACCAAGCTCTTGAACGCCTGCGACAGGATGCCGATCTCGTCGCGCGACCGGACCTCGATGTCGACACCGTAATCGCCGTCCTGGACGCGGCGGGTCGCGAGCGCGAGGCGGCGCACCGGCCCGGCGATCTGGCGTGCGACGACCGCCGCCGATCCGAGCGCCAGCAGCACACCGAGCGCGATCGCGAACAGCATCGTCCGCCGTAGCGCCTGAAACGCCGCCAGCTCGGCCTCGCGCGAACGCAGCGCCAGGAACCCGCCGAACACGTCGCCTCCGGCCGAGCGGATCGCGCCGGCGAGCCCGATCAGGTGCTCACCCCCGAGCTGCGCGGTCATACGCATCCCGACGCTGTCGGCGGCCAGCGAGTCGACGTGCAGCGTGCTTGCGAGCGCGGCCCCGACCTCGGCCGCCGGCAGCGTGCCGCCGACGACCACCGGCCGGGGCGTGCTGTCGCTCGTCAGTGCGAAGAACACCACCTCGGAGTTCGTCGCCTGCTTGATCGCGTGGGCGAGAGAGTCGTCGAGCGCGTAAGCCGCGACCAGCACGCCCTGGGGGGCGGCGCCCCGCGAGGCGAGCGGTGTCGCGACGGCCATGTAGAGCTTCACCGCCTGAGGGTCGCGGTCGTCGATGAAGGCCCCGGACGTCTGCTCACCCGAGAGCGCGTCGGCGACCAGCGCGCCGCGCGACACATCGATGTCGTATTCCTCGGGATAATCGGTGCGCGCCAGCAGGATCCCGTCGCGGTTCGCCACCAGGATCCAGGCGGCGCCGATCAGGTCGCGGTATTCGTCCGCTTGGTCGAGGATGTTCTGGCGATCGCGGCTCGTGAGCAGCCGCTCGCGGAACTGCGGCACCTCGGTGCTGACCGCGCTCATGCCGGCGAACGTGCGCGTGCGGGCGGCGAGGTAGGCGCCCACGGCCCCGCGCGTGTTGCTCAGCGCGCGCTGGATGGACTCGTCCGCGGTGCGGTTCGCCTGCAGGGAGGTGACGCCGAAGGTGATGCCCAGCACGGCCACGACGAGCAGCGCCGAGGCGAGAAAGACCTTCGCGAAGAGCCCGAACGCCGGTTTAGTAGCGCTCGTACCCGGCATTGGTCTGATACTCTTGCCCGTCCTTGTTCTTGTGAGGCCGCCACTTGTAGCCGCGCGCGTCGAGGGCGACCTGCAGATCTCCCGTGGGGGTGGCCCCCCCCCCGCCGACGGTCACGTCCTTGACGATTTCAGCCGCGATCCGCTCGTGCCACACGTGTAAGCGGTACTGGCCGGGCGGGACGTTCTCGATGGCGAAGGACCCGTCCACCCCCGGCTGCGCGTAGTAGCGGTTCGTCGTGAGGACGACGTATGCCACCATCCGGGGGTGCACATTGCAGTACACGCGCACCATGCCCGGGTGCGTGAACGTGTGGCTCTTCGCCGCACCCCGCCCGTACAGTCCCAAGTCGAACTGGTTTGGCGCGCTGGCCGCGAAGACGTTGTGATCGAACGGATCGGTGTTGGGGAACCGCACGGTCGAGCCAACCGGGGCGACGACGACACGCGGGCGATACACCTTGTCGTTGATGCTGATGTCGAGCGTGACGGGCGCGGCCGCCGTGCCGGCCCCCTCGAGGTAGATCACCGCCGAGCCGAGGTCGGGAGCAGGCTTGTTGCGCTTCTCGAGGATCGTGATGCGGCCGGTCACCCGCCCGCCCTCCACCTGGCTCTGGAGGGGAGTGGGGAGCCGACTTACCAGAGCCAGCACAACCATCCAGCGCATCGTCACTCCTTGAACTTGGGGATCCGAGGGCAGCCTCGCCAGCAGTCAGTCCTCGATGCCCGGGTGCTTGGGCCGCCGCTGGTACCCCTTCTTGGACCGGTGCACCTTGTGAGACGGCGTCTTGAGCCGCCCTTTCACCGGAGCGTCAGGATTCGGGACCCGCACGAGGACCTTGTCCTTCTTCCTCTTGCGGCTCATCCAGCGAGGCGGGCCCGAATCTGGCGCGCGTGATGGCGCGCGTGGACGAAGTGGAACCGCGCCCATTCCTCGAGCGTCAGGTCACCCAGCCGCGGATGTTTGACAAACAGATCGCGGCGCCGGGCGGGGAGAAGGTCGCGCTCCATCGCCTCCCACGCGGCAAACGCGGTTCGGAAATGGGCTTCAGCGGCTCGGGCCTCGACCCGGGGGGCGGGGGTCGTGGCCTGCGGCGCCTTGCGGCCGGGGGGAAACCAACCGAGGCCGAACGTGAAGACCTTCCCGATCTTTTCCTTCAGCGTCGTCCCACGCCGCGACATGGGATCTTTGGCCCGCCGTGCGGCGAACGTCGCCGCGCTCATCTCTAGGGCGAGCGCCAGGTGCTCGACGATCTGCGCGGAGGTCCACTTGCCGGGCGGCGCCTGTTGCCAGGCCGTCTCGGGCCGCCCCGCCAAGGGGCCGAGGACGATCGCAGCGAGATCGGTCATTCCTTGAGGAACCTCCGCGCCAGGGCGTCACCTTCCATCACGAACTGCTCAATTTGGTCGGGCTTGGGGAGGCGGCCCCGCCGCCACGAGAGGAAGCGCGCCCCGCCCGCCGCGATTTGCTGACCCGGGGTCATTGTCAGATACTGCCGCAAATCGGGTGTCAAAAAGGCTCGGATCGCCGTCTCGTCCTCGCCGCGGAGCCGGTACGCGCTCGAAAACTCCGGGGAATCGGGAAAGTCGATATCCTGCCCGCCGAACGCCGCGGCGAGGCGCGTCAGCAGGCTCTCCGGACCGAGCGTGAAGGCGGGGAGGCGGCCTGCGGTAGTCTCCCACAGAATCCCGTGGATCACGTGCCGGTGCGAGCTTTTCCCCGAACCCGTCACCCAACGATACTCGAATGCGGTGAAGGCGCGGCCGCTCACCGCGCCCGTCACCGTGTAGCCCCATTTGCGCGAGTGCCCGCTCCGGAAGGGCTCGAACAGCGCCGACTGCCGGGCCTCGGCGCCGGGGCGCTCCCGCTCGAAGCGGAACCCGCGCATCAGGCAGAACTCCTCCAACGCCTCGCGCCGCTTGCGTTCGGTCGCCCGAGCGATCAGCAGGCCCGCGGTACCGAGCACCGCCACGCCGCCCAACACAACCCACTGCGGCTCAATCAGCATTAGCTTAAGCCACCCGGCATGCCAGGAATCTGGGAATGAACCTGCTCAGGCGCCACCCGATCGCGATCGCGCTGGTGGGCCTGCTCCTCGTCACAGCCATTCACCCGCTGCCGCCGCTGGTGGACGCGGTCACCGGGTCGGCGCCGGTCGATGTCGAGCTCGTGCGGCCGACGCTCTACGTTATCCTCGCGCCGCTCTCCAGCACGCTCGACGCCCTCACGTTCTTCAGCCTCGAGCGCGCGCGTTGGGCGCTTGCCGTCTGGGCGTTGGCGCTCGCCGCGTGGGGAGCATCGCGCCCCGGTACGGTGAGGGTCCGCGCCATACGCGCGCTCGCGGGACCCATCGGACTCGTGGGGCTGGCCGTCGCCACCGTGCTGCTTCCCCGTCCGGTGCCCCGCCTCGTCGCCGCCGATGCGACCCCCACAATCATCGACTACCACGCGCACACCGACGCGTCCCACGACGGCCGCGCCGGCTGGACGCCCGCCCGGCTCGCCGCCTGGCACGCCCGGCAGGGCTTCGAAGCCAGCTACGTCACCGACCACAACGTCATCTTCTATCTCCCGATTACCGAGCCGATCCGGCTCCTCCCGGGCGTGGAGTGGAGCGTATATCGCCAGCACGTGATTGCGATCGGTCCCGTGCAGCCGATCGTGCGCGACAGTTTCGGCAGCACCACGCCCCGGATGCTACGGGTGTTCGCGGAGCTGCATCGCCAGGGCGCCCTCGGAATCGCGTCGCTCCCCGAGTACTGGCGGAATCACTCCGAGGACCTGGACGCCTTCGTGGCCGCCGGGGCGGACGGGTTCGAGGTCGTGACGTGCAGTCCCAAGGCCCTCGGGTTTCCCGCCCCCGCCCGGCGTGACGTGTTGGCCCTGGCGGAGCGGCACGACCTGCTGGTGGTGGGGGCGAGCGACAACCACGGGTGGGGCCAGGTGACGTGCGTGTGGAACCTCTCCCAACCCGGCGCTCGCGGCTATCACGCCAACCGAGTGATCGCGCGTTCGCTCGCCTTGCTGCAGGGAGAATGGCTGGCGTGGACGGCGCCGGTGACCCAACCGTGGTTCCTGCTGCGCGCCCTCTCTTGGAGCGAGCGCATGAGCTGGCTCACCTGGGTCGTCGTCATCCTGTTGTACCGCGCCGTGCCCCGCCGTCAGGGACAGCCGGCCGGGCTCGGGATCCTGGCGCGGTCGCTCGGACCCCGGAAGGAAGGGAATCTCTGACATAACCCCGACACGCCGCGTGCAACTATCCGGGGACCGGGAGCGTCTTACTCTCGGTCCACCCGTTTCTCCCACTCCCGTGGAGGCCGTCCGATGAAGGTAGTCGTTCGCTTCGCAACGCTTGGCGCGCTGCTGGCCGGCGCGCACCCCGCCGCAGCTCAGACGGCCCTCCCCCTCAAGCGCCCGGCCGCGCCGACCGCCACCGCCATCACCCCGGCCGACCTGATGACCCGACTCTACCTCTACGCCGACGATTCGATGATGGGTCGCGCCGCGGGTACTGAGTACAACCTCAAGGCGACGGCCTACGTCGCCGCCGAGGCGCGGCGGCTCGGGCTCGTGCCGGCGGGCGACAGCGGCGGCTACTTCCAGAGCGTGCCGCTCGTGAAGCGCGAGTTCGATGCGGGCGCGAGTCTGGCCGTGGACGGCGCGGCGCTGCGGCCCTGGGACGACTTCGTCCCGCGCGATCCGGGGCGCGCCACGAAGGCGTTCGACGGCGCCCAAACGGTGTACGCCGGGACCCTGGGGGACAGCACGATGCTCCGGCCCGACCAGGTGGCGGGAAAGTTCATCGTGATCGGTGTCCGGTTCGGCCCGAATCTCCCTCCCGGCGCGCAGGTCAACCGCGGCGCGCTGCTCGGCCGTTATCGCGCCGCCGCCGGCATCGCCGTCGCCAGTCTGGACTCGATGCCCGCAGGGCTCCGCGCCTTCATGCGGCAGCCCCAGTACACCCTGCGCGACGCCGCCCCGCGGCCCGATACCATCGGCGTGCCGTCGTACATCTACGTCACGGCAGCGGTCGCGCGCACCCTGCTGGGCACGCCGCTCGAGAACGCCCAGATCGGTGCGGCCGGCAAGACCGTGCGAGGCTCGCTTGGGTTCGCCGAAACGGCCGCGCCGGCGCGCAACGTCGTCGCCATTCTGGCGGGGAGCGATCCGGCGCTGCGGGGTGAGTACGTGGCGATCGGGGCACACAACGATCACATCGGGTTCGACTACGCGCCCGTGGATCACGACTCGCTGCGCGCCTACAACGGCGCGGAGCGGCGCCTCGAGCTGGCGGCGCCCGACCATCGGGTGACGCCGGAGCAGCGCGCGCTGATCCGCGTCAACGCGGACAGCCTGCACCGCGCGCACGCCGCCCGGCGCGACTCGATCTATAATGGCGCCGACGACGACGGGTCCGGCACGGTGTCGGTGCTCGAGATCGCGGAAGCGTTCGCGGGAACCGGCGCGCGGCCGAAGCGCTCTCTCATTTTCGTGTGGCACACCGGCGAGGAGTTGGGCCTGTTCGGGGCGCAGTACTTCACCGATCATCCCACCGTGCCGCGCGACTCGATCGTGGCCCAGCTGAACATGGACATGGTGGGCCGCGGCCGCGCCGACGACGAGCTGCTGGGCGGCCCGGCGTACGTCCAGCTCATCGGGACCCGCCGCCTCTCGACCGAGCTGGGCGACCTGATCGAGACTGTGAACAAGGCGCGGCGGCAGCCGTTCGCGTTCGATTATCAGTTCGATGCGACCGGACACCCGGAGCAGTACTACTGCCGCAGCGATCACTACATGTACGCGCGCTACGGCATTCCGATCGCCTTCTTCACGACCGGCAACCACCGGGACTATCACCAGGTGACCGACGAGCCGCAGTACATCGACTACGACAAGCTGACCAAGGTCACGCAGTTCGTGCATGACGTGGCGCTCACGGTGGCGAACCTGGATCACCGGGTGGTCGTGGACAAGCCGAAGCCCGATCCGCACGGCAACTGCGTGCAGTAGGCGAGCCGATGGCGGGGTACTCGGGACGCCCCCTCGTTGCCAAACTCGGCATCAAGCCCGGCACGCGGATCGCGATCGTCAACGCCCCGCGTGGGTACCGGACGACCCTCGGGAGGCTGCCGCCAGGCGTGCGCGTCGCGGCGTCCGCTCGAGGGTCGCTCCCGTTCATTCAGTTCTTCACGACGTCCCGCAAGACGCTCGAGGCCAAGTTCGCCGCGCTGGTGCGGGCGCTCGCCCCCGACGGCGCGTTGTGGGTGTCGTGGCCCAAGCGCGCGTCCGGGGGTGGCGACCGACGTGACGGAGGACGTGGTGCGAGCCGTGGCCCTACCCCGGGGGCTCGTGGACGTGAAGGTCTGCGCCGTAGACGAGGTGTGGTCGGGACTGAAGCTGGTCCGGCGGCTCAAGAACCGATGATACTTTGTGTTACAAAGTACTTGACAACGACGCCGCCCGACCCTTACCTTGTATCTCCATGACGGCTCCGCGGCCCCTGCACGACCGGGCGCTCGACAACCTGAGCTACATCCGTGCCGCCATGGAGCGCGCCGGCTCGTTCACTTCGGTGCCGGGCTGGGGTAGCGTCGCAGTCGGGGCGACGGCGCTCCTCGCCGCCTGGATCGCGGCGCAGCAACGGACCGATGCGGCGTGGCTCGCCGTTTGGCTCGCTGAGGCGGTCGTCGGCCTCGCGATCGGCGGCGCGGCGTTGGTGTGGAAGGCGCGGGCGTCAAACGACGCGCTGCTGTCGGGACCGGGGCGGCGCTTCGGACTCGCGTTCCTGCCGCCGCTCCTCGTCGGTGGCCTGCTCACGATCGCGTTGCACCGGGCGGGGTTGTTTCAGGCGATGCCGGGCACGTGGCTGCTCTTGTACGGCACGGCAGTCATCACGGCGGGGGCCTTCTCGGTCCGCATCGTGCCCCTGATGGGCCTGTGTTTCTCTGTGCTGGGCGCCGTGGCGCTCTTCGCCCCGGCCCGCTCGTGGCCCTGGTTCATGGCTGCCGGGTTCGGCGGCCTGCACATCGTGTTCGGCTGGATCATCGCACGGAGGTACGGTGGCTAAGTCCAATGCGGCGCGAGCGCCGCACGGTGAACAGGAGCGGCCCGTGAAACGGGCGGCGAAGCCGCGTGCGGCCGAGCTCGACCGGTTGATCCACGAGCGCATACGCCTCGGCATCGTCAGCGCGCTGGCGGTGAATCCCAGCCTCACGTTCAACGAGCTGAAAGCGCTGCTCCACACGACGGACGGCAACCTCAGCGTGCACGCCCGCAAGCTCGAGGACGCGGAGTACGTAACGTGCGCCAAGTCGTTCGAGGGACGCGTGCCCAGGACCGAGTACCGACTCACCGCCCAGGGACGGCGCGCCCTGGAGCGGTATCTCGACCACATGGAAGCCTTGATCCACGCCACTCGCGGCCGCTGACCCCGGTTCTTTTTTTTTGAGGATTTGCTTTATGGAACAAAGTACTTCTTTGCATGTGGGCATCATCATGGACGGCAACGGCCGCTGGGCCACGCGCCGTGGCCTGCCGCGCGGCGCCGGCCACCGCGCCGGCGTCGAAGCCGTGCGCCGCGTGGTCACGGCGGCGCCAGATTTCGGCATCACCGCGCTCACCCTGTACGCGTTCTCGGCCGACAACTGGAAGCGGCCCGCGGCCGAGGTGTTCATCCTGATGCGTCTATTCGCCCGCTACCTGCAACGCGAGGTCGCCCCGCTCGCCGAGCAAGGGGTTCGACTTTCGGTAGTCGGGCGGCGGGACCGCCTCCCCGCTCCGTTGGTAACGGCGATCGCCGGCGCCGAGCAGACCACCGCCGGGGGCACGCGTCTCCACGTGCGCATCGCCGTGGACTATTCCGGCCGCGCGGCGATCCGCGCCGGCGCACTACTCCCCGACGTGGATCTCGTGATTCGCACCGGCGGCGAGCAGCGGCTCTCCGACTTCCTGCTGTGGGAGAGCGCGTACGCCGAGCTGTGGTTCAGTGATCGGATGTGGCCCGACTTCAGCGCGGCCGACCTCGGTCGCGCGGTGACGGACTTCCAAACCCGCGAGCGCCGCTTCGGCGGGCTCCCTTCCCCAACGAGGGCAGCCGTATGATCAACGTCACCAACCGGACAAGGATCGGGCTCGAGATTCTCGGCACAGGCCTCGTCCTGGGC